>Ga0209491_10006658_pt1 | contig 15809 bp, 14 predicted proteins | sample BON02_FD_187213 | JGI IMG/M metagenome (GOLD analysis project Ga0209491, IMG submission 187213) | Freshwater microbial communities from Lake Bonney liftoff mats and glacier meltwater in Antarctica - BON-02 (SPAdes) (version 2) | ecosystem: Environmental > Aquatic > Freshwater > Ice > Glacier...
TATGAATTTAATGAATTACAAAAAGAATTAATAATATTTAAAGATAGGTTTGAGTTTATTTCATTGAAAGATGATGCTAATCTATCTTCTATCGAGTTAAACTTACATAATAATAAAAATAAAGGTGGTAATGAATTATTCTCTATAAATTATGCTTTTGAAAATTCAAGATTAGTTAAATCATCTATTTTTATTATTAAAATAACAGGAAGATATTATATTCCTGATTTTGAAAACTTTTTAAACAGTAATACAATGGAGAATTATGATGTATTAATTCAAAATAACAATGATAGATGTGAAGTTGTTGGGTGTCATATTAATAATTTCAAAAGCTTTTTTAAAATGAATATTATAAGAAAACTTTGCAGTGTAAATATAAATAATAAAAAAGTTTATGTATCATTTAAAGAATGGGATGATAAATTACTCGAAGAAACATATAAAAATAAAGCTAAAGAGTTCTCTAATATACTTATATGTCCTATTTTTATAATTGAGCCTACTCCAAGAGGTGGTGATAATGGAAAATATGATAACTTATAAAAAATGATAATTTTTAATATTACTATAAAAAACGATGCTTAAATCAAATCAAGATATTTTCCTTATTGTCTATATATTCGTTGTTATTTCAATATTTTTATTTATAATGATTTCATTTTTTAAAAAACAAGATATTTTTTAAAAAATTGATAAGTGTTTTCAATTTATAAACACATATCAAATAAAGTTTAGACCCTTAAGTCATAAATTTAAAATATGTCTTCAATTGAAGATAATATGCAAGATTACATGTTTCGTACATTCTTAAACAAAAAGTCTTTAGAATATAATATCATTAATCCTGAACTTTCACGTTCAAAATGTTTCATACTTGCTATTAAATCTTGGAAAGAATATAAGAAAAGTACTATTAATAACTTCTTGTATAAAAAATATACTGATTATAATATTAATGACTATTCTCTACTAACATTATAAATATTTAAAAACTTATAAATAAAAAGTGATTCATTGCAATTATTTTTTAATTCTTAATAATTATTTTTCAAATATTCTAATATTATATTAGGATTATCACTTATTACACCTGATACACCACAAGATATTATCTTTGGAATATCTCCACAGTTATTTACAGTATAACAATAACATACAAACTTACTACAACATTCTCTTATAAGTTCTTGTGATGTATTTTTAGAATTATAATCAAAATTTAAAGAATAACAATTATTTAAAATCATGAACTCTTCCCAATCTTTAGGGATATCCTCACAAATAAAAGAGCATTTAAATAAAGGTAATCTTTTTCGTAATATAGGTATTATTGTTCTTGAAAATGTAGAAAATATAAGTTTTGAAGAATCTATATTAGATTCCTCTATAATATTACATACAGTATTTGCTAATTCTTCTTCATATTCTATTTCTTCAATCGTTGGTTTATCATCACAATTTTTTGTTAAATATTTTACCTCTAAAAAAATACCTAAATCATTATCATAACAAAAGTCAATAAGTGACTTTAGACTTGGTATACTTTCTTTATACATATCCGACGAAAAATGAGATCCAGCATCGAGTTTTTCTAATTCTTCCATTGTATAATCTTTTAAATATCCTGTTCCATTGGTACATCTATCTATGGTATTGTCGTGATGTATAACAGGTATCTTATCTTTTGATAACATAACGTCACATTCTATCCATTTACAACCTTGTAACAAAGCTATTTTCATAGACATTAATGTATTTTCAGGTGCAAAAGCTTTAGAACCACGATGTCCGATAACTTTAAAATTATTCATATTTTTATAATCATAACATATTTTTAAATATAATTTTTTTAGAATAAATTAAAAAATATATTCTTTTTTACAGGTTTCTTATCAGTTTTTACAGGTTTCTTATCAGTTTTCACAGGTTTCTTATCAGTTTTCACAGATTTCTTTTCGGTTTTTACAGGTTTCTTATCAGTTTTCACAGTTTTCTTTTCGGTTTTTACAGATTTCTTATCAGTTTTTAAAGATTTCTTATCAGTTTTTACAGGTTTCTTATCGGTTTTCACAGGTTTCTTATCAGTTTTTACAGAATTCTTTTCGGTATTAACAGATTTCTTATCAGTTTTTACAGGTTTATTATCAGTTTTTACAGGTTTATTATTAATAGTCTTGAAGTCTTTGAAAGATATTAATTCATTCTTATGTCTAATATATTCCTTATTTGAACCTTGCATTTTATAAATACATCTTTCTTTTTTATTAAATATTTTTTTAATACCTGTATTTTTATAATTATAATATTTTCCACCATTTTGCGGTTTACTACATTGTTTACTTTGTTTACTTTGTTTACCTAATAGATAAGCATTGTAATATATTTTTATCAAAGTATCTATAGTATGTTTTATATCACCTTGTGTAAATATATTTGAATCATATGTTGTAGTACCATCTAAATATGCTAACAAAATGTTTTTAAAGTTTTCAAAAGTTTCAGTATTATCTACACAATTAGTATCTTTAAGTATAGTTAAACCATTCAATATTTTTAATATTGTACTATCATCAATTATACTATATTTTTCTGAAGGTAGTTTTCCATGCATATAATTTAACTTTCTTATGAAAAAATCTTTACTAAATAAAAATATTGCAAAATCATTGATATTTTTAATATTTATAGATATGGTTTTTTTAATATCTACATCATTTTTTAATTCTTTAAATAAAATATCAAACATATTTTTAATATATTCACTATCATTCGATATGAGCATATTAAATTGTTCTAAAGATATTTTATATTCGTTTTTATAAGTTTCATTTGTAAAATAAATACCACAATCCAAATCGTATAAATCGTCTTTATCAGATGATTTACTATTTATTATATAAAATATAAAATCATATATACTATTCATATTACTGTCAATCTTTACATATTTATCATTTGGTTCATCTTCATTTGGTTCATCTTCATCTCGTTCTCTTTTTCTTTGTTCACTTTTTACTTGTTCTCCTTGTTCTCCTTGTTCTCCTTGTTCTCTTTGTTCTCCTTGACCCCCACCTCCTTTTTTATGCTTATTTTTGTATTCATTAAATTGTTCTGATGAATTCAAAATACCATAAATATATTTTAATTGTTGGTAATTAGTTATATCATTTATATTAGAAAAATAGCATGCTTTTCCAAAAATTAAAGAATTAATTTTTTCTAATAGTTTTATTGAAAATATATTATCATAAGCATATAATGCTATTATTTTCGGGTCATCTAAATCAAATTTTATTTTTAAAACTTCAAGTGCATCACTTAATTTAAATAAAGGTTTTATTCTTGGTATAACATTTCTAGAAATTAAATTATAATTAATAAAAAATAAGAATTTTTTTTCATCAGGACTTAATTTAATATCAGCAGTATAGTTATCAATGTCTACAAATTTAAAACTATCTTCATTATTAAAAATTTTTTTAATATAATTTTTAATAAAAGTATCATTATTTTCATTTATTATAATATCATCAGTATCATTTATTTCATTTCTTATAATAATACATATTTCATTTATTTTTTCATCTATTATTATCATAGAAATATCATTACTATCTGGGTTTTTATTAATTTTTAGATATTCTTTCTGAATATCTTGAATAAGTTCTGTAATTTTTAGAATACTAGGTTCGCTCATTGTTATATTCTATACATTAATATAATAAAAAACTAAATATATAATTTATATTCTTGATTATTTTTGTATTTTTTTATTTGAATTACTTTCACTACTTTATAGACACTTTATTTATATTCTTCGCTTTTTTGTATTTGGACTACGAGGATTACGAGAACTAGGAGAACTACGAGAACTAATGAACTACTACTTTTAATTTCTTTTAATATATGATTATTCATATGAGTTATTAATGAATTACATATTTTAATAAGAGCTATTTTACCCAGTAAATTACTATTATGAAATAATTTATCCGAAGAAAATAAATAGTTGACATACATTTTTTTATTTTCTTCGAATAAACCTATATCATCATCAACTTCTATATCATAATCGTCTGAATTAAAATACTGAAGCAATTTAATTTTGTGGTTATTATTAAATCTATTTATTACGAATATTATAAATGCAAAAATATTTAATTGGTTGAATCCGTAAGGGTTATCATGATCTAACTTATCTGTATATTTATAAATCCCTGTAATTGCATTTTCTTCTAATTGTGATAATAATAGATTAATATATTTTAAGTTATCTATGTATATAATATCATCAATACTATAATTAAGATAACTATATAGTAAACAACTTAATAACATTTTAATATTAAAAAGTGTTTGTATTTTATAATCTCCTTCATTTCCACGGATATTTATAAATTTATATGTCTTCATTAAATATTCTGTTATAGATGCTAATATAAGTTCTTCATTTTTCACACTTCTACAATGAGTGAATATCGGTAACAAGTCAGAGTTTATAAACTCTTTTAATATATCTCTTAATTCTAAAAGTTTTATTTCAGAACCTATAATATACTTTTCATTTAATCCTTTATATTCTATACTTTCTTCTTTTTCTTTTTTTACTCTTTCTATATGTTCTTGGTAAGTTTCGTCATCATCTCCACCTCCTTTTTGAAAAATATCGCAGTTTTTTAAATAAGATAACTTTATCATAAAGTTTTCAATTTTTATATATAAAAAGTTAGACCCTTTTTTTTTATAAGTATTTCTTCTAACAGAATTAACTAATCTATTATCGTATATATTATACATCATTATATATAATATATCATTATTAAAAATACGAATATATATAAAAATGAAATACTTATATTATTAAATATGATATTGAATGATATTGAAAATATAATAAAACACGACAATAACCATAAGAATAAAATATTTAATGTGAAAGAATATGAAATTATATCTAGAGAGTTTTTAGATAAAATAAACAGTATTGAAAGTAACGAAGATATAGCACTATTTCAAAAATATATTCAAAAAAACTTTAAGATAACAATTTCAAAATGTAATTTGATGTTCTTTTATAATAGTTTAAATATTGATAATATAAAATTGAAGAAGTTAATTACAAAAAAAAAAAATAAATCAAATTCGGGAGTTATTGTTGTAACAATATTAACATCTGGTTCTCCTGAATATATTGACGATGAAGGTAATAAAAAAATAGGAAAGTTTAGTTGTAAACATGATTGTGCTTATTGTCCTAACGAAAAAGCACATAAAGGTAATAATTGGGTAGATCAACCACGTTCATATTTATATTCAGAACCTGCAGTTTTACGAGCAAATGAAAACAATTTTGATCCAATATTACAATTTAATTCAAGAGTTTCAACATTGATAAAAATGGGACATATAGTAGATAAAGTAGAATTAATTGTATTAGGTGGAACATGGAGTAATTATCATAAGAATTATAAAGATACTTTTATAACATCAACATATTATGCTGCTAATACTTATTATGAAAAAAGGAAAATGTTATCTTTAGAAGAAGAAATAACTTTGAATGAAAGAGCTAAGATACATATCATAGGATTAACATTAGAAACGAGACCTGATACAATTAATTTAAATGAAATATTAGAGTTCAGAAGGTATAATTGTACGAGAGTACAAATTGGAGTTCAACATACTAATAATGAGGTTTTAAAGAAAATAAAACGAGGACATACCATAGAAACAGTTTATAAAGCAATTAAAATACTAAAAGATAATGGATATAAGATTGATATACATTTAATGCCGAATTTACCTGGTTCTTCTTACGAATTGGATAAAGAAATGCTAGATGAATCTTTATATGACGAAAGATTACAAGTAGATCAGTATAAAATATATCCTACCGCTATAATTCCTTGGACGAAAATAAAAGAATGGTATGATGAAGGTAAGTATATCCCATATGATGATTTATTATTATTTCAATTGATTAAGGAATTTAAAATAAAAGTTCAAAAATGGAAAAGATTAAATAGAATAATAAGAGATATTCCTTCTACTTATATATCAGGTGGATATAAACATCAATATGTTAATATGCGACAATTATTACAAGATGATATGAAAAAAAACAAATGGAATTGTAAATGTATTCGTTGTAGAGAAATTAAAGACTTTAATGTAAATAAAGAAGATATTAGGTTAGATATTCAACACTTTTCAGCAAGTTCAGGAGAAGAATATTTTATTTCATTTGAAACAGAAAAATATCTAATTGGTTTTGTAAGATTACGATTAAATAATGGTAATGAATATAAAGAATCTTTACAACCTATTTTAAAAGATTGTGCGTTAATACGTGAATTACATGTATATTCTAATTTAAATGACGTAGGGAATAATATAGATGGTTCTTATCAACATAAAGGATATGGTAAAAAACTTATTGAAGAAGCAGAAAATATCGCAATAAAATGCGGTTATATAAGAATGGCTATTATAAGTGGAACTGGTGTAAGAGATTATTATAGAAAATTAGGATATGATTTAATAGACACTTATATGATAAAAAATTTAATCATTTAAGGTAATATTTTCATAATATTTTTATATAAATTGTAATATTCAATAATTTCTTTATTCAAATTATAATCAACTATTGATTGTAAATATTCTTTTAATTTGATTTTATCATATTCAATTATAATTTCAGTTTTAAGATTACTTTTTATTTTAGTAAATGGTTCTTCTTTATAATAATCATCTTCTTCATTGTTTTTGATATCTATAGATTTATCACAATTTTCTTCTTTTTTTTTCGTCCAAAAGTCTTTAAAATTACCAAAAAGTTTTTTTTTATTTTTTATGGAATTAGATATATATTTAAGACAATTACTTTTTTCATTTACATTTTCATTTTCAGTAGAATATATATAATTTAATATTTTAGAAATATCTTCATCTTCAGCATCATATATAATATCAACAATGTATTTTTTAAATAAATTATCTATAAAATAAATATTAATAATTTTACCATCAATAATATTACATTTATCTTCTCCCTTTTTTACTTTTTGTTCGTTTAGTTCATTTAGTTCTTTTTTTTCTTTTTCTTCTTCTTCATCAGCATTTTCCTTAATATTATTTATATATAATATATAATTTTCTTTGTTTTCAATAATATTTTTAATCTTATTTATTATAACTTTTGAGAATACTTTATAAAAGTCTTGACATTTTTTATTATTTTCTTCTTTATCATCACTGACTTCACTATTGACATTTGAATCGCCTTGTGGCTGAACTGTCAATTTATCAGGTTGTGCTTCACCTTCTCCTCCTCCTACAAAACCACCTATATATTTATAGACAATACTTTTAGCATTAGTATATAAATCATCATCATTATTTAATGATATATATTTACGATTATATTTAAAATATGATTTATTATCTTTAGTGTATATAATTCTATTTCTATTGTATATATATATCTTTTCTTTTGTTTTCAACATTTTCTATTAATATAAATGTATATAAAACTTTACTAATATATAATAATAAAAAAGGAATAGTAATATGAATACCGAGACTTGCGAATCACCTCTTGTTGAAACAGTTGTAACTAGTTCTAAAGTTGTAGACTCGGTAAAAGTAAAGCAATTATTTTGTTCTTATATTAACGAAGAAGCTAATTATACACAAGACGAATATAAAAAGTTTGCTGTAAATGCTTATAAAGAAGCAAGTAAAAAGAAAAAAAGTAGTTCTAAAGAAAGTACTGTAAAACGCCCACCAACTAAATACAATATTTTTATTAAAGATGAAATGGCGAGACTTAGAGAAGAAAATCCTAAAATTGAATTTAAGGAATTAATGAAGTTAGCTGCTGTTACTTGGAATAAAAATAAAGAATCTGTAGTTAAAGTAGAAGTAACTGAATGAATATATATTTAAATTACTCAATATTAATAATTATTTTAGCATTTGTAGAATATGCGTGGATGTATAGTAATTATAAATTATATAAATTATCTACAGAAAAAATACAAAAGTTACCTTTTGAAGTTAACTATTATTCTGCGACATTGGCATATATAATAGTTATATTTTCAATTCTATTCATAGCAATACCATTTACATTACAACATATTTCAAAAAATGAAGAAATATCACAAAAGTTATATAAATCATTTATATACGGAGGAGCTGTAGGTTTTTCAATATATAGTACTTATAATTTAACATCAATGTCTGTTTATAAAAATTACGATATGAAAGTTGCGATTATTGATACATTATGGGGTACATTTTTATATACATTTTTAACATTCATATTTATTATGAATATGAATGTTAATATAAAAATATAAAAATTACATTATATTGTAAAGTATAATAATAATAATAATTATAAAAAATAATAATCCAAAAATACCTCCCACAATCATTGCAGTATTAGAGTTAATAAAATCATCTCCTTTTTCAACATTTTGAATCTTATTTATTTTTTTATGATTGTAATAGGAATCTGATAATTTTCTTAATTCATCACATTTACTATTTATTTTATTATAATTCTTATCAGTATTATATAAATTTATATTTGTCTTTAATATGGAGCATTTATCAAAATGTTCTAATAACATAACCATTTATTCTAATATAACGAAGTATTTTTTATAATTATTTAATCTAAAAAAAACTCTTATTACCTTTTTTAGATAATAAAGTATATATAAAGTATAAAAATGCTATTAATAATATTAATGCAACAATTATATAAATAATCATACCTGTAATAGCTGTTGTTCTACTTATCTGACAATAGAATGAATCATCACTAATAGGGCATTTATCTATATTATTAGATCCAGAATTACTCATAGATGCTGTACCTACACCTGTAGCTATAACACCTGCTGTAGCACCTGCTACTCCTCCGCCTAATATACCACTTGAATTATTATCATTATTATTATTATTACTATCATTATTATTCTTATTATCCTTATTATCCCCTGAAGCATTTTTACCTGCCCCTCCACGTCCTCCTCTAAAAGATTCTAATAAAATGTTTAACATTTAAATATATTTAATATTCTAATATAATAGAATATATTTAATATTCTAATATAATAGAATATATTTAATATTCTAATATAATAGAATATATTGATAATATATGGCAATTAATTCAGAAATAATAATTATAGTATTAACTATGGTATTGTGTACTATAGCTTTGATAACTACATATGTATATATTCAAAAAAATGATGATAAAATAAATATTCATACGAATACATATTTAGGTAAAAATAAAATAAATAACAATACAGATATTTCTGACGATACTTGTACGACAACATGTGATTCTTTAGACCCTGTAAGTGATCCTAAATATAATATGCAACAAATAATTAAACAATCAATATTACTTGAAGAACATTTAACAAATAAAAATAAGAGATGTAGGGATTGTATTACAAAACATTTTCTCCATATAATAGGATTAGCTGAAGAAGCTCAAATGTTAGCTACAAATAAAATAGATAATTATCCATATATTAATGAATCAGTAATATTATACAATGATTTATTTAAAGTATGGATTGAAAATAAAAGAATGAATGGAAAAGATGAATCTTATATATTATATTGTACTAATAAACTAAGAGATCATAGAAAAGAACTAATTGTTTTATATTTTTTTAATGAAAAATATAAAATTAAAAAAAATGATGATGATGTAAAATAATATTTTTTAATATATATATGGTATCGTATTTTTTAATAAACCATCATTAATCACAGATTTAATATCACATATAGCCAAATGATGTGCGTTAAGATGATCTGGATTAATTGTTGAACCCATTTCTATATTAGGATATGCATAAGGAACAGTTGTAGCATATGTATTAATTGTAGAATAAAGTGCAACATCAGCAACAATTTGATATTCACAAGAAGAAAAATCATATTTGTCATTTATGTAAAATTTATTAATTAGTTTTTCTGCACCTTTTCTTGATATTATATACATACCTGTAGATGGTAGTAAATACTGCCATTTGATAAATCTAATATTTTTTTTAAGTAATAATTCATAATATAATGTTTTTACTGTAGGACCATAAAGAATATGTAATTGTATTATTTCTGAATCTTGGGGAACATCTTTAATTAATGAATTATAATCTATATTAAAAGGTATTGTCATATCATCTTCCATTATAACAAACCATTCGTCATCACAATCTTCAATAGCACATCTTAAAGCTTTAATATGACTTGATATACATGCAAACTCATATTCACAACTATTGCAACCTTTAAATTTACATGTTAATGGGCGTTTTTGTTCTAATATATCATCAAAATCATCTGGAGTTATAGCTGATACTCTAATATTGTTAATCTTTAATTTATTAAATTGATTTTCCATAAATGTTTTACGTTCAGAACATTTATTTAAGTTTATCCAGTAATGTTTCATAATATTATACCATATTAATAAAATATCTTTATATCTTATTTAGTGCGTGGTATAGTTATTATTTTATTTTTATTATAAGTAATTAAATGAAGTTAGAATTAAGAAAATTTGATCCCTCAAAGATTAAAAACGATTCGGTTGTCGTTTTTATAGGAAAAAGAAATACTGGAAAAAGTTATTGTTTGAAAGATATATTAAATTATAATAGAGATGTTCCTGTCGGTGTTGTTATATCTCCAACAGAAAGAGCAAATGGTTATTTTGAAAAGTTTATTCCTAAAATGCTGATATACGACGAATTAGAAGAAAAATTAATTAGTAAATTCTTAACAAGACAAATTACGATAACAAATAGTAGAAAAAGAGAAATGGCTAAACAAGGTTCGTCATCTATAGATCCAAGAGCATTTCTAATACTTGATGATTGTATGTATAATAAATCTGCAATGTCAGATAAAAATATTAGATGTATATTTATGAATGGGAGACATTATAAGATTTTCTTACTTATTACTATGCAACACGGGTTGGGATTACCTCCAGATTTAAGATCAAATATAGACTATGTTTTTATTTTTAGAAATAATATAGTGAAGGAACGAGAAAAAATTTATAATCATTATGCTGGTATGTTCCCTACATTTGACGTATTTAATCAAGTTATGAATCAATGTACTGAAAACTTTGAATGTCTTGTAATAGATAATAAAGTACAATCAAATAATATAAATGATATTGTTTTTTGGTATAAAGCACAAGATAGTAATTACAAAATGTGTTCTCCTGATTTATGGGAAATGCAATCATTACAAGATCAACGTGATTTAATGGGTTTAATGAATGAAGAAGAGGAAGATAATGAAGATTTTGATCCTGGTGTTTTTATGAAAAAAAAAAACTCTAAACTAATTAAGGTAAGAAAAAATCAAAAATATTAAAAAAAACTTAATTTTTTCTTACTTCTTGTTGAAATATTTTCTTTAATATGTATTTTTTTGACATAAGAAGTATCACTTGAAACACTTTTATCATCATCTATTTCATAAGACGTATTTTCAGGTATAATTGGTATTTCATCTTTTTGAACTTTTTGCAATTCTTTGAAATATTTATTTTCATCAAGTAACTTAATTTCTTCCTTATTTTCATTTTTTTGTTGTAATAAAATATCTTCAATTTCAATATTTTCATATTTAGTGTCTTGTGTAAAAACTTCATTTTCATATTTAGTCTTTTCGTCTTGTGAAGATATTTCGTTATTTTTTTCAACTTCTTCTTCGGTATTAGTATCTTCACATAACTCTTTTTTATTTTCATGGTTACTCTCATTAAATATATTATTATCTATATTATATGATAATTTTTTTTCGTTTATTTCTTCCGTTTCTTTGACTTTATTTTCATAATGTTCTTTAATGCTATTTTCTTCGACTAAATCATATTTTTGTACTATATCGTCTTTTAAAATATCCTCTTCATCTTCTTTTTCGTTTTCTTCATCTTTTTTTTCCTTTTCTTCATCTTCTTTTTTGTTTTCTTCATCTGCTTCTTCATCTTCTTTTTTGTTTTCTTCATCATCATCATCTTCATCATCATCTTTATCATCATCATCATCATCATCATCTTCATCATCTTCATCATCTTCATCATCTTCGTCTTCGTCTTCTTCTTCTTCATCATCTTCTTCTTCATCTTCTTCATCTTCATCTTCTTCATCGATAATATCTTGAATTTCGATAACTTTTTCTTTATTTTCACTTTTTTTCTTGCTTAATTTTTTATTCTTGTCAGATGATGATATAATATCATTGTCATATTCCTTAAATTGTTTAATATCATCTGATAAGTTTTCTTCTATTTGATTGAATATTTCATCAAATGGGATAAAGTCTCTAAAAGTTTTTTTTATAATAATTCTAATATTCTCCTCTATAATATTTAAATTATTTTGATATTCTGCATCTTTAACATTTTTTTTATTGAATAGATAAGCATTTTTCCAAGAGAAAGAAGATACATTAATAAAACATTTATGGACGAAATCTTCTGGATTTGGTATTTTTATTTTAATATTATCAAATTGATTACGATATTCATATATTTTTATTTTAATTGTTGTAATTATAATAACTTTAATTAAGTTTAAAAGATATTTACATTTTGTATATTTAACTATTTTCTTGTATTCGTCATTTACTATATTATTATTCCATTTTTTTATTTCATAAAGTTCATTTTGAAATACTTTAATACCTTTATTATCTTTTACACAATCAGCCCATATAGAATAAATTCTTTTTGAAATAGCTATTCCTAAAATATCTTGTATATGGGCTATATACTCATTTCTTGTATCTATTAAACATTCCATTGTATATTTAATTAATTAATAATATTCTTTATATATACACAATAAATATCATTATTTTTTAATAATAAAAGGATTATGTTCTCGTTTCCTTAAGTAGTAGAATATACTATGAAAATCGCAATGAATATTCTTTTTTTATAAGTGAATATATTTTGAGTACATAATTAATTATTTAGAAAAGTTTTATAAGTTTTAATAAATTTAAGAAAATAAAAAGATTATGTACTCGTTTCCTTAAGTAGCATAATATACTAAGTGATTACAATGTATTTTATTAAGTTATAAGCGAATATATTTTGAGTACATAATTTATTTTTTAGAAAAGTTTTAGAAGTTTTAAGAATATTAAGAAAATAAAAAGATTATGTACTCGTTTTTCCTTAAGTAGTAGAATATACTAAGAGATCCATAATGAATATTCTTTTTTATAAGTGAATATAATTTGAGTACATAATTTATTTTTTAGAAAAGTTTTATAAGTTTTAATAAATTTAAGAAAATAAAAAGATTATGTACTCGTTTCCTTAAGTAGCATAATATACTAAGTGATCCATAATGAATATTCTTTTTTATAAGTGAATATAATTTGAGTACATAATTTATTTTTTAGAAAAGTTTTATAAGTTTTAAGAATATTGAGAAAATAAAAAGATTATGTACTCGTTTCCTTAAGTAGCATATTATATACTAAGAGATTCATAATGAATATTCTTTTTTATAAGCGACTATATTTTGAGTACATAATTAATTATTTAGAAAAGTTTTAGAAGTTTTAAGAAATTTAAGAAAATAAAAAGATTATGTACTCGTTTCCTTAAGTAGTAGAATATACTAAGAGATCCATAAAGAATATTCTTTTTTATAAGTGAATATATTTTGAGTACATAATTAATTATTTAGAAAAGTTTTAGAAGTTTTAAGAAATTTAAGAAAATAAAAAGATTATGTACTCGTTTCCTTAAGTAGTAGAATATACTAAGTTATTTATAAGAATATTATTTTTTATAAGCGACTATATTTTGAGTACATAATTAAATATTTAGAAAAGTTTTAGAAGTTTTGAGAATATTAATAAAATTAAAGGATTATGTACTCGTTTCCTTAAGTAGCATAATATACTAAGAGATTCATAAAGAATATTCTTTTTTATAAGTAAATATATTTTGAGTACATAATTAATTATTTAGAAAAGTTTTAGAAGTTTTAAGAATATTAATAAAATAAAAAGATTATGTACTCGTTTCCTTAAGTAGCATAATATATTTTGAGTACATAATTAATTATTTAGGAAAGTTTAAAAAGTTTTAAGAATATTAAAGAAATAAAAAGATTATGTACTCATTTTCCTTAAGTAGTATAATATGATATATGATTACTATTTATTTTAATAAGTTATAATGAATATATTTTGAGTACATAATTAATTTTATTGAAAATATTTAGAGGTTTCAATAAAATTAAGAAAATAAAAAGATTATGTACTCTTTTTTCCTTAAGTAACATAATATACAAAGAGAATCACATTGTATATACTAAGTGGGCGAAATGATTATACTTTATTTAATTAATAAGATTACATTGTATATACTAAGTGAGCGAAATAATAATACTTTATTTTATTTAGAATATATTTTGAGTACATAATTAATTATTTAGGTAAGATTTATAAGTTTTAATAAATTAAATAAAATAAAAAGATTATGTACTCATTTTCCTTAAGTAGCATAATATACTAAGTTATTCACTATTTATTTCTAAAGGTTATTGTAATATATATTTTATAAGAACATAATTTTATTTAATTTAACGTATTTAATTAATGGTATAAATTATATATCATGATATCCATATTTTTTTATTTGATAAGTTATGAAGAAAATTTCGTGTACATAATTAAATTTATAGAATATTGATAAAAATAAAAAGTTTATGTACTCGTTTCTTTAATTAGCATAATATGCTAATAAATCATAATGTATTTTAATAAGTGATAGATAATATATTTAATGTTTTAATAATATTAAAAATATGTATTTATAATGTATATTTTGAGTACATAATTAATTATTTAGAAAAGATTTATAAGTTTTAAGAAATTTAAGAAAATAAAAAGATTATGTACTCGTTTCCTTAAGTAGCATAAAATATGAAGTGATAAACAATGTATATACTAAGTGGACGAAATGATTATACTTTATTTAATTAATAAGATTACATTGTATATACTAAGTGGGCGAAATAAGAATACTTTATTTTATTAAGAATGCCTTTTGAGTACATAATTAATTATTTAGAAAAGATTTATAAGTTTTAAGAAATTTAAGAAAATAAAAAGATTATGTACTCGTTTCCTTAAGTAGCAAAAAATACAAATAGATTACCTTGTATATACTAAGTGGGCGAAATTGGATACTTTATTTAATTAATAAGATTACATTGTATATACTAAGTGGGCGAAATAAGAATACTTTATTTTATTAAGAATATATTTTGAGTACATAATTAATTATTTAGAAAGATTTTAAAAGTTTTAAGAAATTTAAGAAAATAAAAAGATTATGTACTCGTTTCCTTAAGTAGCATAATATACGAAGTGATAAACATTGTATATACTAAGTGGGCGAAATTGGATACTTTATTTTATTAAGAATATATTTTGAGTACATAATTAATTATTTAGAAAGATTTTAAAAGTTTTAAGAATATTAAGAAAATAAAAAGATTATGTACTCGTTTCCTTAAGTAGCATAATATACGAAGTGATAAACATTGTATATACTAAGTGGGCGAAATAAGAATACTTTATTTTATTAAGAATATATTTTGAGTACATAATTAATTATTTAGAAAAGATTTATAAGTTTTAAGAATATTAAGAAAATAAAAAGATTATGTACTCGTTTCCTTAAGTAGCATAATATACGAAGTGATAAACAA
>Ga0209491_10006659_pt1 | contig 15808 bp, 14 predicted proteins | sample BON02_FD_187213 | JGI IMG/M metagenome (GOLD analysis project Ga0209491, IMG submission 187213) | Freshwater microbial communities from Lake Bonney liftoff mats and glacier meltwater in Antarctica - BON-02 (SPAdes) (version 2) | ecosystem: Environmental > Aquatic > Freshwater > Ice > Glacier...
CTAGTGTTTGAGACATCCTCAGACGATACACATGCGTCCATTTTCCGAATAGCTATGACAGTCTGAACATTCCCGACAGTGGTCGGACTCGTCGGGTGATCTGTCAAACATTTTGGGGAAAGTTGGTTGGGCTGCAATGGGATTTGGTGCAGCGCTAGCAATATGCTGCCACCACCAGAGAAATGTCAGCCAACTAATACGCTCGCGAAACACGTTTTTGTGTCATTTCTGACACTTTTAAGCTGTATTGTATATCACAAAATACTCGTATACAAGACACACACAGTGCTCGAAACACTCTTATATCTAGTGTTTGAGACATCCTCAGACGATACACATGCGTCCATTTTCCGAATAGCTATGACAGTCTGAACATTCCCGACAGTGGTCGGACTCGTCGGGTGATCTGTCAAACATTTTGGGGAAAGTTGGTTGGGCTGCAATGGGATTTGGTGCAGCGCTAGCAATATGCTGCCACCACCAGAGAAATGTCAGCCAACTAATACGCTCGCGAAACACGTTTTTGTGTCATTTCTGACACTTTTAAGCTGTATTATATACCACAAAATACTCATATACAAGACACACACAGTGCTCGAAACACTCTTATATCTAGTGTTTGAGACATCCTCAGGCGATACACATGCCTTCATTTTCCGAATAGCTATGACAGTCTGAACATTTCCGGCAGTGGTCGGACTCGCCGGGTGATCTGCCAAACATTTTGGGGAAAGTTGGTCGGGCTGCAATGGGATTTGGTGCAGCGCTAGCAATATGCTGCCAGCACCAGAGAAATGCCAGCCAACTAATACGCTCGCGAAACACGATTTTGTGTCATTTCCGACACTTTTAAGCTGTATTGTATACCACAAAATACTCATGTACAAGACACACACAGTGCTCGAAACACTCTTATATCTAGTGTTTGAGACATCCTCAGGCGATACACATGCCTTCATTTTCCGAATAGCTATGACAGTCTGAACATTTCCGACAGTGGGCGGACTCGCCAGGTGATCTGCCAAACATTTTGGGGAAAGTTGGTCGGGCTGCAATGGGATTTGGTGCAGCTAGCAATATGCTGCCACCACCAGAGAAATTCCAGCCAACTAATACGCTCTCGAAACACGATTTTGTGTCATTTCCGACACTTTTAAGCTGTATTTAAAAGCAACATCAATCAAATTATACCGCGCGTCCGTCGCTGGGCGTCAAGTTGCCTGGCAACAACGCCGCTGCATGGAACCAACTTCACAACCCTGCGTTGCATCGCCCCACGGCGCCCGTCTGCGTTGCATCGCCCCACCGACGTATGTATGGCGCGCGAGTGCCCGCTAGGAGGGGTCATGCACTGGTAGTTGTACACTACGCTTATCGCATCCATTGTCGCACCAGTCTGCATCTGGAGTCGCCATTGCAATGAGGAAACATCCGCAAGGGCTTCTATAGAAATACGGCGCTCAACTGAATAGGCGGATTTGGAATCACACAGTCGTCGTGTTTACGATATCAGTGGCCACATAGTTTGCCCCATTGAGTGCAGGAAGATGTTCAAAATCTCCTTCGATTCGCCTTACGTTTGCAGATTGCGGACACAACAGTCATAGGTGAGCACATCGTAAACTGCTTTGCATGATTTTGACCAGTGCAGTGAAATTATTTTTTAACTGGAACTGTGTGTGTATTCTTTTCTCAAGTAGACGAGGCATGTAATATTCGATCAAATTTTGCCCCAAGACTTGATACTTTGCACGGCTAGTAGAGTCAAAACAACCAGGCATCCAAGCACTGAAACGTACACACAACACCATGCAATGAAACACAGACAACAGCGAACCACTTGACCGGCGACGTCGCACTTTTCAGCACAGTCGTCGTCGTCGTTTACAGTAATGTCTGGGTTGAATTGCATTGCCTGGTGCATGGGGAAGGGGTAGGGAGGTGGGGTGGGGTGGAGCAGGCACGAGAGTTGGTTCTTCGACAGCGGGCGAATGGGCCGTGAAATTCGTCGTGCCTGTGCGTTTGAGAGCAGATTGTTGCCATGTTGTATTCAGCACTGTGCTGTGTCTCGATTATATAGGGTCGCATTCCATGGGCGACAGCGTGCAGGTGGATTCTTATTGATTTACGGGGATCGGGATGTGTCTACAGCGTGACAGTGCGCAAAATTCGTGGTTTTCGGTACAGGGTGTGACAGACACCACTGAGGAAAATGAGCACACGCGACAGATGTTTGTGAGGGATGACGAAGAGTGGGCGTCTTTTGACAGTGTGTTTGAGTTGAATCTTATGATCCAGCTCACGCCAGAAGAATGGCACACGGAACTAGACGTGGTGCAACAGGAGGCGACTGCCACTGAAGGTCTAGAGACGAAACTGGGGACAGAAATACTGTCACTGGGACTGTCAATGCGTGAGCACATGCCACCATACCACGACGCAAGGCAAAATGTTGAAAACTTTTGGTCCACTGCACTTACGACAGAGAATCCACAGGTGGACTCGACGTATGTGAGTAGACACTACCGACAAGGGTTGGTACAAGATAGTTCTGGATTTTCAATCCTCCTGCCGTGCACAGGCGTTATCGAGTCACGCGTAGTGCTGTGTTTTGAGTTATTTTTCAACGTGAGTGGGCTTCGTGTATACAGAGACCTACTAGTGACGTTGGATACAATATTGAGGGATGCGCTGGTTGTTTTCAGCACGGTGCAGGGATTCGCAACCGACTTGTCGTACTCCTACGTCGGATACACGCCTCAAGTCGGCTGGAATGTCATTCATTTTTCTGCAGACATGCTGGACATGCGTCTGCAAGAAGTGCTGATGCAGGCATCTGTTCGCAATTCAAATACGGTCGATTTTTTCCGGCTGTCACCGGTGGGTGTACAAGAGAGTTCCATGGGAGGCACTTTTATACCGGGGCTGTAGTTTCCACAATTCACTCGCACATGGTATATTTGACAGGGTGGTGAAGTAAGGACTGGACTGTCTAGCGTGCATATGAACAGCGACCCGATCACGAATGTGCCGTATGTTCCGCGCACACAGCTGCCCAAAGCCGGATACACGTTGATGGACGACGCCGCGACCGTGGTCCTTGCTAATGCATGCCCATTCAATCTTTTGTTGAAATCCAAGTGGGGGATCAAGTACAGCCACAAGAACGCACTGAACGGCATAAAAGGGGGGTTCTTCGAGGAGATGGCGCGTCAACATCACGGCGCAAAGGTCGGCTTTGGGCAGGGGCTGCATGCCGTGAGTGTGCAGACGCAGCACGAGGGTCTTGTTCTCCTAGAAAACAACAATTACACGCTGAACTACACAGATCCAGCTGGCAAGATGTCGGAGCAGTATCTCGTCACCGTCCAAAGCATTAGCATGCACAAGGACAACCGCGTTGCATGGGTATGGCTGGAATAGGCTGATTTTGGAAGCCAAGCCCATTCAATTTTTGTGTATTCTGACGTGCTCTAGTCGGTTCGGATACTGAAAAAATCGACCGAGTGTGAGGAGGCATGCAGGGTAGAGTTGGGTAACAGCAGAGTCACATCAACTGTGCTTCGATTGACATGCAAAACTACACATATATCGTAAGGCCTCTCGGAAAGTCCCACCACAGACACTACAGCGCCCTTTATTGGGACGCAACCAGCGATGGTACGGTCGTGTAGATGGTTCTGGTTGAAACGAGTGTTCTCAGCGATGGCTTGCTGCGTCATCTGAAACTCGCATAACATATCAACATGCCTGCAATATGGCTGGGTGGTGTGCTTGAGGGCACTGCGCAGCATTGTAGTATTTTTCATGCAAGTTTCAATGAGACGGGTGCCAGGTGTAATGTATATACCAAAATACGAGCAGGCGTCACCGAAAGCGATCACTGCTAACCATCTCTCGATCACATTCAAGAACATTTTGCCAGCACAAAAAATCCGGTTATAATACTGCTTAAAACACATGTAAATGTTCATAAAACGCTTTTGAGATGCCCAAAAAAATACACTATATTTTCGCCCGAGCCAAGAGCATGTACATCGACCCCACCAAACTCCATTTCACTGCAACCAACTTTTCCCAAAACATTTTGGCAATCGCCAGCCCAGCCGAGCCCAGCCCCATCACACTCTTCTTCATGGTTACAATAATGCATCGAAGGCATCTTGAAACCAAAAAATGGGTGCATAGATTTTGCCTGATAGTGTTTCCGCCATTCGAAATCAAGGCATTTTACGCAGTGAGAGTGCTGTATGCACGGTGCATTTTCTGGTTATAATACTGCTCAAAACACATGTAAATGTTCATAAAACGCATCTGAGATGCCCAGAAAATACACTATATTTTCGCCCGAGCCAAGAGCATGTACATCGACCCCACCAAACTACATTTCACTGCCACCAACTTTTCCCAAAACATTTTGGTAATCACCAGCCCAGTCGAGCCCAGCCCCATCACACTCTTGACACCAAAAAAATGGGTGCATAGATTTTGCCTGATAGTGCTTCCGCCATGCGAAATTGAGGCATTTTACGCAGTGAGAGTGTTGTATATACGGTGCATTTTCTGGTTATAATGCTGCTTAAATCACATGTAAATGTTCATAAAACGCATCTGAGATGCCCAGAAAATACACTATATTTTCGCCCGAGCCAAGAGCATGTACATCGACCCCACCAAACTACATTTCACTGTCACCAACTTTTCCCAAAACATTTTGGTAATCACCAGCCCAGTCGAGCCCAGCCCCATCACACTCTTGAAACCAAAAAATGGGTGCATAGTTTTTGCATGATAGTGCTTCCGCCATTCGAAATCAAGGCATTTTACGCAGTGAGAGTGCTGTATGCACGGTGCATTTTCTGGTTATAATACTGCTTAAAATACATTTAAATGTTCATAAAACGCATCTGAGATGCCCAAAAAATACACTATATTTTCGCCCGAGCCAAGAGCATGTACATCGACCCCACCAAACTACATTTCACTACCACCAACTTTTCCCAAAACATTTTGGTAATCACCAGCCCAGCCCAGCCCAGCCCCATCACACTTTTGAAACCAAAAAATGGGTGCATAGTTTTTGCCTGATAGTGTTTCAGCCGTGCGAAATCAAGGCATTTTACGCAGTGAGAATGCTGTATGCACGGTGCATTTTCCGGTTACAATACTGCTTAGATCACATGTAAATGTTCATAAAACGCATTTGAGATGCCCAACAATACACTGTATTTTCGACGGAGTCAAGAGCATGTACATCGACCCCACCAAACTCCATTTCACTGCCACCAACTTTTCCTAAAACATTCAAACAAAGTTTTTATAAGACGGGTGCCATGTGTAGTGTATATACCAAAATACGAAGTTGTGTGCAGCAACGTTTGTTGGGTCACTGCGCCAAACTTGCCAGGAAAGTTACATGCACCATATGCATACACACCGAAAAAGGTCGGCAAATAGGAAACCATACGTCGCAAAAAACATGCGGAATCGCCTCAAAAACACCGACAACCACGCCGTCGCCGGAGGCCTCTACGGGAGTGTGCTCGGCGACCACACCCGCAAACCACCCTCGTCGGCAGAAGAAGACGGGAGCGCGTTCACCCCACGCATATGCCGCGCGATTTTCGAGCTCGGATCGCAGCAAGCGACGCGCAAGCAACCGCGACTTGCCCTGCATATCTGTGTGCGCGGGCACGCCAGCAAAAATCATGGTCTGGAAGGGGTGCGACGACGCCGCGAGATCGGACTGCTTGTGCCGGTGCAAGAAATTGTTGTACAGGACATGCAGCGCAGGTAGACACTGTGATTGGACCACTTTTCGGACGATATCGCCGACAAGGAGTGTTGCGGGTGAGAGAGCACCGAGTCGCGAATGTGTGGCCATTGCAAACGCCAGTGCACGAGTTTGGTCGTCATGAATCTGCGACGCTACCGCCCAGCACATCTTTATGTCAAAGCGTATCCTGTCGTATTCTGCGTGGACAAGCATTTCGGGCCAGTCGGACGCCCTTGTGTGGTGTCCCTGGCGAATGTCCCAGTCGTCACTGAAAGCGGCCACTGCTATCCATCTCCCAATCACATCTAAGAACATGTTACCAGCACAACAAACAGCCACCGCCTGACGGCACAGTTCACTATGAAACATTTTAATTTTTTTTGGTGCTTGCTGTTATCTAACTATTTTACGAATCCAAGACCCTGTGTCAACCACAAGCATTTGTACATTATAGACACATGAACACGAAACTCCATTTCGAGCAGTATAATTTTTGCATAAAAACAGCCACATGACCCATGTGTGGATCGTGTGGATCGGGCTGAGCTTGGCTGTGCTGGTGTTTACCAAAATATTTTGGGAAAAGTAGGTGGTGGTGAAATGGAGTTTGGTGGGGTCGATGTACATGCTCCTGACCCGGGCGAAAATACAGTGAGTTTTTGGCATCTCAAATGCGTTTTATGAATTTCTAGACAATGTCGATTGCTTACGTTTTTTTCTGTATATTGTATGGGGCAGAACCCTCACGTGCCAAAGTGAAGGGCGTTTGGAGAAGCTGTATCGAAAATGTCTTTGCCGCTGGCACCCTTCTCGTTTTGTACAAACGGTTGCATCGCGCTGTCGAAGAAGACAACTATGTTATCACACCTCTTGCCGCGCTTCCCATACGCCTGCAGACGCAGCATGATTCCATCGCGCAGTGCATGCTTGGTCAGTGCAAGCAGCACCACAACATCCTGCATACAGTACGACTCCAGAGAGGCCCAGTTTTTGTCTTGTGCCCACTGTATGGCCTGTAGACCAGAACCACTCTTGGCCACGTCGATTTTATTGAGGAGACATACGTTGTTCAGGCTAATGTAACATCCCGTGTAGTCTCTGGAAATGCGACAAAAATCAAGGTACTTGTGCTTCCAGGGGTCCACTTTAGACGTGTTGATGTCATTTTTCGCGAGCTCCGGCAGATCCTGCACAGGCCCGTCGTCCAGCGGTGTTTTCCGCTTGTTACCGACAGACGCCTCCGCTGTTTGCGGGTCAGTTGGCACGGCGAGGTCAGGTTGAAGCGGCAGTGCCAAACGGGGTGCCGCATTCAGCCATTCGAGAATGAATGGCATGTCAAAGTTGATACCGTTGAACGCTACTACACTCCCGGCGTCGTCTAGCAGCTTTGTGATTTCCTGCTTCATCGTAATGAGTTCTTTTCCGTTTGCGCCGGCCTCTTCCGCGAGTGCCACGTTGTAGCACTTTTCGCTGATGGTTGTTTCGTCGAGCGACTCGTACACAATGGTGCCAATCACGGTGATGCTGTGCTTGGACTTGGACAATCCAGTGGTCTCGATGTCCAACACCAAGACAATCATCAAAAGCCGTCTGTGTGTGGAATGCGCCATGCACGCCCCCCCCCCACACCTTACACGTGTTTGTTTTTCTTGCACAAGAGCTGTATGCTTTGTCGCTAGTGTATGAACATACCGCGAAGCCCTATTTCTATGTCCCTGTGCTTCTCGCAGATTATTCGATTCTACTATTTTGCAAGACACACGTGAATTCGTAGAGAGGGACGGTGAAAGTGCCCTCAAACCAGTCGAGGAAATTGGCAAAGAGGTCCAACACCGTCTCAATTTTGATTTGAAAGTCGGGACTGCTTTGGCGCAAGTGCATGGTGCCCCGCAGTTCTGTCATGGCCGTGTTGAGGGTGTTTCCATAGCAGTGTATCTGTTCGAGTTTGCGAGCGTGGTCGTCCCGCTGCGTACGCAGCGTATCAATGTTGCGCAACAACTCCTGCTTGTTTTCCTCCATGAAGCCGAGACTGCTCCGAGTCTCTTGGAGTAGATGACCCTGCTCGAGCGGTGACATGCCCGCAAATTCCTGCTCTTTTTTGTGGGCATCAAGTAGCGCGCTTTGCTGCTCGCGCCGTGTTACCAATTGCTCTGCTGACACTTTGAGATCCTCGCGTGTCTGTGAAAGCTTGGCTGTCGCCACTTCTGTCTGTTGACCCACGATTCGTGCCTGTGCCTGCATTTCTTCGTAACGCTTTCGGGTGGCATCGCATTGCTCTTGCAAAGTGACCACTTCAGCTTGCAAAGTGAGTTGCTGGGTTTTGAGCTGGATGGTTTCGCGTTTTGCACTCTGGCTGACGACGGTGTCTTCTGAAATGGATTTCAACATGGTCTCGAAAGCGTCGTCTTCATCGTGGTCATTGCTTGCAGTCACCGACACCACTGCTTCAACAGTCGGCTGAGGTGTTGCATTCAGCTCAGCAAGCTCGTTTTGTTTGCCAGTCAAAGCAGAGGATTGCATGGAAAGATGTTGCGACATAGTATCGAGTTGCCTCTGCATATCAGCTTCCTCTGTCTGTTGCTTGGACTTTCGCGACTCGTACGCGGCTATGATTTCCAACAGAGCGGCCTGGTGCTCGTCATGACTCTGCAATACGTGCAGAGTTTGGTCCTCCATGGTCGCAAGCACAGCTTCCAGCTCCAAGACAGCTTTGGTGAAATCGCTGAGTTGTTGCTCCCTCGCAGCCCGTTGTTTGTTGCTAATGCGCTCGTCCTGCAGCCGTGTGGCTTCCTTGTCTGCGCTCTGGACGCGAAGTCGCTCGGTTGCAACAGTATATTCTGCGTTGCACTCTGTCACTTTGGCGCGCACAGTCTCCAGCTGCACTCGTGACTCACGAAGCAGCCGATCGTTTTCTTGCTTCTGGTGCTGCAGAACCGTGTCGAGTTCAAACGTCGCCGCTGTCGTGTCGATTGCCCTGGCAGCGTCTTCGGAATGCAGCTGCGACTCGGCATGTCGACGAGCATTTTCTTTCAATGTTGCTTCGAGTGCACCCACTTCGGATTGCATGCGGGTTTTCGTGTCACTCACTCGAGCGAGGTCAGCTTCGAGCTTTTGCACCGCGTTCTGCAGCTCCTGACGCTCAAGGCGGTGCGTCTGAATTTCCTCTCTTCGCAAATCTGCACCCAGTACATGAGTTCGCTCGTCATCCTGCAGCGACAAACACCTTTCTTCATATGCTATCGCCTCTCTCTGTAGATCCAACAGCGCGACTCTTGCCTTCTCTGTGTTGGCGTAAATGAGTTTCAGAGAAACCTCGGCCGCATCATGTGCAGCAACGATCACCAGTTTCTTGGCATCCAGCGCGTCGCATCGGTCGCACAAATCGTTATACTCTTTGTACAGAATTTCAAGGTCACTTTGTGTTTCTGCGATCCCACTCGACTCTGCTATCGTGGATGCGGCGTGGATCATAATAGCATGCGTTCGGGACAATGTCGACACTAAACTCTTATATACTTGTCATGTGCGCACGTTGGATTACACATGTTTCGCAGCTGGTGATGGACGTTTACGGTGCTCGTGTCATATATATACCATGGAGCACGCGAAAAACAAGCCACAGCCCGTTGCACCGGGTCTCTCCCATCTTTCCCGTGTGCTGCAAGAGGGACCAACTGTCATGGCGCACAAGAATTTCCCGATCTCGATCAAGAACACATCGATGATCCCCGACGACCTAGTGTCATCGCCCTCCGACAGAGAGCTTACAAAGGTCTACAAAGTCTTGAATTACGAACTCATGATACAGAGCAACCTCACAATGCGACATTTACACGAAATGCAGTGCGATTTGCAACACATCATGCACTCGTGGGGCGACCCTCCCAATGCGAAAAATCTCAATTTCAGTGGAAGCACGAAAAAAACCATCCTCGCCGTTCATATGGCCTTGCAGAGCGGCGGACTGCGCAAAAAGTTCAACCAGCTGCAGTGGTTCGACATGGGAATGACAATGGGTGATTTGATGCAAATGCAACTCGCAGTGCCGGTTTTGCTCACATTTAATCTCTCTGTCAGCGTCCTGCTTGAAAATAACGCCAACGATTACGGACGCTCCTGGCAGAGTCTCTTCAAATGGTCACGAAAGGAATGGAACTCGCTCGGATACGACGCAGTGGCATACAAAAAACAAATTCACCTGAATGAGGCACAGAGGCCTCTCGGCAGGATCCAAATTCTCGAACAGTGGGGACCAGACGAAGCGTACCAGGTCCCTGGCAGCGGACTGCTCGACTCATACCGACTAGAGGCTGGCGGCTCGTGTGTGTAACCTCTCGCCCTAGAACGCCCCTAACACGGACTGTCTCTGGCAATTGACACACTGTTTGTCGGGTTTATCGACTTTTTCGTTGATCACACAGGTATGTGTTGTAAACCTATATAAGTCTGCATAACCCAGGAACAAAAACGACAACATGGACGACCACACAGATGATGCCGTTGGCCAACCACAATCTTCTCATCAACTGGATATTGACACTGCAACACACCCCGCATCACACACTGCTATTGATCAGAATGGGTATCAATCGAGGGTTATTGATCATAATGGGTGTCAAAAAAATGAATGTGAATTGATAGAAGAAGTCGAAATCACATCACTATCAGGTAAATATAAACTGCTTCTTGTGCAGATTAGTCCTTATATCCAATGCATCCTCGATAAATACAACCTCTGCAGTATGGAGGAGTCGTCCACCACCACCACCACCTCCAACGCGTTTAAATTAGGACTGCACATGGATTTGGTCGAGGCGACTGGACAAGTTCTGTGGTTTCTCAGTGATTTCACAGCACAATGCGCAATGTGCGCAACTGAAGATTTCGAACGACAGAAGACGCTGTCTGGTGCAATCAAAACAGTAACAACATACATAGCCGACCCTGAAAGAGTCGATATTTTTCAGCGTATCATTTACAAATGGCATTCTATTCGCACTTGCGATAACGAGTTTAAGTGCGATGATAGTACACTTGATATCGAGGAAACTCAGTTCTTGGCTTCGTTGCTATCAACATTGGATTTACGACAAAAAGATTTGAATGGACAAATTGAAAAGTATTATCATGATCTGCATGCGTGCATGACGAAAAAACCAAGAAGTGAGATTGGAATTACCTGGATTTCCGACACCGCGCAGTTCACACATGCGTCCTGGCTTGTGGAAACTCTACACGCACTCGCGACTCAGATTATACAAATGCAAGAAAAAGCTGCACGCAACATGAATCTAGTGTCAACTAGATCAGATTCAAATACTGCGTTGATGAATTCTTATTGCCAAATCATCACCATTCACAAAACGACGATGCAGGCTCAAAAAGTAATCATGTCAGAATGCACAAAGTGTATTGTGGAATGTGTTACCAAATGTATTTTTCTGCAAAGTGTGATGGATGTGTCGCCAGATATTGAGGCGATGAAGGAGGTTTTGTCGCAGGGTCAAAAGTCACAGATTGCGACTGAGTTCAGAAATGCAATGACGTTCTATTGGCAAAACGCCACAGAGATCATGGCAAACAGACCCCAAATGAACATTTCTGGCACATACATCCTCGACGAGCAGGACCCACTGATGGCCCAGATTTATGACACGGCGTCTGTCTTGACAGAGAAACGACTTTCCAATAAGCAGCATGGCTTGATTGTCAAAACGTTGAAAAATGAGTGTATGGACATGGAGACGAGTTTGCTTGAATACTGTACCCAACAAAACTGTGATCAAATTACTTGTCAAGAAATATTCCATATCATCGAAGAATGTGCAGAATCTGGCCACGTTTCACACCATGGAGACGACACGGGACGTAGCAAAACCCACTCGCATTTGTCCTTCACGCCATCAGAACATAAGAATTTTGCTTACCAAATCGTCGCATGCATGCAAGCAAACAATGTGCTTACCAACATAAGAAACTCAAAATGGATTCCAATCGACGAGAACAAAGGGACTTCGTGACGATACACACTATTTCTGGCAAAATATTCCCTAGAAAAGAAGAGAAACTTTTACACACCGAATCATTCATATCTTGTGGAATTCCTTGCATGGCCGGTGTGGAGCCCTGCGACCACAAGGAGTCTTCTTACGAGGAGGACGAGACACAGCTGGACGACTGCACCGACCGGTACGAAGATGACGTATTTGCCCAGCAGTGGGACGAATCCGAGGGCGAGGCAGCGTACGAAAGCGTCTGTGCGTCCGAGCTGCGGGAGGAACTAGAGAGGCTTGACCGACACCAGCTCCTACTCGTGCAACTGGCCAACAAGGCAAAACGTATCCAAGAGGGAATTGAGATGCGCCAGCAGTACGCCAAGGATTCGCAATGGAAGATTCATCTTTTGCGCTCCGATTTAGAGAAGGAAAAGTTTGCAGAGCAAGAAAAGTTGGTAGAAGAGTCTTGAAATAATAAAAACAATGTAACAAAAAGACGCTGGTGACAACACAGGCGGTAGCGAGGGTACCAATTCAATTGCGCTTTGCTCTCATGAGGCTAGATGCAGGTGAAAGCAGTGTTTGCAGTGTGGTTTGAAGGTTCTCAGCGTGTGTATATATATGTGCGGTTGAGCGCGTAAAATAATCGAGTTTGAATGCCGGGAACGGGTTTGAGAGATTGACATGAATGTTTTCAAGTTTTTCATGATTTGAAAAAGGACAAACAAGGCAAACACGCCACCCATTGAAGATGGATAAGAAAAGACGAGAGAATTCAAAAAGCAATTACTACATTATTTCTCGAAGAGTTTTCTTCAACAGTGATAATAAAAGCAATCATCGTCATGGAAAGGAAGCACGAGAGACATGTGCGAAACATCTTGAATGAAATTCGTCTCTAGAACAATACGAACATGGAAAAATGAGCCCGTTACAGCGTGCGAGTGTGATTTCAGTGACATTTATGTTGGCGGTGATGTTGATTTTCATGATATGTGTTGCAGTGTTTTTCTGGTGCGAATGGCGCAAGCGTTTGCTGCGGGAGCAACAAGCACAATTCAGAGATGAAGACGTGTTTATGGGAGAGTCAGTGTTGGTGATGGTGTGATGTTATCAATTCACAGTCGTTTGTTGTGGTGATGGGTACAGTCGTCGAATAGTATATAAAGAACTCAACTGACCCACCAACATGCAGCGCAGAGGGTGCGGTCGGGACAGTTACTTCTGACATCTAACAAAAATATGGAAGATGGGAACGAGCAGATGCCAGATGTGCCGGATGGTGACGATATCATGGATGAGAGCGAAGTGAATGCTGGGGCTGAGATTGAGGCTGATGCTCCTTCGTTTTTGCCAGAACCACGCAATAGAGTGTATACATTGCCGGCGGAGCAGCAATACGGCCACCTCGTAAACGAGGACGTGTTTTGCACCGTGCTGAAACAACTGGGACTTGCCTCGAATGATCAAATCCTGAGCCTGATGAGCACTATACGCCCCGTATCAAAATCCGCTGCGGAAAGTGTGTCCAAGACAATGAGCGCTGCGGACTGGGTGGCGCCATGGTCAAACGCCGCAAAGGAGTATCACGCGGCAATGGACGATATGCTGTTCCTGAAACATACAGACAACCCAGCTGATGCAGGTCTTGCAGCTCTTGCAGCTCGTAAAAACTATGTTTCCTTCGTGGCAGGCATGCGCGAATTCCGAACCATTCTTGCCGTGCAGGAAAAGGCATTTCGTCTTATTCTGGCACATACTACAGTGCCTCGAGGAGAAAACGCCAAGGATTTGGGGATGAGGAGTAAAGCCAACAGCCTGGACAATTTCATTCGTGCCAACACTGGTGTGCAGACCGTCATACTAAATGTCATGCGATGGCACACAAAGAGTCTTGACGTCCAAAAAATGGGGTGCCGTTTAATAGTATGTTTCTTCGACAGACGCGAGGACACTGCACATGGCTTCACGAAGGAAGCAACTTTATTGACAGTGGTGCATGCGATGGACACTGTACATGCCGTCATGACGATGTTTCCAAACGACGTGGAAATGACCCAGGAGGCGTGCGCTGCTACGGGCAGATTGTGCGAATACAGTAACCACCGGCGCAGTGCCGGCGACGGCGATTACGAGACGAGACGTAATGTCCTGGCGAGCCAAACTATGCCAGGTCTGCAGAACACAATCATCCGGGCCATGCAACAAAACATCCAAAACGACGACATTTGCCTTGCCGGCTGCAAGATTCTGGACGTTTTGCTGGTGAGAGAGCAATATGACGCGACCACGATGCGCGGAATAGATGTCTTTCTTCTCGAGGTCATAAATGCTCGCGTGAACAATGCGGACTTTCAAACGTACGGCTGTCTCGCGTTGGCTTCGTTTTTCAGGTGCAGTCCCGGAGATGTGGCAGACCCACAGGCGTGTGTACAGTTTTTGGTCAACACCGTGCAAATGGCACAAGATCGCTCGCTGGCAAAATGTGCCTGTCTGGCCATGCAGGGCATGATAATCGGGTGCACTGAAGCAGAGCGTTTACGGCGACAGAAAATGTTTCTTGAAGCTGGTGTAGCTCGTCTTCTTGTGGTGGAGATAAACAACCTTTGTGTGCAAGCACGTTTGCGCTACAGAAATGGGATCGCACGCACGTCCACTACAGTCGCGGTACAAGACGGCCTGCTCATGTGGCTGTCTCTGATGTTTCGTTTAACGTTTCAGTCGCGAGATATGAACAAGCGTTTTGTGGATGCAGGTGCGTTTCAAATGCTGATGTGTACACAGTCGACGATGTGTACAATTTCTTCGTCGGTGGTCCGAAAAACATGGGACATGGAGTCGATCGAGTCGCTGATATGGCGGATTTTTGTCCAACTACAACATCAACCAACCCTCGCACAAACGAAATGCGTGCACGTCCAGTACAGATTTATGCATCCTGGATTCGTTCGCTTTGCTGGAGCATCGAGCACAACGAACCAAAATTATATCAATCTGTGGGATGCTTTACCATCGGATGATCAGGGCTGGATTACTCCGTTCGAGCTGGCCTGCAGTGTAATGCAGACAGCAGACCGTTATGATGTCATCAAAGCGTGTCTTGTTTTCATCCAATATGGCACGACGACCAGGACGAATTGCTTGCTGTTGGGCACGCCAAAAGGGCGTTCCAGTATCCTCTCTATGTCAAATATCAATGCTGTCAGCTCCATCCTGGTGGCCATGACTTTCTCCATCAAACATCGGGGGACTGTTCCGAGACAGAGCGACGACATACAACGGTGTGCTGTGGTGACTCTGCTCGCGATTGCAAAGCAATGTGTGTTGCAGCCCAATATGGGACTGTCCAATATGATTTTCAGACCAGTGACCACAGACTTGTCCCAAGACACCGCATACATGACTCATCTCAGCCAGCTGCAAAAAAGAGTGGCCACCATGGAGATTAATGTAGGTAGCAGGCTAGCTTGTCACGCAATATTGAATGCACCTGGTATTTCTACAGAGGACACAGCGTTGGTACAACTGCGGGAAAAGGACGTCGCGGCTGGAAAAGACAATGCTGTAAAACAGGTACGCATATGCAATGTATTTGTCATATATCTGCACGCGTCATCGAGATTCATCGCTTGAAGAGTTGCTCCGTTGATTGTCAATAGCGGCGCTGGCTCTTGCTCTCTACGCTTTTTATCATTATCTATTATCAGCAAATACGTTTTCTTCGCATTCTTTTGCATTCCACACCAGGCTGTAAATTCCTGCACAACGTTTAGCAGCTTTTGCATGCCCTCTGGTGTGTCAGCAAAGATCGAAACATCGTCGATGAATCCTATGTTGTTGAATTGGTAACCGTTTTCATCTCGCTGGTTGTCTCCTTTCTGATTCTTGCCGATCTGCAGCCCGTGACTAATATCCTCATTCTGTCCTGTAACTGTGAGCATGCGTAGATGAAAATGTTGAAAAGCTGCAGAGATGTACGGTGGGGCGCCCCTTGCAATATAGATATATATCTATATTATATACATAACTCATGCGG
>Ga0209491_10006660_pt1 | contig 15804 bp, 12 predicted proteins | sample BON02_FD_187213 | JGI IMG/M metagenome (GOLD analysis project Ga0209491, IMG submission 187213) | Freshwater microbial communities from Lake Bonney liftoff mats and glacier meltwater in Antarctica - BON-02 (SPAdes) (version 2) | ecosystem: Environmental > Aquatic > Freshwater > Ice > Glacier...
TTGCCATGCGAAGGCAGAACGCCTGATCGTTTCCTTGATCCATCATTTCTCGCGCCCCTGCCGGGGTGCCCATCCCTTCCGAACCGCAAACCGTGGGCTTCACCCACGGCTACCTTCTGTCCCCCCTGCCGGGGATTGACCCGCTTTGCGGGAAGCTGTGGGTCTCCTTGACGCCTATGCCCGCGGGGCTGCCCTCCGGGCACTCGATGTCCGCTGCACTCCCATTCCCAGCTTCCCTGGAAACCCTATTTGTCGCTCTGCCCTGCTCTCAGACCCCGGGTGGACTTCCGCGCCAGACCATGACGGCGTCTCGGTGTTGCCCCCGCTATTCCCACAACGAAGGCTCCCCCATCAATAAGCATTTCGAGGCTCAATCACACGGCTTCACGACCTGCTGCCTACGCTTGAAGACGCCATTTCTGGACGCCAACCAAGGCTCGCTTCCGGTGGGTGGTCAGCCCTTTCCGGGCGGGTTGGTTTGATGCTCCCCCCCGGTCGCACCCCTTCGGGGACGTCGCGTTCGCTCCTGTCCATCTCGCTCCGCTCGATTCCGCCGGGTTTCAGTAGAGTCTTTCAGTCGCTCGTTCGTTCTACGTTCTCCTTTCGGTTCATGGTTTCGGTTTACGAGCGCCATCCCCGTCTCTCAGGGCTTTGGCTGGCGCCAAGGAATTTGCTTTTTGCCTGGGGCGCTTGAGGGCGCCGGTGAAGGGATCGGAGTGGGGGGGGGTGTTGCACCCGAACGTATTCGGTGTATCGTAAGGTCATGGTTTTTCGACATTTTCTCCTGTTGCTTTCGCTATTCGCCGCCGGGACGGCCCATTCGGCAACCGTAATCGATAATTATTCCACCGAAACCAATGACCGGTTTCAGGACAGCGACAATCCCGACCGGTTTTTCCTCTCCACCTTCCCGCTCTCGGGCGTCGGCCAGGACTCCAACGGTCGCTGGGCGACGCTGATCGGCCCGAACACCATCATCTCGGCCAACCATTTCAAGCCCTCCGGTTCGGTATCCTTTTTTCCCGACAACGTTCCGAACTCGGTGGCCATCGAACTCGGAATTAGCGGAGACTCCCAACGCATCGGCACCTCGGATCTCTGGCTCGCGCGTTTGGATGCTTTTGCCCCGTCAAATCTTCAGGTTTACGACATCGCGACCGAGGAAATCTTCCAACCATTCAGCCCACTCCAACGGGCCAGTTTCCCTTTCCGCGATGAAGAGGTATTTATGAGCGGTCTTTCACCTGCAAGCTTCCCGAACACTCAGGATCAAGTCTACGGAACCAATCGGGCCTTCGATTATTTCTCCGATAACGTCGATGGTCTCGGTGATGTCGAAGCGATCCGCATGAACTACGACACCGACCCCTCCGAAACATTTTTCGAAATGTTCCTAGCGGGCGGGGACTCGGGCGCACCGTTGTTTATCGACAACGGCAATAACGAACTGCTTCTGCTCGGCATCAATTCATTCATCTCGACCGACGAGAGCGGCGACCCGATCGCCTCGTTTTCGAGCTATGTCGGCAACGATTCCGACGAAATCAACGCGATCATCGCTCAGTATCAGGCGATTCCCGAACCGGGCGTCGTCTACCTGATCGGGCTGGCCTTGGTCGGTCTGACCACCCGCCGGTCGCGGACCGCGTGACCCGGGTCGTGGCAGAAGAGGCGGTCACGGTCACAATCCGCGAAGCACTGACCTCATAAAATAGGTGGTGCATTACTGATCGGTTCAGCCTCGTGCCGAACGATTTCAGGGAGCGAGACCAACCGCTACCTGGAAAAACCGCGCCTCGCGACCATTGTCGAGTAGGAATGGGTAGGGGACTTCGACGAGTTCATGGTCGATAGTCATGGCGATCGGAGTTGGGGTGACATACCAGGAAGGGGCATCGGTGCTGCACTCCCAGTCGGTGAGGTCCGAGCTGAAGCGCCAGGCGTAAGAGACACTGCCATCGGTCCGGCGGAGGAAGCGGGCGACGTAGTCGGTCCCCTCGCCCGGCAACGCATGCGCGACCACCGGAGTGCCGGGGATGATGACCGGGTCGATCCAGGTCAGCGCCGAGACGTCGGCGGAGGTAGGGTCAGTGCCGAAGGCAAACTCAAGCAGGTTCACGAGGGTGTCGCCGTCGGGGTTGTCTTCCGGATCGGTTTCGTTGAAGGGATTTGTGAAGGTGCCTCCTGTCCACGCTCTGTATGGGGCGTTCAAAACTGGAGCGAGCGACTCGATCTTGTAGACACATCCTTCACCGGCGCCGTCGAGCAAGGCACCACCGGTGGTGACATCGGCGACGTAGAGGGAGTCACTCGATGCGTGCAGTCCGATCAGGTGACCAATGCCGGTTTGCTGGCCCTTGATGAAATGAAAGTAGTCGCCGGTTTCGGGATCGGCATAGACAACCGGGTTTTCATCGTTCGCCAGCCCCCCTCGAAAGAGTTTTCCATGGAATCCGATGAACAGGCCGCCGTTTAATCCACGGGGAAAGCCGGGCGGGGCGAAGGTGATGCCGTTAGGGCCCTCACTGCGCAAGCCGGTCTGCGGATTGCCGTAGGGTTGGAAGGTGATCACGGGTTGGATACCTTCCCCTCCGACCACGGTGTCGGTCCGGTAGGCGGTGTAGTTGTCGGGAAAACCGAAGTCATGGATGCCGTTGCCGATTTCGGCGAACCGAATGGAGTTCAGTTCGTCGGCACTGTGCGGTTCGTTCGAATCCACCAGTCCGTCGATGCCGTTTTCGTGGAACCAGAGGTCGCCAAAGGAGGGGTGAATCGTAAAGCCGGAAGCATTTCGCAGGCCCGAAGCCAACTGGACGACTGAGACCATTTCGAAATGCGTACCCTGATCCTGCAGCGTCATCATGTGAGCGGCCGCCCGCGCCAAGCTTCCAGAGACATTGATGACGTTGCCGCTGCTGATCGGGACGAGGTCGGTGGACTCCGCGAAGTTCTCCTCACCACCGATCTGAAAAAACAGGTCGTAGCGGTTTTCGAAACCGGGCGATTTCCGGAGGGTCAGCCCGGAGTGGCTGTGGTAGTTCCGTGAAGCCGAGTAATCGAAGTCGATCTGACCGACGAGCGAGAGGGTGTCGGAGGGGTCCGTGTCGGTGCGGAAGATGTAAAGGGGCGTGCCATTTCCAGTGGTGAAGACGAGGTCGCTGCGAGTGCACACGGCGGTCAAGGTCGGGGCAAGGCCGCTGTAGAGCACATCCGGCGTTCCGTCCGCGCTGCCATCACCATCGGAATCCACCAGCCGGATGAGGCGACCGGACCCGGAAAAGTAGCTGGGGGAGCCGTCGCTGGCGGTGACAATCAACGAGCCGTCCGTCAGTTCGGCGATGCCGTTGGGGAAATCCAACCCGGAGGCGAAGACGGTGACCTTGAAATCGGCCGTATTCACGCCCGGACCTTGGACTACGAAAGGCACCTCGGCTGCTTTCAAACCATTGAGGGTGAGGACGCTCATCAATAAGACCGTTGCAGCAGCTGGTGATTTAGCATTTCTCATCGCTATGGGGAAATTTACTTTTTGAGTGGTCCGCTTCAGGGCGTCGTTGAAGGGATCGGAGGGGGGCAGGAATTGAGCTGAAATGATTGAGCACGGGCACGGTGAGAGGAAGAATCAGGCATAAAAGCGACTGGCCTGCATCCGCAGGGCGTTTCAAGACGGAAATACATGGAGTGAAAGCGTAGACCTTCTTCCCACCACGCCAAGAATTAGTTTGGTAGAAGCCATTCGGATTACTGTTGTGAAGCTCGTCGAGACGTTCGAGGAGCGGAGCGAGTCCGGGAATTCCAGTGGCGATCGTCGTGAATTCCTGAAGGTTCTTTGACCACTCGAGGTCGCAGACGCGATTGAGACTACCGGTCCAGAGGACGATTTTGGAGCTGTCGGGTTGCGGGACGACCTGGAGGACGAACTTGGAATTTGGGTCAGTGGGATCGGTGCCGCGCAACCACTCGTCGAGGTCGGTGTCGCCGTCGGCATCAGTATCGGAAGCCCCGTCACTGGTGACGAGGTCATTGAAGGTGTCGCGTTCGCCGCTCAACGAAGTGAGCATCTTATCCCCGGAGGGGTCCAAGAAGGTCGCCCCGGGTGAAACCCGGGGTCGGACGAAAGCGCAAGCAGGGCGCCCCGGCAGGGGCGCAAGAATTCCAAGATGATCTTCCGCCCCTACCGTCTGAAATCTCGAAATCTTTGCCGACATTCTAGAAAATCTGCATTCACACTTTAGATTATCAAGGTTAATTTGAGATTAGACGTCACTTGAGAGGGCTGCTGAATGCTCTTGGGATCGGGCTTGCGGGATGCCGGGGCATGGGGTAAATCGCCCTCTGTCATGGCTCGTATTAACGAAAACTTTCAAAAGCTCAAAGCTGGTTACCTTTTCCCTGAAATCGCCCGCCGGGTGAATGCCTACACTGATGCAGAGCCTGAGAAGGCGAAGCGTGTTATCCGTTGTGGTATTGGTGATGTCACCGAGCCTGTTCCTGTCGCGGCCCGCGAGGCCATGAAGAAGGCGGTCGATGAACTCGGCGATCGCGGCACTTTCCGTGGCTATGGACCGGAGCAAGGGTATCCTTTCCTTCGCGAGTCGATCGCTAACAATGCCTACGCCGGTCTTGGGATTGAGGCGGGTGACATCTATGTCTCGGACGGTTCGAAGTGCGACTCGGGCAATATTCTTGATATCTTCGGTGAAGGAAACAAGATCGCGGTGACCGATCCGGTTTACCCCGTTTACGTCGATACCAACGTCATGGCCGGCAACACCGGGGAAGCCAACGAGAAGGGCGAGTATGAGGGGCTCGTTTACCTCAAGTGCACTCCTGAGAACGGATTCGTTCCAGCCATTCCCGAGGAGAAGGTCGATCTCATTTATCTTTGCTACCCGAACAATCCCACGGGCACGACGGCAACGCGTGAACAGTTGGAGGAGTGGGTGGCCTACGCGCTCAAGAATGATGCCGTTATTCTTTATGATGCGGCCTATGAAGCTTTCGTGCAGGATGATTCCATTCCCCGATCCATTTACGAAATCGAAGGGGCGAAAGATTGTGCCATCGAGTTCCGCTCCTTCTCCAAGAATGGCGGATTTACCGGAGTGCGTTGTGCCTACACCGTTATTCCGGCAACGGTCACCGGGAGCACCGCTTCGGGTGGGCGGGTTCCTTTGAAGCAACTCTGGGGGCGTCGTCATTCGACGAAGTTCAACGGAGCATCCTATCCGGTGCAGCGCGGTGCCGAGGCGATCTATTCCGAGGCTGGCAAGGCCGAGGTTGCGCAACTCGTCGAGCACTACATGACCAACGCCAAGCTTCTTCGCGAAGCCTGCGAGAACCTCGGGCTGAAGGTCTGGGGCGGGGAGAATGCTCCTTATGTTTGGGTGGGTTGTCCGGAAGGCGTTGACAGCTGGGGCATGTTCCAGAGGATGCTCGAAGACGCGCAGGTCGTCGTCACTCCCGGTGCTGGCTTTGGTGCGGCTGGTGAGGGCTTCTTCCGGATCTCGGCCTTCAACTCACGCGAGAATGTTGAGGAGGTTTGCCGTCGTCTGGTGACAATGATTTAAGCTCCCTGATAGTATTCGCGGAAGTCGAAGATCGCACCTCACCGATTTTTCGGCAATATTTTTGACGCGGATTGGGTCGAGTTGATCTATCATCCCGTTGTCTTGGATGAACTCACAAACCCACAGTGCTGTTTGGTCACGTCGTGCTCCCTGGTGGATCGCGGCTTGGTTCTGCTTGTTTGTCTCGTCCTGTCATTCCGAGCACCGGGGGGCGGAGAAGGTCATTCGCGAGCGCGGAGTGGCGATTTCGGAGGGTGCGTTGTTTGCGGCGCTTGACGGAAATGATTTGGATTTAGCAGAGGCCTTGGTCACGCACGAGGTTTCGCCGGATTGTCGGGATGCTCTTGGGCGGACGCCTTTGATGGCGGCGGCGGCGGTTGGTGCCTCCCCGTTGCTTGCCCGCCTTTTGGAGTTGGGATTGGATATCGAGGATAAAGATGCAAGTGGTCGCACCGCACTTTGCCATGCGGTGGAGGCGAATCAACTGGAGGCCATGGTGTCTTTGATTGAGCGGGGAGCTTATGCCGGCGTTTCTGTTGGTCGGGATGGTAGCCTGGTCACCGATGCCCTTCGGCGGGGGAAGCTGGCTGCTGTTTTTCTTCTCCTGGAGGCCGGGGCCAGTCCGCGATCACGAGGGGAGGATTCCGGGACCCTGACTCGGATTGCGGTGGAAAATGGCAACTTGCAGGTCCTGCGGGAGCTGGTCCGGAGGGGGGTCGATCTAAAGGAAGAGAGGGGCACGAGCGAGGGGCTTCTGCATTTGGCGATGGAGCAAGGGCATGACGAGGTCCTGGCCTACTTGCTCGAATGTGGCGTGGATTCGGCGGAACGAAATGAGGCGGGAGAGTCTTTGTTGCATGTTGCGGTTAGGGCCTCACAGATTGATCTGGTGCTGCTTCTGATCCGGCGTGGGGTATCGATTGACGAGCATGACCCGCAGGGGTGGACGCCGCTTCAGCTGGCAATTCTCGCCCGGAATGCGGAACTTGTGCGGCTGATTCTCGATCAAGGGGCGGATGTTGAAATGCTTTCCGCTTGTGAAGGCGAGGTGCGTTCTGCTCTGTCTCTGGCGATTGAAAACGAACTGTATGCGATGGCCCGGCTTCTCTTGCAATGTGGGGCCAGTCCGCGGGATGAACTTTATGCGGCGGTGAAGCAGGGCGGTCAGGCGGGGCGTGAAATTGTCGAACTCTTGTTGGAAAACGGGGTGAGCGCTGCGCCCTCGCGAGCTCCCTTCAGCGATACCCCGCTGGCCCGGGCGGTGCGGAGTGGCGACTATCCGGTGGCGAAGTTGCTTCTTGATGCCGGCGCGCCGCATGATTCCCGGGATCCGTGCGGGCAGAAGCCTTTGCATATCGCGATTGCCCGCGGAGATGCCGGGATGGTGGGGCTGTTTCTTGATCTGGGGGCGGACCCTAATGAACCCTTCCATCCGGAAGTCAGCGAGAGCTTTTTGGAGTTGGTGAAGTCGGAGGGGATCGCACGCTGGGCTTTACAAAATTCCACTGAGATGACCCCCATGATGCTGGCGGCGGATAGCGGAAACATCGAGGTGGCGCGGCAGTTGATGGCCTGCGGGGCAAAGGCCGGGAAGTCGGCCAAGGTGAAATCGATCAGGATGTGGCCGCTGACTTTTGCGACCCGCCGGGGCGATACCGAAATGATTCAAGTGGTCCTCGGTCGGAAGCCCGGCAAGAGCGAGCTTTGGATCCGCGTGGATCTCTCGGAGCAGCGGGCGTATGTCTTTGATGGTGACGCCGAGGTTTTTAAAACCCGGGTTTCCACCGGGAAAGCGGGGTTTCGGACCCGGACCGGAGAGTTCATCATCACCAACAAATATCGCGATTGGAAGTCGACGATTTACGACTCTTCGATGCCGTATTTCCAGCGCTTGAGTGCGAGCGATTTTGGATTCCACGCGGGTTACGTGCCGGGCTACACTGCTTCCCACGGGTGTATTCGCATGACTCCCGCGGCGGCCCGCAAGTTGTTCGGGATGACGCAGGTGGGGGATTACGTGGAGATTGTGCCGTAAGCTTCAGGGTAAGTAGGACGCGCACTTTGATTTCAGGATTTGAATGAGTTCTTCGTCCATATGCAGAGAAAAAGAAGGTGCCTCATTCTTATTGACTCATGTTGAGGCAGATCATTTTTTCCTGTCCACGCAGGATGAGTTTGCCGTCCGAGAGGGCAAGCGGACTCCAGAAACGGAGGTCTTGGTTCTTGGAGAGTTCGGAGCCGAAGATGTTGGCGCTGGCGAGCTCCCGGTAACCCTCCGACGAAGGTTCCACGAGGCGCAGGACGCCGTTTTCGCCATCCTGGATGATGAGCATGCCGTCGGCGAAGAGGCTGCCACCGCGGCCCATGAAGGGCTCATCACCGGTGCTCCAGAGTTCCTTGCCATCGAGATCAAAGCAGACGAGGCCGCCCTTCTTGCGACGGGTGCTGGTATTATGGTTGTCGTTTTCGTTGGCGAGCATGTAGAGGTGCTTGTCGATGATGAGGGGCGGGTGAACCTGGGAGCCTTTCTTGGTGCTCCAGAGCTCACTGATTTCATAGTCGCTGCCGGACTTTTTCACCGAGAGCATTTTGGAACCGCCGCCGTATCCGCCGGTGGCGAAGAGCCGGTTTTCATCGATCTGGGTCGGGATGGTAATGGGAATCCGGTTGGTGTAGAGATCCGAATGCCAGAGTTCTTTTCCGGTTTTGGGATCGTAGCTGTGGAGTCCACCGTTGTCTCCGGTGGTGAGGAGGACAACTTGTTCTTGGCCCCCGAAGTTCATCACGGTGGGTGAGGAGTGCGTGTTGCCGATGCCCTTGCTTTTCCAAAGTTCCTTGCCGGTTTTTTTGTCCCATCCGGCGATGCCGGTGTCCTCGCCGAAGGGCATCACGATGAGGACATCGCCCACGATGAGGGTGCATTGGGCGTATCCCCAGTGCGGAGCCTTGGCGTCGGAGTAGCGGTCGCTGAGCTTGGCCTTCCAGTCCGGCTTTCCGGTTTTACGATTGATGCGAAAGATTTCCCCAAAGGTGCCGAGAAAATACACAGCATCGTCTTCCACGGTGGGGACGCTGCGGGAGCCGGGGTAGGACGGTTCGCCTTCGGACGGGCTTTCAAAGCGCCACTTTTCCTTGCCGTTGGAGAAATCGAGGCAGAGAAGCATGTCCTTTTCCTGTTCGACCCGGTCGACGAGGTAGACCTCATCGCCTGCGACGGCGGCGCCACCAAAGCCGGATTCGAGCTTGGTGGTCCACAAGATTTCCGGGCCCGATTTTGGAAAGGATTTGATCAAACCGGTTTCCGGAGAGGTGGCGTCGCCATTGGCTCCGAGGAATTGGGGCCAGTCGGCGGCGTGGGCCGTCGCGAGGGCGAGGGTGGCAAGGAGGAGGGTCTTTTTCATCATTTTCGGGAAACTAACTCTCTGGCTCTTCGGGTGCCCCTCCGTCGGCCTCAGCGGTCGCGCGGATGTCGATGAGGGCGTCGATGAAGTCACCGAGGATTTCCGCAGGCACCATGATGGTGTCCCGGTTGCCTCCGACATCTTCGGTGATTTTGACGACCCGCCCGCGTCGGTTCTCCTTGAGATCGAGAAAAAAGATCTTGCGATCTGCGAGGATTTTTTCGGTGTGTAATACTTCCTGGTCCATCTTTTTCGCTTTCAAGGTCAGTCTTGGCCCGATTGAAGTCAATGGGAATCTCGATTAGAGAAATTGGGAAAATCCGCAGAAGAGTTTCGAGCTTTCGAGAGGGAGATCCGGGGCGGGGTGATCGTGGTCGAGATGGCGCTGGCAGGTCGCAAAGAATTCCTCCGGAGTCTTCACCCGTCGGATCTCGTGCTCGAATTCCGGGGCGTGTCCTTGCACGATGTAGACGAGGTATTTCTTCATTTTCTGAACGTGTTTGCTTTCGATGAAGTCCGGAGCTTCACGGGCGATTTCGTGGTAGAGCAGGGTGATGTATTCGAGGACCATTCTGCCGGTCACCTCAACGACGGGCTTTCCCTCCAGTGAGGACCGGAGCTGCGAAAAGAGCCAGGGTTGCCGGATGGCACCGCGTCCGATCATGAGTCCGGCGGCCTTGGTTTCGCGAAGGGAGGCGAGTCCGGTGGTCACGTTGACGACGTTGCCATTGGCGATGACCGGGCAGGGAAGTTCCTCGACGGCGCGGCGGATCATTTCGGGGTGGACTGGTGATTGGTAACGCTCTTTGACGGTGCGTCCGTGAATGGTGAGGAGATCGATGGCGTGCTTTTTGAAAATCGTAAGGAGGCCGTCGAATTCATCGGAAGTATGAAAGCCGATCCTGGTTTTCACGGTGAAGGGAAGATCGCCGCAGGCGTCGCGAAGAACTCCGAGGAGGTGATCGATGTGGTTTGGGTCACGGAGGAGTCCGCCGCCGGCTGCCTTGCGGTAAACGACGGGAGCGGGGCAGCCCAGATTGAGATCGATCCCGGCGACGGGGTGGCGTTTGAGATCGTGAACGGTGCGGACGAGTTCGTGGGCATCCTTGCCGATCATCTGGGCGATGAGGGGGCGTCCGGTGGGATTCCCGGTGATGGAGCGGAGGATGTAGGGATCGAGGACGGAGTGAACGTGAACGCGGAAGTATTCGGTGACGTAAACGTCGGCCCCGCCGAGGGCGGCGATGACCCGAAGAAAGGGGAGATCCGTCACGTCCTGCATCGGCGCGAGAAAAAGAGCAGGACGGTCTTGGGGGAGCACGCGGTGATTAAAGGGAAGGTTTGCGGAACCGGAAGCGCGAAATAGAGAGAGCGCGGACGAGGCGGTTCTCCGGCCAGAGCCACGCGCTCACGAGGAGGCCCGCGAGACCTGCCAGAAACCATTTCCAGAATCCGTGGCTCTTTTTTCTGAAACCAGCGTCTTTTACCGATTACGAAAGAGAAAGGCGAGATGTGAGCACGGGAGGAGCCTTGAACTCATCGCAGCCAGAACTGATCGAGAGAGCCTGCCGCGAAGGGAGCGGAAGGGGCCTTGATCATTCGATCCCATCACGGCGCAGGGTGTTTGGGATGCCTTGCACTGGCAAGGGTTTTAGAAGTGGGCGGCCAAGCCTTTTACTTTATAATCATTCGGGTGTAAGGGTTCTCTTGGAAATCCCTCGATTTTCCCGAGATGCACAAAACACTAATTTTGATCTTCGCCTTGGGTTTCAGCGCATTTGCTGAGGTTCTCCCTCCTTCTCCCGAAGACATCCTAAAACAGGAACGCCCTGCCTCTTGGCCGGAATGGGTTGATGTGGAGATGGACGCCTCGATTTTGACCGATGAGAGCTTGAAGCAGAAATTCACGGAGTGTTTTTCGCAAGCTCCCCCCTTGATGCTGGATTTGAGTGATGAGGCTCTTTTTGGCGAGGACGGGATTTATCCCAAAGAGGCTGATCCTAAAAAGGAACCAACGGAGGCTTTGGTGAAGGCAACCTACTGGCATCCGAAGAAGAAGGGTTTCTCGATCACCTGCGGAATACGACTCCAAGGAAGCGGGAGCCTCACTCAGTCATCGAAGCGAAATTTCCGCATTCGGTTCAGCAAAAAATATGGAGAGGGATCACTCAAATATCCGCTTTTCGAGGACGGGGAGGCCCAAGAATTTGAGAATCTCCTGATCCGTAATCCGACCCATGATTCATGGACCGTGCAGTGGCACGGATGGCGGACGAATCCACGTTACGTGAATGATCGTTGGGCTTTGGAAACGGCTCGCAGTTTGGGTCACTTAGCCCCTCGCCAGGAATGGGTTCACCTCTTTATCAATCGGATTTATTGGGGGCTGTATGCTCTGAGCGAAAGACCGGATGAGCATTTTGCAGCCCTCCACCGAGCCAGTAAACTCGAGGACTTCGATGTTTTCAACGCAGCCGAACTTCGGGAAGGAAGTGGGACTAGAAGGAAGGAAGCCGAAGAGTTTTTGACCCAAGAGTTTAAGAATACTCCCGAGGCCTTCGAAAAACTGAATCAATACCTCGATCTTTCGGCCTTCATGGATCATCTAATTTGTCAGGTCTACCAAGGAAAGTCAGACTGGCCGCACAAAAATTACTCTTTGATTGGAGCTAAATCGGGAGCGCCCTATTTTCAATTCGGTCCTTGGGACTCGGAAATTGGATTTTACGAGAAAAAGCAGGGATTCGGGAAAGATGCGCAAAATGCCCTTTATCACGCGCCTCTCTCCTCTCGAAAATTCCTGAGTGACCCAAAAGGGCCGGGACTGTGGTTTCGTTATCTTCGTTCCTCTGAGGAATTTCGAGTCATGTTTGCGGACCGTTTCCATGAACTCATTACCGAGGAAGGGGTCTTGACCCCTAAGAAGGCATCGGGCCTTTATCGCTCGCTCTTGGATGAAGTTACTCCTCTGTTACTTGCCGAAGCACTCCGTTGGGGAGATGTGCAACGAAAGAAGAGTTATCTCCCGCATGGGAAGGAATGGCAGAATCTCACGGGTCCTCAAAGTTGGCCTTTTTTCTCCATTCTTTCCCCTACGCCCGATTGCCTTGAAGCAGCATTTCCGAGAAGAAGGCCTCTGGCCTGAATTGGAGCCTCCAACGTCTTACACGCGACTGGGGCAAAAAAGAGAAACCAAGTTTTACCTCAAAAATCCGAATCAACGGGGGATTATCGTCTACACGGTTGATGGCTCAGACCCTCGCGAACAATGGACAGGCAAGCCAATTGGAAAGGCCTTTCGAGAGCCCTTGGTGCTCCCGTTTGGAACACAGCTCAAGGCCCGAATTCTAAGTCATAAAAAATGGAGTCCCCTCATGACTTACTACGCACCCTGACGCCCCAGAAAACGGCTTGACTTCGCTTATCCCAAGTTCACGATTTAATTTTTAGGATGAAATTATTTTACTTTTTCTCACTTTTAGCAGCTCTGGGGAGTGTTGCGTTGGGTCAGACCGAACAAAATCATTCTGCCCTCGAAAATGCCCCGGTCCTCGATGAAGTCGTTCATCAACAGGGGAAAGACACTCTGGTGATCCAAAGAATCGAGCAACCTGTATTTCTGGAAGATGATACCACTCAAGAAGAGACAGGCGAATCACAGCCCGATGTGCAGACTCCAGAAGCGGTATTATCGACCCGGACTTACATCATCTCAGCGACATCCTACGGAGCGGGGGGAACTCGCCTCCAAATCTGGCCTTCCCATCAAGGGCAACAAGGAGCACTCGAAGGATGGTCTAATGTCGATTGGTCCGTCTTTCAGAGTTTACTGTCATTCGATGACAATAACGTGCGCTATCAGTTCATGCTCTTTTATTCCGGGAGTGGCCAAGGATCTGATGTTCCAGAGGTTCCAACGGAATTACCGGAGTTCTCTCAAACCGGAGCGCGTTACCTCGTGACCTCTGGCGAGGAGACTGAACGTGAGGAGACGCTCGATTTTCTTGAGTCCATTCACACTCTCTATGACGAAAATCAGCAAAAGCTTCACACTGATCGACAGCTTGCCATCGAACATCAGAAGGAACGCCAACGTCAGATTAAGATTGAAGAAGCTAAGCCCAAGACACGGGTCCTCAAGATTTGGCGGCATACTCGCCCCGAAGAAAATCAAGCTTCCGAATAATTTTAACCTTTATTTCAAATGAAGAAAATTACTCTATTTCTTCTCGGCTTACTGAGTTCTGCGATGGCTCAAATGGCCCCTCAGCCTTTGCCCCACGTCGAACACCTTCAGGGACAAAACTACCTGTTCAGTTGGGAAGGTGTCCCTGGGCGGGTCTACTTCATTCAGACCAGCTCATCACTCACTGCGAGCGAGTTCGATTGGGAATTTGCGCCTGACATCCGGGTAGGAACCGGAAGCCAAATCGAGATGGGCTTCCAAGCCAATGCCGCACACTTTGAGTTCTTTCGTCTTGTTTACAGCGATTACAGTGGAGGGATGGACCCCGATCTCGCCGATTTTGACAACGATGGATACACGAATTTGGAGGAGGCAATTTCCAACACAGATCCCTACGATGCCCAGTCTTACCCAGGCAGTGGTGGGAATACTGGCGGTGGAAATAACGGCGCAAGTAGTGGGTCTGGAACCACTTGGAACCATCCATGGGAATATAGACTGACTTACACGTTTGATGGCTACGTAGAAGAAGATTTCATTAACCCCTATAACTCGGTAGGAGGCTATAGCTATGCGATGGGGGAAGAGATTGTTACTGAACTGAGCTTTGAAGATGTGGTTGAGGTCAACCAAGTGAAATTTCTTCAGATCGAGCCTAACTTAAATTATGATAGTTCCGATCCAGCTAGCGAAGAGTGGAACGTCATTGGGATAGTGGAACTGTCAGCGGAAAATCCTAACTGGAGCTACGAAGCTCCTGTGGGAACTATGCCCGAAGGATTCCTCCTGCCGGTGGAGGTAGCAGAAGTTATTGAAGCCAATCATGATGAGACAGCGGGATGCACTGGATACGACGAAAAGGAAAATGTCTTAATGGTGCCGATGCAGGGAAGCAACAAAATCAAAGTGAAGATTGTAGGAGCACCGCAAGAGCTTCTCCAGAAAATGAAGTTTGTTTCGGAGCCTGCAGGCAAGCTCACTATCGTTCCAGAAGTGCCCATAGCAGCAGAGCAGGAACTCACGCTGACGGGAGTAGCTGTCGGCTTAGGAGTTAAGATTCAAATCGAAATTGACGGTACAAAAATTGAGCTGTTCGAAGCCGATGTTCTGAAGAAGCGAACGGAAAACTTAGTTCTTCATGCGATTGTTGACTCCAACACAAATGAAGCAGTAGCAGCTCCGCAGGCGGCGCAGATAAAGCTCCATCTAAACCGTGCCCTCGGTCCTCAAGCAAATGTATTTTTTGACAATGTTTGGATACTGAATGAAAATGCCGACTACGATTTAAATGATAGCGGGACTCTCGACAATCAGGCTGAACTAGAAAATTTGGCAACTAATCTAGCCCTCGCTAGAGCCAATGCTCTTGATGTGTATATTGTCAAAAATCTGAATCCTGGAAATAATGGAATGGCATTCAAGCAGGTCGGCATTGCCGTCGTTGATGAAGTTCCTGAGAAGTGTGATCTCGAATTTGTGGTTACCCACGAAATTGGGCATTTGTTGGGAAGGGACGGGCATCATGAGGATGCTGAATATGAGAAATATTTGATGTCGGATGCCGAGGTTTCAGCATGTGGCTGCATCGTTGGCGAGGTAGATTGGAAACTGATGAACCCCTAGATTTTAACTGTATGCGAATTCTCTCAAAAATTTTAATATTTGTTGTTTCGTTGAATGTCTTGTCGGCGGAAGTCACTGATTGGGATGCACTGGCCAAACTGATAGAAAATGAAGATATTAGAAAATACGCAGATGGATATGATGAGCTAGGTAAACTAGTAGAGCATCACATTGAGAGCCAAACTGACAACTCAAAGCTTAGAGCGGTTCTATACGATTTGCTCGATGATGAGCGCGAGGGTGGACGCCTCTCGAATGACGAATATATTTGGAATCCAAAAATTATAGCCAACTTACTATTAATAAAACTTTCAGGATATATTGAAGATCATCAGAAACCCGTGGATAGTAACCTATTACCTCCAGTTGATGAAGCATTGCAGATTGCGTCTAGTGAAAAGAGAAGAGACAAATTCCGAGTTTGGTATGAGAAAAAATTTTTGGATTTAGAATCCGAGCGAAAACTTCGACCGTCAAAGGAACCCAAACTCGACGACCTACCTCGGCGAGAAACTATTTATCTTCCGAGCGAAAGAACACAGGGGAAAGAGAACATAGCCCAAAGAGAAGTTGCTGAGAAAAAGCAACATAATCTACTTTGGGTCATTACCGGATTGCTTCTACTCGGAACCCTTGCCCTTTTCCTCAAAGTCTGGAAGGCCCAATCGGAGTGATAATCTTGCAACAGTTTAGCTAATCACACGTTCCCAGGGAAATAGTAGGAGACTGGGGTGTTTAAAACGCCGGGGTAAGTTCCTGCGGATTCTCAGACAGTCCGGGGTTTGGTTTTGCTGATTTTTCCTTATGAAATGTTATCCCGATTGTATTTCTGGTCCATGTTTCGACGTCCCGCACTTTGACCGTTTCTAGCGCTAGCTTAATTTCATCAGCTCGATTCCCTCCCATCAGGGCTGCCATTAGCAATGCATTGCTTCCGAGTGCTGGTGTGCGAGATCCTTCTATCAACGTTTTCCATTTTCCGTTCAATGATTCCACTACGTCAGATGTGGCTAATACGCGTTTT
>Ga0209491_10006662_pt1 | contig 15798 bp, 9 predicted proteins | sample BON02_FD_187213 | JGI IMG/M metagenome (GOLD analysis project Ga0209491, IMG submission 187213) | Freshwater microbial communities from Lake Bonney liftoff mats and glacier meltwater in Antarctica - BON-02 (SPAdes) (version 2) | ecosystem: Environmental > Aquatic > Freshwater > Ice > Glacier...
TCTTCCTGCTGTTTCCGAATAAAGTTAAGACCCGAAATCAGATTGGTGATCAATTCCAGGCCCAATGCAAAGAATCGGACGAACCACAAAAAACCCAAACAACAAAAACACGACACACCCACGACGCTGCCGCCGAAAAAAACAAAACAAAAAAAAAACCACCAAAGGTCCGCGACGCCGTCGACCGGTCCGGCGAGCTCATCGCCGTCGACCTGCACACCCGCGCGCTCATGTGGCGCCGCACGGTCCCCACGGGCGGCCTGCTCAACATCGTCGGCGCCCCGCAGCTGGGCGCCGGCAGCACCTACAGAGCCAGCTTCACGCCGACGCCGGCCGCCCCCCGCGCCGTCCTCCCCTCGTCTCCCGCCACCGTCGCCGCCGTCTCCGCCGCGCTCGCGCAAACAGGGTTTCCCGCGCGGGTGAGCGGGTTCTGGGCCTCGGGCCTGCCGCACCTGGACGCGCGCGCAAAGGCCGGGGACGCGCCCTGGGAAGCGGGGTTCATGCTCCCTCTGGCCTCGGTCGACGTCTCCGCGCCGCTGGCCGCCCTAAAGGCGATGCCCGAGCGCCTCTGGGGCCACGAGGCGCAGTCGGTCGAAAACGCCGTGATGAGCGGCCGCGACGAGAACATGAACCGCTTCAAACCGGGCGTGGACGGCCTGGTCCTGCTGTTCAGCAGCAACGACGCGGCGGGCGACCCGCGGGCGACTGTTTTCGAGTTTCCGCTGTGGGCGAAGACGTGGCGGCGGGCGCTCGAGCCCCTATTGGCGGAATTGCTGGGCGGGGTGGACACGGCGAATATTGTCCGGCTGCAGCTCGCGCGCATGCGCCCGGGCGTGAGCGACATCAAGCGGCACGTGGACAGCGGGGGGTACGCGAAGAACGCGCACCGCGTGCACGTGGTGCTGCAGACCAACGCGGGCGTGGCGTTCGAGACGTGCGGGGAGAGGGCGCCAACAGCGGCGGCGGCGGCCGAGGCGGGGACGGGTTCTGCCGCCGCCGCCGACGCCCCTGCGGCGGCCGACGGCGGCGGCGGCGAGGCGCAGCAACCCACCTCGAACACCAAGCCCGCCCGCCAGGAGGTCTGCTACATCCTCCCCACGCCCGCCGGCCTGGTGTTCGAGCTCAACAACCGCTGCGGCCACAGCGTCGCCAACAGGGGCGACGAAGAAAGGATCCACCTGGTTTTTGACGTCGACGAGTTGCCGCACCCGCGCGTGGCGCTCGCCCCCGGGTCGCAGTGCCGGTATGACGGCCGCCTGAAGCTGCTGTGCCCGTCGCCCGCGGACGTCGTTGGAGAACACGGGATGGGGGCTGGGATGGCGGCCGCGGGGGAGGTGGCGGCGGGGGCGGCAAGGAGGGCACGCGCGCGGGCGCGGGCCGAGGCGGCGGGGGCGGGGGCGGCGGTGTGAAAGTGAGAGGCGCCCATTTTTGGCGGCGGCGGCGGCGGCGGCGGCGGGAGACGGGAGCGCGCGGGGCGGGCGCCCGGCGACGACGACGACGCCGCCCGACGCGACAAAAATACACCCCATCGTGTGTCGCGTTTTTGAGACGACCTTTCTCTTTTTTCTCTTCTTTTTCTTCGATCCCGAAACTCACCTATCCGATAGGCCAACCTGCGTTCCCAAACAAACCACCTTACTACACAAAGCTTGGAACCTCTGTTTCGCGGGCGCGGGATCAAATCGCGACCTCCCCCAACTGCCCGACCCTCCCCTCTGCCGATCTGCCCCCCAATTGGGCGCGGAAGCCTCGACGACGGCCCGAAAGCGCGCATCGGCCGTGCAGGCGGGCCTTTGAACGATTGGCTAACGCGCGCGCGCGCGCGCGCAGAGCACAAACAAAAAGGAGGAGGAGGGCTTCTGGTGTTTGCTCTCTCCCCAAACCGAGCGACTTGGATGGACGAACACCCGCCGCGCGCGGGAGGGCGCAGCAAGCGTCCCTCGCTCGAGGGCGGGCGCGCGTGGAGCGGGGGCGGCGGCAGCAGCAGCAGCGGCAGCGGTGGCGGGGGCGGTGGCACCGGCGCTGGCGGGCGGGCGGCCCGGCCGCGGCACAGCGGCGCCGGCGGCAACCACGGCGGCAGCAACGGCGGCGGCAACGGCAGCGGCGGCGGCCTGCTCCGCAGCGTCCTGCGCCGCCTGGGCAGCAGCAGCAGCGGCAACCCGCCCGGTCCGGGGAGCGGCTACGGCGCCAACGGCCGCGCACCCGGCTCCCCGACGGCCGGCGGCGCCGCCGGCCCGCCGCTGCCGCAAAAGGCGCGCCGGCGCCGCGCGGCCGCCGCCGCTTGCGCGACCCTCTCGCTCTTTTTGGTGCTGGCGGGCGCCCTGTACGCCGTGACAGGGCAGCCCCCCGCTTCTTCTTCTCATTCTCATTCTTCTTCTTTAGGTGGGCGCGCTTCGACCCACTACACCACGGGCTCGGCGCTGGCGGACCGGCTCCTGGGCCTCGGGCGCGGCGGCCGCCCGCCCGCGAGGGGCGCGGCCGAGGCGGCGTGGCGGGCGGCGGCGGCGGCGCACCGCGGCAAAAGCGGCGGCGGCGCGGCCCTGCCGCCGCCGCCGCCCGGCTTTTGCATCCCGCCCGAGCGCGCGACGCCGATCCTCTCGCGCGCGGGGCGCGGCGTCCCGGGCGCCTTTTACACCGAGGTGGCCGCGGCGTCGGGCGGGGCCCTGGGCCCGGACGCGGCCGCGCCGCCGCCCCTGCTGCCTCGGACAGCGGCCGGGCGGCGGCGGCGCCTGGCGGCGGCGGCGGCCGACGAACCGGCGGCGGCGGCGGCGGCGGCGGCGGGCGAGGACCTGCCCGGCCCCGCGACGCTCGACTCGCTGCAGATCGCGCTCGTCAACGACGTCGCCTTCCACCACGAGGTCACGCTGGGCCTGGCAGCCGCGCTGTCCGAGGGCGGGCACGCGGCCCGCCTCACCGTGTACGTGCACGCGCGCCTGTTCCAAGAAGAGGAAGAAACCGACGGAAACGACGCAACCGCCGCCGCCGCCGGCGGAAACGCCGCCGCCGACGGAAACGCCGCCGCGTCTGCCGGCGGAAAAACCCACCACCAAAAAAGCGCCCCCTTCCCTACCTCGCGCTCCCGGCGCAAAAACTCGGGCTTTCTGGCCTACGCGCGCGGCCGTTTGCCCGGGGTGACGTGGCTGAACGCTTACCACAAGCCAGGGGTGAGGCCTTGCGACGTCGCCATTTTCGTCTCGCCAGAATTCAACATCGACTACAGCCGCGAGTTTTTGGCCCTGGCGCGGCCGCGCATGTCGATCATGTTCTTCCATGAGCCGCGCATGGAGCTCAGGTGAGAGACTTAGATTTCTTTTCCGCGCCTCTTTTTTTATTTCTTTTTGTTGCAGCGCACGCGCGGGTGCTCGGTACTCCCAAAATTATACACGCCTCTGTTTTTTTCTTTTCCTCCCTCAACAAACTTGATACGGACACAATCCGCAGCGACCTCGACACCAACAACAACACGCACGCAACTGGCGACCCAAAATCCACTAAAATCCCCCAAACCAAACAAAAAAGGCGCCTGCGCTACATGCTAGGGCTCCACCCTTTTACCGGAGTGGCCGCGCTGGCGCCGCACGCCGCGCGCGCCCTGCACGAGCGCTATCCCGGCGGCTCTTTGGACGTGCACTGGATGTACCCGACGCTGGCGGCGCCGTGCGGCGAGGGGGAGGAGGAGGAAGAAGGGGGCGCGGGCGGCGGAAGGGGCGGCGGCGGCGGCGGCGAAACGGCCGCCGCCCCCCCTCCCTGCAGGGAGGGGTTTGCCGTGCAAGGCAAGTTCGACGCGGGGCGGCGCGACTACAAGGCCCTGTGGCGCGGCCTGGGCCTGTATAGCACGGACCTGCCCGCGCCGCCGCCGCCGTCCAGGGCCGCGCCGTCGGAAGAGGAGGAGGAGGAGGGCGCGGCGGCGGCGTCGGCCGCGGCGGCGGCGGCGGCGTCGGCGGCGGCGGCGGCCGTCGAGGCCGGGCAGGACCCGGGCGCGGCCGCCGCCGCCGCCGCCGCCGCCGCCGCCGCCGAGGCGTCCGGCGCGCCCCCGCGCCCGCTGTTCGTCAACGTGGTGGGCTCCGGGCGCCTCTCGGACCTGGGCCTGCCGCCAGGGCTCGCGGCGCCGCCCCCAGTCTGGCCCGGAGAGGAGGAGGAGGAGGAGGAGCAGGGGGAGGGCGGCGGCATCGGCGGCGGCGGCGGCGGCCACGGCGGCGGCGGCCACGGCGGGGGCGGCGCCGCTCCCCAGCCCTCGCTGTCGTCCGCCGCCGCCGCCGCCTCGTCCTCCCGCTTCGGTGGCGTGCGCGTCTACCGCGGCCTCCCCTACGGCGAATATTACGACACCCTATGCCGCTCCGAGGCGCTCCTGCCGCTCTTCCCGCGGGGCGGAGGTTACCTAGAGCACAAAATCTCGAGCAGCGCCGGCGCCTCGCTCTCCGCAGCGCTGCCGATGGTGGTGCCCGGGGCGACGTCTTCGGCGGCGGCGGCCGGCGCCGGCGGCCGCCCCTCGTTTTTGCAGATTTATTCGCACTTTTCGGCCGACGCCGTGGTGGTGCTGGAGCCGGGGGAGGGCGAGGCGGCGGCGGCCGCTCGGCTGCTGGCGGGGGGCGGCGCGGCGCTGGCGGCGCGCAGGACGGCGCTGGTGCGCTTGCGAAAGTCGCTCAACGTGCAGGCGGCGGCAAAGCTGGACGGGCTGATGGCCGCGTCGCTGGGAAAGGCGAGGAGCGGCGGGTCGCAGCCGGCGCCGCCAGGAAAAACGGCGGCGGCGGCGGCGGGTGGAACGAAATGATTTGTGTCGATCGATTGTCTCCTCCTCAGCCTGGACACGGTCGTGTGTGCAATAACAACGTTGGAGCGAATTTGATATGCCTCGGACCCACTCGTTGCAGCGGCGAGGAATCGTGTGCCGGAGGGAGGGAGGGCGGGGGCGGGGGGTGGGGGCGGGGGGTGGCGGTGCCGACGAAGGGGACAGAGGGCGCGCGGCGTCCGAGAGAGACAGCGGCGGCGGCGTAGCGCGCCTGCGCCCGGCGACTAAAACAAAACCCGCCAGACGTCGCCATCACTCCCTTTCAGGACTGTCTTCGCGCGTCTCCGACCCGAGGCACATCGACCGCGCGCACCACCCTCGGATGCCCCACCTTGTCCTGCCTCCGCAAGCAAAACACAATCAACACGCGCGCGCGAATCGATCGGTCGATCGGTCGGACAAACACCGCAGCTGCCGAGAAACGAGAGACGCCCCCCCCCTCTCCTCTCGGGGGGCACACACACGAGATAGGGACAGGGAGAGGGACAGAGATCTCCCATCTTACTCACGCGCGATGGCGGGAGGAGGGCAGCCAGGGGCAAGAGGCGGGAGCGGGCAGCAGTGGCGCCGCCGCCGCCGGCGACCGCGCGCGCCGCCCGCCGCCGCCCTCCCCATCGCCGCCCTCGGCCTCCTCCTCCTCCTCTCGGCCGCGCCCCTCGCCGCGTCAACCTCCTCCTCGCCGCCGGCCACCGCCTCGGCCGCCCTCGCCGCCCTCGCCGCCATGGCCGCCGGCGGCGGCGCCGACCGCCTCCCCCAAGGGCTGAGCGGCGCCCTACCGGGGTGGTCCCCGCAGGCCCGCCTCCTGCTCGCCCGCCTCCTAGGGCAGCCCCCGCACCCAGAGGCCGGCGGCCCCGGCGCGGCGGCGGCGGCGGCGGCGGCGGCGGCCTCTCCCCCTTCTCCGCCCGGCCGCGCCTACTGGGACGCCCTGGACGAGGCCGCACGCCAGGAGACGGGCGTCAAGCAGATGTTCGAGACCGCCTGGTACCGCTGCCAAAAACTCAACTCGCGGCTGTCGGACATGATTTCTCCGGCGCTCGGCGGCGCGCTGGCCGACCGGCCGGGCGCGCTGTTCGAGGCAGAGGCCGTGCCCCAGATGCTGACGTGGCTGGGCTTGGACGAGCGGCTCTTGCCGCCGCCCGGGGCGCGGCAGCCCGCGACGTTCCGGGACCTGGAGCGCGTGCTGGCGGCGGTGGCGGCGGCGTCGGGGCCGGGCGGGGGCGGGGGCGCGGGCGGCGCGGGCGGCGGCGGCGGCGGCGGCGGCGGCGGCGGCCTAGGGCGCGGCGCGCGGCTGGTGCCCGACCCGGTGCCCTTCTTGCGGTCGGCGGCGCCGGCGTCGCTGCCGCTCGACCGCAACGGGGTGCCCATGCTGGTGCACGTGACGATCAAGGTGGGTGGAAGTTTTGTGTGGGTTTTTTGTGGGTTTTTTTGGTGGGTTTTTGTGCGGGGGGAAGCACGATTTTCGTTTGATCGAATTCGCACAATGGGCAGAGACGGCGGGGGGGGAGGCGTTTCGTGGGTCGGTCGCGACGGCGGGTTTGCCCGCCGACGACGGGCCCCATCTTAACCGACGCCCGTCGGGACGCGCGGGCCGCGCCGTCGGGCCGCGCGCCGACGAGAGGAAAAAAAAAAACGCCAACGCCAAACGCCAAACGCAAACAAAAAAACCCACAAGAAAAACCCAACCGACAACCCAACCAAAAAACCAAACAGGACAAGAACGCGTTCCAGCGCCACCAGCTCATCTCGCTCGCGTCGTGGGCCAAGCTCAACCCGGACTACGCCCTCCTGCTGTACGACGACGACGACCTGCGCGCCTACATCCTGTCGGACGACGACTGGTTCGCCCCCTCGCCCCTGAGCGGCGGCGGCGGCGGCGGCGGCGGCGGCGGCGGCGGCGGCGGCGGCGCGGCAAACGCGACGGCGGCGGCGGCGCTCAGCGGCGGCCGGCGGCGGCGGCCGCTGGCGGCGGGCGACGAGCAGCGGCAGCGGGCCGGCGGCGCCTCCTCCGCGGCCGACGTGTACGCGCGCCTGCGGACGCCCGTGGAGCGCGCGGACCTGTGGCGTTACATGGTCATGTGCCGGCACGGGGGGATCTACGCCGACAGCGACACGCTGGTGGGTTTCGTTTGTTGTTGTATTTTTTGCTCGTCTTTTTGTCCTCTCTCCTCGCCTCGCGCTCCCCCCCACCCCAGAAGGAAAAAAACCACCAACCAAACCCACCCTCCACTGGCGGACAAAACACAAACCCACATCGACATCAAACAAACGACGACAGTGCGTCCGCCCCGCCCAGCAGTGGAACCGCGAGAACGAGCACGACGCCGAGGTCCTGCTCGGCGCCGAGGACGTCTTCCGCCGCGACCCCGAGCGCGACGGCGGCGGCGCCGGCGGCGGCGGCGGCGGCAGCGGCTGGGGCGTCCGGCGCGGCCGCTGGGGCGTGCAGTTCGAGCAGTGGGCGCTGGCGGCCGCGCCGCGGCAGCCCGTGTTCTGCGGCATGCTCGGCCTGATCCGCGCGCGGCTGGACGACGAGGCGCGGCGGGCGGCGGGGGCGGCGGCGGGGCCCCTGGGCGGCGGCGTCGCCGGCGGCGGCGGGGCGGCGGCGGCGGCGGCGGCGTTTGGCGTCGTCGGCGGCGGCGTCGGCAAGGGCGGCGGCAAGAAGGGCGCGGCGGGCGAGGAGAACGCGCAGGACTGGGGGGTTCTGCACCGCACGGGCCCGCACGTGTGGACGGACTCGGTGCTGCGGTGGATGAACCTGCGCGGCGTCGGGTTCCACGAGGCGCTGCTGCCGGGCGGGGCGCTCGTGCGGGACAGGAGAGCAGGGGCATCAGACGGGGGAAGTGGCGGCGGCGGCGAAAACGGCGGCGGCGGCGGCGGCGGCGAGGGCGAAAGCGAAAGCGAGAGCGAAAGCGACGAAGAAGGCTCCTCCGCCCTGAGCGCCCGCGTGATGCCGCCCGAGGCGTTCGGGTGCGCCGCGCACTTTTTCGCGGCCGACACCAACCTCGAGGACGTGCACGTGATGCACATGTTCCGCGGGGTGTGGCGCGCGCGCGCCAACGACGACGGGGAGGAGGAGGGCGGGCAGCACGGGGGCGGAGGGGAGGGGCCGCGGGCGTCGGCGGCGGCGGCGGCGCAGCGGGCGGCGGGCGGCGGCGGCTGAGCGGCCGAGCAAACCAAGGACGCCGCTTTCCCCTCTTTTTCTCTGATCCTTCTGTCTCGAATGCTTGGCGCCGGCGTGAGGAGAGCAGAACACACGGGTGGGGCAGGGGAGGAGCGTCGCCCGCCCCGCCAACCGCCCTGCCCCGCAACGCCAGAAGAAAAAAAAAACGACGGCGCTTCGAATAATCGTCTCCTTTAGATCTGTCACAGCTCCTCCTTCTTCGAATGATCGTCTCCTTTAGATCTGTCACAGCTCCTCCTTCTTCGAATGATCGTCTCCTTTAGATCTGTCACAGCTCCTCCTTCTTCGAATGATCGTCTCCTTTAGATCTGTCACAGCTCCTCCTTCTTCGAATGATCGTCTCCTTTAGATCTGTCACAGCTCCTCCTTCTTCGAATGATCGTCTCCTTTAGATCTGTCACAGCTCCTCCTTCTTCGAATGATCGTCTCCTTTAGATCTGTCACAGCTCCTCCTTCTTCGAATAATCGTCTCCTTTAGATCTGTCACAGCTCCTCCTTCTTCGCCTCCTCCCCGTCCTCCTCCTCGGCCTCCACCTCGGCCTCCATCTTGTCCATGTCCGGCTTGGCCTCCTCCTCCTCGTCCTCGTCGTCCTCGGGCGCGGGCGGCGGCGGCGGCGGCGGCGCGGGGCGCGTCATCCCGCTCGGCTTTTTGCCGGCGGCGGCGGCGGCGCCCTCGCCGCCGGCGCCGCCGCCCTTGCCGCCGCCGCCCTTGCCCCCGCCGCCCGCCGCCGGCGACTCGTCCGTCCCGTTGTGCAGGCGCCGCGCCCCCCCGCCCGCCATGGTCTCCATGTAGGCCAGCAGCGCGTCGTTGGCCTCCCCCGCCGCCTTTTTCAGCTCGCCGCCCGAGGGCCCGTGCCGGGACAGCAGCGCGGCGACGGCCGCCACGCCCGCCGCCGCGCCGACGCGCCCGCCCAGGCGCAGCAGCGCGCGCCGGCGGTCGGCGGCGGGCGGCGGCCGCGTCAGCGAGACCAAGGGCTTGAGCACCTGCCGCAGCGGCACCTCCTCGGAAAGCAGGTTGGGCAGCAGCCAGAAGGAGTAGCCCGTCGCGATCCAGACCGCCGCGAAGACGCCGGCGCGGACGGCGGCGGTGCCGACGATCGCGGAGAGCAATCCGAGCAGCAAGTACAGGACGCCGACACGGACCGGGTGGGGGGCCAGAGGGTAGAGGGGGACGGACGCGCAGGCCAGGAGCAGGGCGCCCGCGCCCGCGTAGAAGAGCCAAGAGGTGGGGCGGTCGTAGGCCCAGACGTAGAATGTGTCGGCGTCGGGTGAGGAGGAAAGGGGGAGGGGCGAAGAGGCGGGGGCGGGCGGCGGCGTCGGCGGCGTCGGCGTCTTTCCGGCGGCGGCGGCGGCGGCCGGGGCGGCGGCGGCGGCGGCCGGGGCGGCGGCGGCGGCCCCCGTTCCGAGCAGCACGTCCAGCGGCGCCGCCAGCAGCGGCGGCGGGCGGGTGTTGGGCTGCCCGCTGGGGCCGTACAGGGGCATGAGGGTGCGCGGCCACTTGACGCGGCGCTTGCGGCCCGGCTTGGGCTTGTGGAAGCGGCGCTCGGCGCGGAACAGCAGGCCCGCGCGCACCAGGCGGGCCAGCGTCTCGTTTGCCAGGGCTGCGCGGGCGGCTGTGGCGCCCGGCGGCGGCGGCGGCGGCGGCGGCGCCGCTGCCGCTCCCGCGCCGCCCTTGCCGTCGCCGCCGGCCTTTTGCCGCTGCTGCTGCGCCGCCGCCTTTGCCGCCTGCTCCGCCGCCGCCGCCCTGTCCTCCTCGCTCTCGACGGGGACCTCGAGGCCAAAGGCGGCCGGGTCGGCGGCGATCGCGCGGAGCGCGTCTTTGGCCCGCATGTAGTCGAAGCGGTGCAGGTCGCCGCCGGAGCAGCCGCCGGAGCAGCCGCAGGCGGCGCTGCCGCCGGGCACCTTGGCGTCGGCCTGGGCCACCTTGGCGCGGAGGGCGTCGCACAGGGCGCGGAGGGGGTGCTCCTCGTCCGGGGGAGGGCGCTGTGGGGTTGGGTCGTGGGTTGTGACGGGGGGAAGAGGAGGAGAAGGAGAAGGGCGCGTTTCGGTTGAGACGATCGGTTTGTTTTCAAAGGCGAAGGAGGGAGAATCTTTCTCCTCGTCGCACCTTGATGCTCATGGTGAACGACGACGACCTGGCGGGTGGAGCGCCTCGCTGGTCGACGGGAACGCCCGTGCGGCGGGAGGAGGGGGGGGGCGCGCGCCCGCGAGGCGTGTCTGTCTCTCTCGACCGCCAAAAGATGGAGCGGCTGGGGCTTGCGATGTATTTGTACGGAACAGGGACGAGCCGATCGTTGGGTGTGTGTCTGGTTCGCGAAAGGGAAAGAGAGGGGGGGCTCGTCGTCAAGAGACTTGTGACACGACGTTGGAGGCGCCGCGCCGTCGATTTTTTGGGCGTCCGCCGTCGTCCGCGCTCGCTTGTCGCTCTCCCCACCCTCGAAAAAACTCCCCCCCACGCTTGACTCTCTGTCTCTCACAAACGTCACACCCAACGCAACCCATTCGTTCGTCTTTGCAACCACTTACCTGCCGACCAACCCCGTCGACCCGCATTTACGGACCGCGTGTCGCTCAAAGCTTGTCTAGGCGCAACGAGGGGCAAAAAAGGTCTTGTCGGTTTCTTCGGCGTTCGTTCCTTCGCCCACCCGCCCAGTTCTTTTCGAGGGGCCGTTCTGGGGGCGCGCAGGGCGAGGGCCTGCTGGGGCGTCTGCCTGCTCATACCCGAGGCGCTCATGGCGCGCCGGTGACCCCGCGCCTGTTTTGCGGGCGGCGGACGCCACAACAGAGGAAGGCGAGGCGCAGGGCGACGCGACGGCGGGCACGATGCCGCCGGCGCCGGCGCCCGGCCGCCGGCGGCCCCGGCGGCGGCGGCGCCCCCCGCCGCTCCTCCTGCTCCTCCTCCCGCTCGCCCTCCTGGCCCTCGCCGCGTCCCCCCGCCGCGCCGGCGCCCTGGCCCCCCCGAGCGGCGGCGGCGGCGGCGGCGAGAGCAGCGGCGGTGGCGAGAGCAGCGGCGGCGGCGAGAGCGGCGGCGGCGCCAATGGCGGCGCCGGCGCCGCCAACGGCGGCTCCCCCTGGCGCCGGCTGCTGCTCCGCGGCGAGGACCCCCCCGTGCCCGGCGCCGTGCTCGTCGCGCGCTACCCGCCCCGGGCGGCCGGCTTCTCGCGCGCCTCGCGCGACGCGGACGTCCTGCCCCTGGCGCGCGACAACCTGGACCCCGACCTCGCGCCCTTCCGCCGCGCGGCGGGCCGCTCGCTCCGCCATGGCCGCCGGAGAGCGGCGGCGGAGGGCGGCGGCGGCGGCGGCGGCGGCGGCGACGGCGGCGGCGGGTCGGCGGCGGCGTGGTGGCGGCCGCTGGCGGCGCTGCCGTCGCGCCTGCTCGGCCTCCCGGCGCCGCCGCCGCCCGTCGCCTCTGCTCCCTCAACTGCCCCCCGTCACCGCGCCTCTTCCCCGGGCCAGCCGCCGCCGCCGCCGCCGCCGCCCGCCGGGCAGAGCGACTGGGCCGGCGGCCCGGGCCTCCCCGTCGCCGGCTTTGAGGACTTTGTCGCGACCTTTGACGCCGGCGTGCCCCGCCACCCCCTGGGCGAGGGCAACGCGGCCCTGGTGGTCTTCCGCAACGGCGGGGCCACCGCCCTCTGGCTCCGCGGGAAAGACAACCACTTTCGCTTCGCGTGCCTGAAGGCGGCGGTCGAGTCTGCCCGCGGCCTCCGCTTCCCCGACACGGCCTTTCTGCTCAACATCGACGACTTTCCCGTGTGCCGGGTCGACGGCGGGGCGTGGCCCGCCGAGGCGGCCGAGGGGGTGTCGGGCCCCGACGGAGGCCGGGGGCGGCGCAACGACAGCAGAGGCGGCGGAGGCGGAGGCGGAAACGGCGCCAACGCGACGGCCGGCGGGACAAGCGCGCCGCCGGCCGCCGGCCGCCCGCTCTGCCCCTTCCCCGTGCTGACCAACTACAAGCGCTGGAACGCCTCGCGCGGCGGCTCCTACGAGACCAACGAGGTCCTGCTCCCCGTGCTCAACCACCACTACGAGGACGCCTACTTTTTCCCGTGGGCGCAGAAAAGGGAAAAAGCGCTGATGCGGGCGTCGCAGCAGGGGTGCATGCCGGCGAACTCGTCGCGCGTGGCGCTCGCGGTGGCGGCGGAGCGCGCCGGGGCGCTCGGGGGGCTGGGAGGCGGCGGGGCAGGGGTCGCAGGCGGAGGGGGCGGAACCTTGGGTCTGGACGAGGCCGGCGCGGGCGCGGGCGCGGGCGCGGGGGCGGCCGCGGCCGCCGCCTCGTCGCCGTTTTCCTTCTCGGCGTCCTTCTCGCGCGCCGCCGCCGCCGCCGCCGCGCGCGTCGCCTCCTCCTCCTCCCCCGCCGCCCGCGCGCGCGCCCTGGACCCGGGCCTCGTGCTCGACGCGGGCGTGGTGCGCATCGACGGCCGCGACAAGCACCTCCTGAAGCGGCGGTTCAGCAAGGCCGCGTTCGTGCCGATCGAGGATCACGCAAAGTGGAAATATCTGGTCTCGGCGGACGGGTGCGTCGCGCAGACGCGCCTCGCAAAGGTGCTTCTGGCCAACTCGGTCGTTCTCAAGGAAGAGTCGGCGTGGATCGAGTACTACTACCGCTCGCTCCGGCCGTGGGTGCACTATGCGCCCTTTGCCCACCGCGCGGGCGCCGGCGCGGGCGAGGCCGGCGCCGCCGACCTCGAGGTGGCGGCGGCGGTCGCCAGACTCGGGCGCGACGACGCCGCCGCGGCGCGCGTGGCGGCGGCGGGGCAGCGGTTCGCGTACCGGCACCTGGGCCAGCTGCCGCGCCTGCTCTACCTCCGGCGCCTGCTGGTCGAGTACAACGCGCTGTTCGGGGCGGACGGGCGCGAGATGCAGGCTTGGGTGAGGGGCGGCGGGCCCGAGCGGGCGGCGGCGCGGGCCGTTCGGGGCGGGCGCGCGGCGGCGGCGGCGGCGGCGGCGGGCGGCGGCGTGCTGGGGCCGGCGGCCTTGGCATGACGACGGTCATCGATGTGTGCGACGGGGCCGAGAGGACGGGGGGTTTGACGGTCGGTCGGTTTATGAGGGATGTCTTGTGTGAGAGAGAATTTGGCGACGACGGGCAAGCAGCAGCGGCAGCAGCAAGCAGCACGGGGGACGACAGAGCGGGGGGCGGAGCTGCGGGCGGGGGGCGACGGGCGCTCGTCTCTTCGGCGGCGTTGTTCTTGGCGGTCGCGGCGACGGTCACCCGCCCTCAGTCTGGAAATACTACCACACGCCGCTCGGGCTGCGATCCAACATCGCTCATATCTCTCTGTCACACGACGCCTAGAGAGAGCCACACCGAGCGTTGATCAACAGAAGGCTCGATCGCGCGAGCAGACACAGAGAGAACAAAAGCGATCGCGCTCTCTCTCGCGCGCGACAAGGCCACCACCCCCCCGGCTGCTTCGGACAACCACAGAGAGGAAAGAGCAGGGCGCGATGGCGCTCGCGCGCCTGCGGCTAGCCGCGGCGGCGGCGACGGCGGCTATGGGCGAGGCGAGCGGGGTGGAACGCGCGCTGCCCGCCGGCGCCGCCGCTCTCTGTGGCGGGCCGCCGGCGCCAGCGCCACCGGCGTCGCTCGGCGCCCGCTGGCTCGCGACTGCGGCGGCGGCCCCGCGCCCGTCGTCGGAGCCGCCCCTCACGCTGGCGTCGCTCGGCATCCCCGAGCACGAGGTGGAAGAAGGTGCGTGATGCAACTCGCGATTTGTTGTCTGTTTGCTGGCTATGTGCGAACGTTTACATTGGACGCCGTTTTCGTGGCCTCCCCCCCGCCGCCCCGCTTCCTACGACGATCGCCGGAAAAAAACAAACTAACAAAAAACAAACAAACAAACAAACAAACAAACAAACGAACAAACAAACAAACAAACAAACAAAAAACAAATGACAAAAAAAAGGCCTCCCCGTGCTGCGCGCCGTCTTGCGCACGCCCCAAGAGCTGGGGTCGCGCGCTTGCGCCCGCCTGCGCCGCGCCGGGCGCTCCCCGGCGCAGCTCTACTCGATCTCGGCGGCGGCGGCGGGCGCGGGCGCGGAAGAGGGCGCGGACGCGCACCGACAGCAGCGGCAGCCTGGGGCCGCCGCCGCCGCCGCGCGGCCGCCGCCGCCCCGGTCCCTCGCGCTCGCGCTGGGCGCCGCCGAGGCCGCCGCCGCCGTCCGCCGCTTCGGGCGCAACGGCGTGCAGGCGCGCCCCTTCCGCCTCGAGCTCTACGACGCGTCCGCGGGCGACCCCTGGCGCGCGGCCGAGGACGGCGCCGGCGCCGAGCGGCGCGCGCAGGCGGGCCGCCGCCGCGCGGGCGCCACCGCCACCGCCAAGGCCGCCGACAAGGCCGCCGCCACCGGGCTCGCCGCTGCCACCGCGCCCGCGCCCGCGCCCGCGCCCGCGCTCGCGCTCGCCGCCGACGTCGCGAGAGGCGCGCCTCCCCCCCTCCCGCCTTCCCCGCCAGGGGACGACGGCACGGGCGGCGGCGGCGACGGCGCCGCCGGCCCCGGCCCCCCGTCGCCGGCGGCGCCCCCCGCCTTGCCGCCCCGCCTCATCGGCGCCGTCCGCGTGCTGCCCCAGCTCGTGCACGTCGGCGCGGTCACCCTCCGCCTCGAGAACCTCGGCCTGCTCTTCTGCCCGCGCACCCGCCCCCGCGTGAACGTGTCCGTGCCGGTCGAGACGTGGAACGAGGAGCTCTCCCCCGGCGCCCGGAAAGGAGGGTGGGTGCAAAAGATCAGGCGGGCCGTTCCGTTGGCCGTGCGCGGGTCGCACATCCCGCCGCGCGTCGAGCTGGACGTGGGCGGCCTGCGGGCGTGGGACGTGGTGCGGCTGGCGGACGTGCCGCTCGCGGGGTTGGCGGGCGGGGAGGGGGGGGACGCGCGGGCCGAGGCGGCGGCGGCGGGCGGCGGCGGCGGCGGCGGCGGCGGCGGCGGCGGGCGGAGGTGGCACAAACGGCCGGCGGCGGTGCGGCTGCGCGCGCGCGATCCGACGCAGCCGGTGGTGCGGTGCACGCTGCGGGTCGGGGGGGAGTGAGTCGGTGGTAGTGACAGGCCTTTTTTTGGACGCGCTTTTTTGGGCCTCTTTTGGCCCCGGTGTAAAATTACCCCATCCGAAGGCCCCTCTCACAGTCGTCCGAAGCCGTCCGAAACCGGGTCTTTGGGTGTTTCAGCAGTAGGCGCGAGAGGGCGTCTTGGACGGACTTTGAGCCCTGGGCGTGCGGAAAGTGGGCGGGGAGGCGCCCGGGTGGCAGTGGCGGCGGCGACCGGGGATGCGGGGGGGGCGGGGGGGGCGCGGGGGGGCCGCGGCCGCGCGCCGCCGCTCGCCCACCTTTGCGCCGCCGGCCTTGCGATCCGTGCTCGGCCGCGCGGCCCGGGGCGGGCAGCCCCGCGGCCGGCGCGCGCGGGGCCCCAGAGCCGCACTCTGCCGCCGCCGCCGCCCGCCGCCCCGCCGCCCCCTCCCCCCCGCCGGCGGCGCCCGCCCCCCCGCCGCCCCCACCGGCGGCGCCCCGCAAGATTTTTTTTTCTCTTTTCCGTCCTTCCGGGGAGAGTGGCTGCGACGGGCTCCCGCCGCGCCGCGGCCCCCGTGCGCCGCGACGCGATGCCCGGGGCCGGCGATGCCCGAGCCCGCGCCGACGGGGGGCCAAAACCTGCGGCGGGCGCGGCGGACGCGTGGCGGCTGCGAGGGGGTCGGAGGCCGCGGTCACCGGCCGTCGCCGCACAGCCATAACCTGCCCCGCCGCCCATCGCATAGATGTCGTCATCTTCTGCACAAAACTTGATCCCCACCTGCTCTCTCTCCCCCCTCACCTAAAACCAACATCCTCCCCCCCGCCCCCCCCCCCGA
>Ga0209491_10006665_pt1 | contig 15792 bp, 16 predicted proteins | sample BON02_FD_187213 | JGI IMG/M metagenome (GOLD analysis project Ga0209491, IMG submission 187213) | Freshwater microbial communities from Lake Bonney liftoff mats and glacier meltwater in Antarctica - BON-02 (SPAdes) (version 2) | ecosystem: Environmental > Aquatic > Freshwater > Ice > Glacier...
GGCACCAAGATCGATGTGGCTCGTCGCATGGACATTCACCACACCGTTGGAATCGATTTAGTTGCAATGGTGGTTGATGACTTAGTGGTCTGCGGCGCCGAGCCATTGTTTATGACTGACTACATCGCAGTTGGCAAAGTTCACCCCGAACGAGTTGCGGCAATTGTTACCGGCATTGCCAAGGGGTGCGAGATCGCAGGTTGCGCATTAGTTGGCGGAGAAACCGCAGAACATCCAGGGCTGCTTGGACCAAATGACTATGACATTGCAGGGGCTGGAACTGGCGTTGTTGATGCGCCAGATCTACTTGGACCAGAGCGAGTTGTTGCTGGCGATGTGGCAATTGCGATTGGTTCCAGTGGACTGCATTCCAATGGTTACTCGCTTGCTCGCCACGTTGCTTTCAATGTTGCAAAGCTCGATGTTCACGATCATGTTGCTGAATTTGGCCGCACCCTTGGCGAAGAACTTTTGGAGCCAACTCGGATTTATGCAAAAGACATCTTGAATCTGATAGGAGCGATTGAAGTGCATTCAATTTCTCACATCACTGGCGGCGGTATCGCATCAAACGTAGCGCGCGTAATGCCAGCAAATTTGGCACTTGATTTAGATCGCTCGACTTGGACCCCGCAAACAATCTTTAGTTGGTTGCAGGCGCGCGGAAACATCGCACAAGCCGAAGCGGAAAAAACTTTTAACATGGGAATTGGGATGTTGGTATTTGTTCCGGCAGCTATTGCGCAACTTGCGATTACTTCATTGCAAGCAAGTGGTCGTAGCGCTTGGGTTTGTGGGGAAGTGCGCGAGCGCCGTGCTGATGAACAAGGTGATGCTAAGGCTAAAGGTGGAAACGGCGGCGCAGTTACGTTAGTGAGTAACTACAAATAGAACTTAGGCTTGCTCAGCTTCATCTTCAGCAGCTTCTTCATCCTCGTAATACTTTGCGTATGGATCGTTATCAAGTTCGGATGAATCAAATCCGTCATTATCGCCAACTGGTAAAAATGATGAACCGCCAAGTTCAGCTTGAAGCGCGCCCAAATCTGTGTTAGGGCTGTTGTATTTCAGATCCCGAGCAACTTTAGTTTGCTTGGCTTTTGCACGGCCACGTCCCATGACTGCGCCCCCTTAACTACCTGGAGTAACTTATTTTTTGTTACCCAAGAATCTATTGGCATAAGCCATGTCCCTGGTCACTAAGGCAAAGTCTATCTGAGTGGGAATGTGGTGTTTCTGATGGGCGGGGAGTAGCAATCCTGGGCTGGGTGGTGCCCAAAATGGGCTGCTCGGTAAGTGTGACTTTCGATTCTTAAGTTCCGCAAATTTGGCTAAATCGGCTTTGCCTGTAAGGGCAGGTTTCCCGTATGCTTTCATTTCGTGCCTTTTCCGAAAGGCATGTGCCCCCATCGTCTAGTGGCCTAGGACGCTGCCCTTTCACGGCGGTAACACGGGTTCGAATCCCGTTGGGGGTACGCAAGGTTTCTTAACTTGACCGTTTGGAAACCGGCTTAAATGCCTGCTGTGATGGCAGGCATCTAGGCCCCGTAGCGCAGTTGGTTAGCGCGCCGCCCTGTCACGGCGGAGGTCGCGGGTTCGAGTCCCGTCGGGGTCGCTGCAAGATCGGTTTTCGTCTTTGATGTTGATCGGTTTTGCGTGGCCAGGTAGCTCAGTTGGTACGAGCGTTCGACTGAAACTCGAAAGGTCGTCGGTTCGACCCCGACCCTGGCCACACTTAAGACTTTTAAGTCTCTTAGTCCAATTCAGGTTTGTTTCACAGATATTTAACAAAATATTTTTGAGCGTAGAATTTAGAATATTATGACGAGTGCGAACATACCCGCACCAATACTGACCTAGATTCAGGGTTGGCTAAAGATATTGAAAAAGTGGGACTTACTTGCCAAGATGGATTTAGGTACTCCGGTTGCACAAAATGTTGCCCCAACGATTGATACCAGAGCCAAGAGTGTTAATCATCATGAGCACGCAACGGACTTGCCTTGGCGCTGCACCAACGAAAATACGCTGCGGTAGCTGCGGTAGCTGCGGATTCGCGGGAATGGTTGACTCGCAGAATCGTTTATTTTAGATGAAAGGAAACAAAGTGGATACAGAACTAAAATTTGGAAGCAACACACTGCAGGTAAACCTATTCCTTGAACGTATAAAAGTTTTAAGCCTCGAGGAAATCAAAACCAGCATGGCTCGGGGCACAGCTTTGAACGCAGCTTTGAACACGGCTCGAAAGACTGCTCGGCAGATTGCTCGGGCCATGGCTCGGAATGCAGCTTGGAACACGGCTCGGAACGAGGCTTTGAATACGACTTGGAATGCAGCGTGGTACGCGGCACAGCTCGATGCTCAGGTCAGTGCTTGGAGCGCTGGGGATGTAGCCACCGCAATAGTTGTTATGGACTTAATCAGCGAAGAACATTTCAAAATCCTAACCGAGCCGTTCGCAGAAATATTAACTGAACTTGGGATTATTTGGACACCAACAACGGAAACAAAATGAAAAATAATGAACACGCAGGTTGGTGTCAATCAGCTTTAAAGTTTATTACTCTGGGAAATTAGTCTTGGCCACAAAACAAAATTGCGTCACTTGAATTCAGATTGCTTCCATAAACTCTTGCTCAGTATGCGAATGGGGCGGCATTTCCGATTGAATCGTTACGTGAGTAGTTGTTTGATCGCACTATTTGGCTGATCAGAGAGTGTCACAGAAGCTCTGAATGTTCGTCAATGATTTTGTGCCAAAGGCCACGACTTTGAAGAAGCTTTGAATAGATGTCTTCAACTTGGGAATGAAGGAAATCTGGACTCACTGTCTGGGCCTCTAAGGCCATGGTGTTCCCGACGCTTCGCGCAATCTCATGCGCCCTGCCCCTGGCTTGATTTTCAATCATTGAAGCTAACGACTGCCTAGGTACAAATGCCACTTGGATGTCACAGTTGAGAGCATCAGCAGCGCGGATCAATGAGTTGATCCGGATGGTTTTGTTGGTTTCAGATTTTTCGACTTCGGGGGAGTTAAATAGGGGAGCATGGTCATGTTCAATTACGTGACGGATTCTTGGAAGATATAGGCAATAGCAGTAGGCAGGCGTCAGGCATTTGAGGTTTATCGAGTCGCTATTGAAAGGCTTGGGCGGTAGTTCCTAAGTAATAAGACTTAGTTACACCATTGGACGACAACATCGGTGAGCACATCAGTCACGGTGTGCACTGAACTTTCAGTTGCCCATTCAGTGGCGGCGTGCGCGCCTTCGCCGTCTACTCCGAATAGCACAGTGGTGATCCCGGCATCATTCATTAGCGCAGCGTCCGTCCAGTACCACTCACCGCGGAATTCAACAGGTGTTCCAGTGCGCTGCAAATAATGGTTTTGAATAATTCGAACGATTTCATGATCTTCACTTACCTGTAAGGGTGCTCTGGAAAATCCACCATCCAGTTCGTATGAAAAATCTTTAGTGTTTGCCGCAACCTCATCAAGAATCGCAATTAACTCAGCTCGTACTCCTGCTGGAGTCTCGCCGGGGACAGTTCGTCGTTCAATTGAAATTGTGCACTGCGCTGGGTAACTAGATATCTCTTCGCCACCTTTGATTATTGAGGCGTGAACTGAGGGAGTCTCCAAGTACTTAACGTGCGGCCGCGAAGTTAATTCGGCTGCGTATTTATCTAATGCCACCAGGGCGTAACCAGCTTTAGATATCGAATCAATGCCTAGATCGTGGCGAGAACCGTGAGCAGCTAGGCCATTGATAGTTAATTCAAACCAAACAAAGCCTTTGTGGGCAACAGTTAGTCCCAACAGTGTTGGCTCAGCCACGACGCCAACATCAGCAGTGAAATGCTTAAGCACTTCCTCGGTTCCAATGTTGCCGTGTTCTTCATCGGAGACTGCGGCGACAATAACTTGACCCGTGATTCCGCTTTGAACTGCGCGATAAGCAGCAACCATTTGCGCGGCCAAGCCACCTTTCATGTCAAAGGTGCCGCGGCCATACACATTGCCATCTTTACGAATTGGTTTTAGCCCGTCGCCTTGGTAACTTGCAATCGTTACGGTATCGATGTGACCATTGAGCATTATCTTTGCTGCATTGGTGGCGCCCTTGCTACAAGCAACAATGGATGGTCGACCAGGGGTACCTTCGAGTCTGGTAACTTCAAAATCCCGATCTGAAAACCACTTGCCAATGAAATCTGCAATTGCAGATTCCCCGGGAGCACCGAGAACTAATGTGCTGTTTACCGAATTGATTTCGGTCAGGGCGCACAGTAATTCAACTGGATCATCAAGGTTGTAATCAGACACTAAATCTCCTTTTGTAGATTTTGATTCACTTAACTAAGTGGGTTTGCGTCTCGACCTTCAGTGCTAAACAAGATAACAATCGAGTTTTGCGTAATTCCGAGTTCTTGTCTGCGAGATTTCGCACTTAGCGCTAGGCGCACCCCAGCAAGAGTGGCTGCCCCGCATGGCCCAGCGTCCACCCCAAGGTCTGCGAGCAGTTTCAAGTCTGGGCGGGCTTGGTCATCAGTTACGGCAACTGCTGCGTCAGTTGCTGCCAAATGAGTCGGCCAAGAATCATTTGATGGCGTCCCACAATTCATGCCAGCCATAATCGTGGGTACTGTTTGCACGCTAGTGAGTTTGGCGGCTTGCAAAGATTTCAAAACACACGCAGCGCCGATTGCCTCCACGCTGAGCACAACAGGTGAGGGTTGGCTTTTACTTCGATAGTGCGCTAACACTGAGTGAAGCAATGACCCAACACCCACAGGTACTGCGACTAAATCTGCGGGTGGGCACCCAATCTCGCGAAGTTGTTTATCGGTTTCTACGCACAGTGTTGAATAGCCCTCAATGATCCAACGGGGGATCTCTTCATAACCTGGCCATGACATGTCCTGGATGTGGATTGCATTATCCAGCGTCGAAGTTATTTCTTTCGCTAGTTCAACCGCTTCGTCATAGTCACCATCAATAATTGTGATCTCAGCGCCTTCACCTGCGATGTTGTTAATTGCTTGCTCACTGACACCATCTGGAATAACGATGGCGCATTCCAGTCCGAGGCGCTTTGCCATGTGAGCCACAGCGCGGCCATGATTGCCATCAGTTGCTGCTACCAAAGTTGGTTTGTACTCAGTGTCAATAGCTTTTTTTACATCATCAAGATCTGCTGGATTTGCGCCATTAGTTAACGCTTTGGCAACTGCCCAAGCAGCGCCAAGAATTTTAAATGCGGATAAATTCATGCGCGCTGATTCATCTTTGAGAAAAACTCTGCCAACACCAAGTTCAGCTGCAACGGATGGAAGTTCAATTAGTGGTGTAGCTGCGTAATTTGGAAGACTTTCATGAAACTGTAAAACTTCTTGGGCTGGTGCAGCGCAAGTCCAAGTGCGCGCTGCGGAATTGGAATACCAAAGTTGATCAGAAGTCATTGCTCGAGTATTTCAGTGTGAGTTGGAAAGTGCGTAATTTATTTTCACTTCGCTATTTCGAAAATATAATTTTTACCCGGTGATTCGTTGCAAATAAGCGCCCCGAAATTTGGACAAAACGCTTAAGTACGAAAACTTTTTTAAAAATATGATTAGCCAAAAATCCATTGAAATATGGGTTTTTGGTGGATTTCCAGAAAAAGCCCATAGTTTTAAGCGAATATGACTTGTCAAACGAATGACACGTGTGTAATTTAAGTAGCAAGTTCGGGTAACCGAGCACGTAACGCACTTGGTAGATGGCTCGCATCAGGGCAGCAATCGACTAGTTACGACGAACCAGGAGGTTCCAGGTGAGCGAATTCGCTCTGCTTCCCTTCACTGAAACTGACGAGCTGGGATGGCACGAACGTGCGCTTTGCGCCCAGACCGATCCAGAAGCATTCTTTCCCGAAAAGGGCGGCTCTACTCGCGAAGCAAAGCGAGTTTGTGGCTCATGCGAAGTCAGGGTCGATTGCCTTGAATACGCATTAGAGAACGACGAACGATTTGGTATTTGGGGTGGCTTGTCAGAACGTGAGCGCCGCAGGCTAAAGCGGGAGCAAGCAAGTTAAGTAAAACCAGCAATCTTTATCAGCTTCAATCCAAACGGATTGAAGCTGATTGCTTTTACGCAGGCTAATTTAGTTACGTATTTCCGGGCCTTCATAGCCTGGGTCTATGTCATCTGGTCGAAGGCCAGTAGCAAGGCTTACTAACTCAGCTAAAACATCCCGAATCACGCGCGCGAGCAATTCTTTATCTTGGGAACGCATTTCAATCGGTCGTTGGTAGAGCACTATGGATGCGGGATTACCTTGATCAATTCGACCCAGTGGCACATGACCGCTGGCAAAGGTTAAGTCTCGGTGGTTTGGAATTTCTTCCAAGGCAAATTTGATTGCGGTGAGCATGGTGCCAAGGCGGGCATCTAGGTCCTCGACAGCCTCGCGCATTTGCCGAACAAACAATTGATCACTGGATTCATGAAATGGCGCAGAATGCGGTAGCGCTGGCCCGCGCAGACCGCGATCATGACGGTCACGTTTGACATTTAACGGTGTTTCAGTGCTCACTAACTCAAACCTAACGGTGTTTCGATACCCATGATCCAAGACTATGTCGACTAGTTTGTCCAATGTGGGAGCCAGACATTGTTCAAGGCCGTCATGCAGTAAACGAGCAGTGGCGACGTTGACATATGTCTATGCCGACTCGACTGCGGTACTTGGCCCACTTGCAACTTTTGCAGAGCCACATTGTTATGACTTATGTGAAGACCACGCAGCTCGGATGTCGGCCCCACGCGGGTGGGATGTCGTCCGGCTCGCACCCGATCCAGAGGCCCTCAAACCAAGCGTGGATGACATCGAAGCATTAGCTAATGCGGTGCGCGAAGTTGGTCGAGTAAACCCAGCCGATGAAATGGTGGAAATTAATCGGCGCGGACATCTTCGAGTTCTGCGAGATTCTGGGCAAAATCCAAACACCTAAATTCCAGCACCTACACTTACTAAATGCGCGATTTATCAGCCCTAATTAAGGCTTACGACATCCGTGGGGTTGTTCCAGAGCAATGGGACGGCGAACTATCCCGCGAAGTCGGAATCGCTTTTGTTGAAATCTTAAAGATCCGTGCCAGTGATGGTGGCGCTGGGCGCATTGTGGTGGGCCACGACATGCGACCAACTGGACCAGATTTAGTGGCGGCTTTCATCGATGGTGTCACTTGCAGTGGAGTTGATGTTGTAAACATCGGGCTATGTTCTACTGATGGTTTGTATTTTGCATCCGGTCGCTTAGACATACCTGGAGCGATGTTTACTGCGAGCCATAACCCTGCTGAGTACAACGGCATCAAGTTATGCCGGGCTGGCGCGGCTCCAGTAGGACAAGATTCAGGACTGTCACAAATTCGGGAACTTCTGGAAAGTGAAAAGTTACCTGAGTACGCAGGCTCATCGGGCAGTTCAACTTCGCAAGATATGTTGGCTGATTACGCACAGTACTTACGTGAATTAGTACCGCTAGAAAAATCGCGCAAACTTAAAGTTGTCATTGACACTGGAAACGGCATGGGCGGTTTCACAGTTCCCGTAGTTTTAGGTGGCGAAATTTTTGATGCGCTGCCGCTAGAAATTGATGCGATGTATTTCGAACTTGATGGCTCATTCCCAAACCATGAAGCAAATCCCATTGATCCAGAAAACTTACGCGATTTACAGAAGCGAGTTTTAGAGGTTGGCGCGGATATTGGGTTAGCTTTTGATGGCGACGCTGATCGATGTTTCGTAGTCGATGAAAAAGGCGGCATCGTTGACCCCTCGACATTGACGGCATTGATTGCAACGCGCGAGCTTGCAAAGTCACCTGGCTCCACCATTATTCATAACTTGATTACTTCGCGCGCTGTCCCTGAGATTGTTTTGGAACACGGTGGCAAGCCAATACGCACTCGTGTCGGGCATTCATTTATCAAAGCAACAATGGCGGAGAGCAATGCAATTTTTGGCGGCGAACATTCTGGACATTTTTATTTCCGAGATTTCTGGAAAGCAGACTCTGGAATGTTGGCAGCAATGCACGCTCTGGCAGCTCTCGGTGAGGCGCCAGCATCCACGACTCTTAGTGAATTGCTTAAACCATATTTGCGCTACGTGATGAGCGGCGAGATAAATACTAAAGTATCGGACGCAAAGGCTGTTGTTGCGAAAATCAAAACTGAATTTGCAAATCGAGCCATCGATACTGATGAGCTTGATGGATTGACCGTCAGTTTAGATTCCGGTTGGTTTAATGTTCGCTCGTCTAATACTGAGCCACTGCTAAGACTCAACGTAGAAGCGACAAATCCCGATGATATGTCAGCAATCCGGGATGAAGTTTTAGGAATCATGAACGGTAGTCTTTAAGTCATGAATAACGACTTGTTGCTTGATGACATCGAGGGCATGGCTGCCTTTGATCAAAGCAATATGTTGGCGGCTGTGGCGAGCTCTGGGGCGCAAATGCGCGAAGCAATTGCAACAATCGATCGCGCACTCCTAGAAGCCGTCGCCCGAGATGCCCAGCCCCGAAATCTTGTAATTGCTGGACTTGGTGGTTCAGGCGTTGGTGGACAGGTGCTGCGCGCTGTTCTTGGGCATTCCGCGCCAATCCCAATACATCTAGAGCAAAGCCATAGCCTGCCTGGCTGGGTTGGGCCCATGGATGTCGTCGTAGGAGTTTCGTGTTCGGGGACTACAGAAGAGACACTGACGACAACAACTGAGGCAGGACGCCGCGGTGCGCGCGTGATCACAATCGGTGCTGGTGGCAGTGATTTAGAAAAAGTTTCCGAGTCCATAACTGGCGCAGTTCACTTTGCCATAGATGCCAAAGGACGAAGCCCGCGGGCATCCCTTTGGACACATGCCACGCCACTGCTTCTAGTTGCGAATGCACTAGGTATTGCGCACATCGATGAATCTGAATTTGAAATTGCTGCAGATTTAATGGATGAGTTAAGTGTCGCCAATGGTCCAGTTAGCGCCCTGTCAGATAACGCCGCAAAAGTGCTGGCGTTATCGTGCGCAGAATCGCTACCTATGGTCTGGGGCACCGGAATGATTGGGGCAACTGCGGCAGCGCGATTTATGGCCCAGTTAGCTGAGAACGCAAAGATTCCGGCAGCGCATGGCGAACTTCCGGAAGTTGGCCACAATCAGATCGTCACTTTTGATGGAGTATTGGCTGGCGCAAAAGCAAGTGAAGACATATTTCGAGACCGCGAGTTCGAGGCGATCGAACGCCGGATACACCTTTACATTTTGCGCGACACGAATGAACACCCAGCCGTTGCAAAACGAATTGGAATAGTTGGACAGATTGCAAGTGATCGAGATGTTCCAGTGACATTAATTCAAGCAAAAGGCAATCATCCAATAAGTCGGTTAGCGTCGTTGATAATTCCAACTGACTGGGCAAGTGTTTACGCTGGATTAGCGCTAGGTCTGGATCCTTCGGAAATAAGTACCATCAATCAATTAAAAGCTGGCTTACTCACTTAATACTTTTAGCAGCCTTGATTTGTTCAAAAGATTTTTTCGCACATTAATCTAAGGAATCTAAACATGAGTACTGAAGGTGGCACAAAAGCCGTCATCGCTGCATTAATGGCAAATTCGGGAATTGCGGTAAGTAAGTTTGTAGCGTTTGCCATTACGGGTTCCACTTCGATGTTGTCGGAGGCTATTCACTCAGTTGCCGATTCATTTAATCAAGTTTTGTTGTTAATTGGTGGTAAACGTTCCAAGCGCGTTGCGGATGATCAGTACCAATTCGGTTATGGCCGAGTTCGCTATGTTTACGGATTCATGGTTGCCATCGTGCTGTTTATGGTTGGCGGTATTTATTCCTTTTACGAAGGTTGGCATAAATGGAATCATCCAGAGCCGGTAAATAATCACTGGATTGCAATTGGGGTATTAACAATTGCAGTCATCTTGGAATCTTTTTCACTACGAACAGCCGTGAAGGAAACTAATAAAGTTCGTGGCAAACGTTCTTTTGCGAAATTTGTAAGAGATGCCCGGCAACCGGAATTGCCAGTAATTTTGTTAGAAGATTTTGGCGCATTGCTCGGTTTAGTATTTGCAATGTTTGGTGTCAGTTTTGCTGTAGTCACAGGTGATGGTCGCTGGGATGGTATGGGTGCGATGGCCATTGGCACACTCTTGATTATCATTGCCATAATTTTGATCCGGGAAATGTCCGCGATGTTAGTTGGCGAAGGCGCCCTGCCGGAGGAATATGACGCAGTTAAGGCGGCTTTAGAATCAGCGCCATTGGTGGAACGGGTAATTCACCTTCGCACACTTCACGTTGGCCCCGACACCCTATTAGTAGGAGCCAAAATCGCTATCGAGCGAAGTGACACAGCCCAGGATATCGCCCAAGGCATCGATGAAGCTGAGCGTTTATTGCGGTTGGCTGTGCCCAGCGCGCAATACGTGTTCCTGGAGCCCGATCTAGATAAGAGCAAGTAGCCTGATCGCCCATTACTCCAGCCAGTTCAGCTCCTGACGGCTGGTTATGCCACAATAGAAACACCGCTAGCCATCGAAGCCTCGTGACGTTGCGGATTTTTAATCCCAATCGTTTTCGCAAAATATCCAGTTTTCAACAGGAGTACGCCATGGCCCTTGGCCCAAATGATTTCAAAGTCGCCGACCTTTCACTTGCTGAATATGGTCGTAACGAGATTCGCTTAGCTGAACACGAAATGCCTGGCCTAATGGCCATGCGCGCAGAGTTCGGTACCACAAAGCCACTCAAGGGTGCTCGCGTTATGGGCTCACTTCATATGACAATTCAAACTGCAGTTTTGATTGAGACTTTGGTTGAACTTGGCGCTGATGTGCGCTGGGTATCTTGCAACATTTTCTCAACCCAAGATCACGCAGCAGCAGCTGTTGTCGTTGGTCCAAACGGCACAACTGAAAACCCAACAGGTGTTCCGGTTTACGCGTGGAAAGAAGAATCGTTGGAAGAGTACTGGTGGTGCACTGAGCAAGCACTTCGTTGGCCAGGACAAAGCGGTCCAAATATGATTCTGGATGACGGCGGCGACGCAACTATGTTGATTCACAAAGGAACTGAATTTGAAAAGGCTGGCTTCGTTCCTGATCCAGCTGGGGCAGACTCCGAAGAGTTTGGTGTTGTGCTTTCGCTATTGCAACGTTCACTGGGCGAAGATCCGCAGCGCTGGACCACAGTTGGCTCAGAAATCATGGGCGTCACTGAAGAAACCACAACCGGTGTACTGCGCCTGTATGACATGTTCCGCGATGGCAATTTGATGTTCCCAGCGATCAATGTGAATGACTCTGTTACAAAATCTAAGTTTGATAACAAGTACGGCACTCGCCACAGTTTGATCGATGGCATCAACCGCGCAACTGACACTTTGATGGGTGGCAAGGTTGCAGTCGTTGCAGGTTATGGCGATGTCGGCAAGGGTTCAGCTGAATCACTTCGTGGCCAAGGCGCGCGCGTTATCGTTACTGAAATTGATCCAATTTGCGCATTACAAGCTGCCATGGACGGTTACCAAGTTTTGGAACTCGATGACGTTATTGGCACGGCAGATATCTTTATCACGGCAACTGGAAATAAAGATGTCATCAGCGTTGACCAAATGTCCCAGATGAAGCACCAGGCAATTGTTGGAAACATCGGCCACTTTGATAATGAAATCGACATTGCTGGGTTACAGGATTACCCAGGCATAGTTCGTCGCAACATCAAGCCACAAGTTGATGAATGGATATTCCCGGATGGTCACAGCATCATCATGTTGTCTGAAGGCCGTTTGCTTAACCTTGGTAACGCAACTGGACACCCATCCTTCGTGATGAGTAACTCGTTCACAAACCAAGTTCTTGCACAAATCGAACTTTATTCCAAACGCGATCAATACGAATTAGGTGTGCACGTATTGCCTAAACACTTGGATGAAAAAGTTGCTCGACTGCACCTTGACGCTCTAGGCGTGAAATTGACTGAACTTTCCAAAACTCAAGCTGACTACTTGGGCGTAGCTGTCGATGGACCTTACAAGTCAGATCACTATCGCTACTAAGAATGAATCCTCTAGATCCGCAAAACTCTGACGGCGCTTCCGGTTATCCGGGTGCGCCGTGGGCGGTTAGGCGCGCACTTGCTCGTGGCGACCAAGTAAAGATTCCGACCTGGGGAATGGGCGACGCCGTAATTACGCTGCTTGGATATGGCGTTGTCGGCTTTAGTGTGAGCTTGCTTTTAATGTCACAAAATGTCGATCCCCAAAACGGCTGGGGTTTAGTAATTGCTTTTGGCTCACCTTGGTTATTACTTGCCGGCTGGCCGATCTTTATAGCAATCAAAAAGGGAAACGGGCCAAAACTTGATTACGGATTAGCTGCGCCGCGCACTCACTTGCGCTTGGGAGCAGTTGTTGGGCTTGCCTCGATTGCTGTGGCTGGGCTGCTTGCACTTGTAATTCAAAAAATTACTGGACCATTTAATTCCGCTGCTGCCGAAGTTGGTATGAATCAAACAGGCGCAGTACTTATTGTGTTTGCCTTGATGGCAATGTTTGGCGCACCAATTGTTGAGGAGATTGCATTTCGCGGCTTACTCTATGGCGCGTTAGTTAAGGCGCACATTGCCGAGCGCTGGGTTGTCGTCATCACTGCTGGAATCTTTGCGTTGATTCACTTTGAACCACAGCGATTTTTACTGCTGTTTGCAATTGGATTACTGTTTGGTGAGTTGCGCCGTCGAACTGGCAGCACCAGCGCCGCGATCATGGCCCACATAGTTAACAACACTCCTGGCGCACTAGTTATTTTGTTCTCGCCGTTTATTGGTTAGTGAGATAGCGCGCAAGCCAACTAGGCTTATGACAGTGAGCACCCCTCGAGTTGGCGTAATTGGTGGTGGCCAACTTGCCCGAATGATGCAACCAGCAGCAATAAATTTAGGTATTCACCTGCGCGTACTTTCCGCCACAGCAACTGACAGCGCAGCCCAAGTTATTCCAGACACAGTTGTTGGTTCCCATGAAGACTGGGAATCATTAAAAGCGTTTGCGCTCGAGTGTGACGTGATCACATTTGATCATGAACATGTACCAATTCATTTTCTTGAGGACCTAGAGAAGCTAGGAGTTGCAGTTCGTCCTGGCCCGCAGGCTTTACGTTACGCCCAAGACAAAATTGAAATGCGAAAAGTTTTAACTGATGCTGGAATTGCTTGCCCAGTATGGAAAGAAATAACATCACAGGTTGACTTAGAAGAATTTGGCAAAGTTGTTAACTGGCCATTGGTTATCAAAACTGCGCGCGGCGGCTATGACGGCAAAGGCGTTTGGGTCATCGATGACCTGACTGAAGGAATTACGTTAGTCGAACAGATTCAAGCTGACGGAAATCGAGTTCTAGCAGAGGCGCTCGTGCCGTTCACGCGTGAGCTAGCGGCTCAAGTAGCCCGTAGCCCACATGGTCAATGCGTTGCGTATCCGATTGTGCAGTCCACCCAAACTGATGGCATTTGCCATGAAGTAATTGCGCCGTGTCCAGATTTGGATGTCGAGCGCGCAGCGACTGCGCAGGCAATGGCAATCAAGATCGCAGACTTATTAGATGTTCAAGGAATGTTGGCAGTTGAGTTATTTGATACTGGCGGTGAAATTTTAGTTAATGAACTGGCGATGCGCCCGCATAATTCAGGCCACTGGTCAATAGATGGCGCTGTAACAAGTCAGTTTGAAAATCATTTACGCGCAGTTTTAGATTGGCCGTTAGGTTCCCCGGCGCCAACTGGTCCAAACACCGTGATGGTGAATTTGCTCGGTAAGGATATTGGAGATTTGCATGGCGCATTTAGGCACGTCATGGCCCGCGATCCAGGGCTAAAGGTGCATTTGTATGGCAAAGAGGTTAGGCCAGGACGCAAAATTGGTCATGTTAATGCCACAGGTGACAACATTGAAGCCTTGCTGACGCGCGCCTGGCATGCAGCGAACTACTTAACGGGAGTCATTGATGAGTAACGAGCTTGTTGGCATCATCATGGGAAGTGATTCAGATTGGGAGAGCATGTCCCCAGCTGCACAAATTTTGGATGAGCTCGGCATAAGTTATAGCGCTGCCGTTGTTTCGGCGCATCGGATGCCAGAAGACATGGTTAGTTTTGCTAAGCAAGCAGCGGCTAATGGCATGCGAGTAATCATCGCTGGCGCAGGTGGGGCTGCGCATCTGCCTGGCATGGTGGCTTCGATTACCACGTTGCCAGTTATTGGGGTGCCAGTACCCCTTGCGCACTTAGATGGTCTAGATTCACTACTTTCAATCGCGCAAATGCCGGCCGGCGTGCCTGTTGCAACGGTTGGAATCGGAAATTCAAAGAATGCTGGATTACTGGCTGCGCGAATAATTGCAAGTGCGAATGATGATTTTGGTAAAGCCATCTCAATTAAGTTAGAAAAGTTTCAAGTCGACATGAGACAAATTGCAGTGGACAAAGGTGACGCGCTAAAGGCGCATCTTAAAAACTTAGGTTCGCAGAGTTAGTTTTTCAAGTTAACTTTTAGTTAGTTGAGACTTAAGCCATTGGGCTGTGAGGGCTAGGCCCTCAGCAAGTTCGATTTTTGGTTCCCAATGAAGCGCTGACTTTGCATAGCTAATGTCAGGACAGCGCATTTTAGGATCATCAGTTGGTAATTCTTGGAATTCGATAACTGGCTCAATGTTCAAGGTCTTGCCAACTTTTTCTGCAAGTTCTAACAACGTAAATTCATTTGGATTTCCAAGATTTATTGGACCACTTATGCCACTTTCCATGGCTGCCAAAATTCCAGTAATTAAATCTGAAACATAACAAAAGCTCCGGGTTTGCTTGCCATCGCCAAAAACTTGCAGTGGTTTATCCAGAATGCCGTCACGAAGAAAACTTGAAACTACTCGACCATCATTTGGATCCATCCGGGGACCGTAAGTGTTGAAGATTCGAATGATCACGGTTTCGGCGAGACCTTCGCGGTCGAAGTGTGCCAGTAGCGTCTCGCCAAAGCGCTTAGCTTCGTCGTAAACACTGCGTGGCCCAATGGAATTTACATTTCCCCAATAGCTTTCACGCTGGGGATGCTCAAGTGGATCACCATAAATTTCTGAAGTTGATGCAAACAACAAACGAGCTCCGGTGCGTTGTGCATGTTGCAATAAGTGCTGGGTGCCAGCGGTATTAACTTGCATGGTTTCCATGGCAAGTTTCATATAAAGCGGCGGCGAGGCGGGACTTGCCATGTGGTAAATGTAATCAATTTTAGAATTGGCTAACTCGCTAAGTCCGAGTGAAACATCTAATTCTTGAAATTCAAATTGTTTGTTGCCTTGCAAATGAGCAAGGTTTTGTTTATTTCCAGTAGAAAAATTATCAACGCCAACTACTTCATGACCAGCAGTCAGAAGCGCATCCACTAAATGGGAGCCTAAAAATCCTGCTGCCCCAGTGACTAATACTTTTGTCATGCTTACAGATTCTTTAGTTGTGGGAATGCTGCGCCCGCAGATTGCCAACGGGATTTGTCCAAAACGTTGCGAGTATCAACCACACAAGTTCCGTTCATTGATTCAAGGATCTTTGTGGGATCAAGTTGGCCAAATTCTGGCCATTCCGTTAAAACTACGAGTGCGTCAGCGCCGCTAGCTGCCGCGGTTGGTGAATCAACTACTTGAAGTCCTGCCAAGGAGTAAGCGCTCACAA
>Ga0209491_10006668_pt1 | contig 15784 bp, 13 predicted proteins | sample BON02_FD_187213 | JGI IMG/M metagenome (GOLD analysis project Ga0209491, IMG submission 187213) | Freshwater microbial communities from Lake Bonney liftoff mats and glacier meltwater in Antarctica - BON-02 (SPAdes) (version 2) | ecosystem: Environmental > Aquatic > Freshwater > Ice > Glacier...
CGGGCGGACAAGCTGCTAGAAGATTTCATTGATATCTTTCTGGAGACCAACCCTACTTTGACGAGGGACCAGCAGGAGGAGCATCGACGCGTGCAGCGGCAGGCGGATGCGTACACACCTGAGGAACTGCATGCTTTGTTTCAGGTAGGGAAGGAGGGAGGGGAGGGAGGGAGGGAGGGAGGGCGCGTGGTAAGGACGTACACATGTGGTTTATGAAAAACAGATTATTAAAATGTGTCCGATTCCCCCACTACTGAATAGATGTCAGAATGTCTATTTATTCCCCCACTACTGAATAGATGTCAGAATGTCTATCTATTCCCCCACTACTGAATAGATGTCAGAATGTCTATCTATTCTATTCTTGTGTATTTGTGTAAGTGGTGTGCCATGATGAGCGACTCCCGAGGAGTCCAAACACCTGACGTTGACTGACAGCATCCTTGTGATGCTACTGAACGAGCAACCTTTCCACTGAGCACACACACACACACACCCTCCCTCTCCCTCCCTCCCTCCCTCCCTCCCTCCCTATCCCCTATGAATGCCATGCATCTTATTGTCTCGCTCGTCCTCAACCTCCTCCACTTACCTTATCCCTCCCTCCCTCCCTCCCTCCCTCCCTCCCTCCTCCCTATACACAGAAATACGGCATCACCAGCCCCAGCACCGGGAACCCCCTCACCTTCCCCTTCGCCTTCAACCTCATGTTCAAAACCTCCATTGGCCCAGAAGGGATCGCGACGGGTTACCTCCGCCCCGAGACAGCACAAGGCTTGTTTGTCAACTTCCGGCGTTTGCTCGAGTACAACTCTGGTGAGTCTTCCCTCCCTCCCCCCCTCCCTCCCTCCCTTCCTCCCTTTGGTTCAGAACCTCCCTTGGTCCTGAGGGTATTGCTACTGGTTATTTGCGCCTTGAAACAGCCCAAGGCTCGTTCGTCAACTCCGGGCGCTTGCTTGAGTTTGACTTTGGTACGTTTTTCCCCTATGTGTTCGTAAGTATGTGTGCTTATGCCCTTCTTTCCTCCTTCCATTTCTGAAACTCTTGCATGGGAGAAACCACCACTAACCCTCCCTCCCTCCCTCCCTCCCTCCCCTCCCACCAGGCCGCATGCCCTTCGCCGCCGCTCAAATCGGCCTGGGCTTCCGCAATGAGATCTCTCCTCGTGCCGGCCTGCTCCGCGTCCGTGAGTTCTGCATGGCTGAAATCGAGCATTTCGTCAATCCCCTCGACAAGAAACACCCGAAATTCGCCTCGCTTGCTGAGACACAATTGGTGTTGTTCCCAAATGAAGATCAACTGGGCTCGGGCAAGACGAAGGTGATGACGATTGGGGAGGCAGTGAGGGAGGGGGTGGTGAATAATGAGACCCTTGGGTATTTTATGGCTAAGACCTGGTTGTTTATGTCGAAGGTAGGGATGGATGGAGGGAGGTTGAGGTTCCGACAGCATTTGAAGACGGAGATGGCGCACTATGCCGCGGATTGTTGGGATTTGGAAATTAAGAGTAGTTATGGGTGGGTGGAATGTGTTGGGCATGCCGATCGAGCGTGTTATGATCTGATGGTGCACTCGAAGAAGAGCAAGGTCCCGCTAGTGGCGTCATATACGCTGCCGGAGCCGAGGGAGGAGGAGGTGTGGGTTATGAAGGCTGAGAAGGCCGTGATTGGCAAGACGTTCAAGCAGGAGCAGAAGAAGGTGATGGCTGCGTTGGAGGGATTGACGGAGGAGGGGGGGGAGGGCGTGGAGCAGTTTCAGAAGCAGTTGGAGGAGGAGGGGAGCGCGGTGCTGGAGGGGTGTAGGATTGAGAAGGGGATGGTGAGTTGGGTTAAGGTGAAGAAAATGGTGCAGGAGGTTAAGTACATGCCGAGTGTGATTGAGCCGAGTTTTGGGATTGGTCGGGTGTTGTATTCATTGATGGAGCATTCGTTCACGCAGAGGAAGGCGGATGAGAATAGGTGTGTCATGGCCTTTTTGCCCCGCGTGGCGCCTATCAAGGTGGGGGTGTACCCTCTGTTGAATAAGCCGGATTTTGCGCCTTACACGGAGAAGATTGTCTCGTTGCTGACCGAGGCGGGCTTGAGCAATCGGTCGGACACGACAGGGGTGAGTGTGGGTCGGCGCTATTCGAGGGCGGATGAGATTGGGTGCCCGTTTGGCGTGACGATTGACTACGAAACATTATTAAGTCAAGATGTCACAGTGCGGGAGAGGGATTCTACGGCCCAGATCCGGGTGCGCATCGAGCAGCTGGTGCCGCTGTTGAAAAGCCTGGTGGACGGGAGCAAGAGCTGGGAGAAGGATGCGATGGGCAAGTTTCCGGTGGTGCGGACGGGGGAGGAGGAGGGGGAGGAAGAGGGGGAGGGAGGGGATGGAGGGGCGGCGGTGGGAGTAGGAGCAGTGACGGTGGTGGAGAAGACGCCGAGGGGCAGATTTTCGAGGCCGGCGGAAGTGGGTTTGCCGGACATTGGAAAGCTGAGTGTGAAGTAATAGGGGAGAGGGAGGGAGGGAGGGAGGGAGGGAGGGACGGTGGGTGAATTGTATGAGATAGGCGACAGGCAAAAAAGACAAGATTGAAAGAATAGAAAGGCAAATAGATAAAACAGAACAGCGCATGCCATAGGGTTGTGCGTGGTGTTACTTGCTTGTTGTCTGGGCGGCTTGCCCAACTTGCTTGCCCTCACAACCTCCCCCGGCCCATTTGGCTCTCAGCGAGTCGTCACTCCGTTGCCTGTCCCTCCACCACACACCCCTACGGCCACACACGCTCACCACAGCTCCCCACCCTCCTCTTTCACAGGCCTGGCCATGCTACGGCGCTTGCGGTGGGCTGCCCACCGCTACCCAAGACCCGTAAAGTCGTCCTTGCTATCGTCATCACCTCCCCACCCCTACTCCTCCTACTCCCACGGCGCGGCTGCTGCAGCCTTGATGGGACCAACAACAACAGCAGCAAGGCAAGAAGGAGAAGGGTTATGCCTTAGCCACTACATTTCTGGCCGCGCCTACTCCGGCACTGCTGCTGCCGCCGCCGCCGCAGCAGCAGCAGCAGCGAGAGCAAAAGGAGGGTCGAAGGTGGACCGTCGTCAAAAGCACGGTGGAAACGGGCAGGAGCTAGAGCAAATGTCAGACCCTTATGCTGACTTTGGCGCCCCGCACGATTGGTACACGCAAGCAAGAAAGCTAAAACGGTCCTTGATCTTGCACGTCGGGCCCACCAATGCAGGCAAAACGCACGAGGCGCTCGAACGGCTGCAGACTGCGGCCAGTGGCATTTATTGTGGTCCTTTGCGGCTGCTCGCGTGGGAGGTTTACGAGAAGTTAAACATGAATGGTGTGCCTTGTGAGTTGTGGACGGGGCAGGAAGTAAAGGAGATTGAGGGGAGTCGGCACGTGAGTTGCACGGTGGAGATGGCGGATATAAGTAGGGTGTACGACGTGGCCGTGGTGGATGAATGCCAATTGTTGGGAGATAAAGAGGTACGTTTAAGTTTTGTCTGCTGGTGTCTATCCCTCTCTCTATCACGCACCTACCACTCTTTCTCCCCTCCTCTCCCTCCCTCCTTCCCTTCCTCCCTACAGAGAGGCTGGGCGTGGACACGGGCCATTCTAGGGTTACCTGCCGTGGAGCTTCATTTGTGCGGCTCACCTGCTTTCATCGAGATTGTGCATGAGCTAGCAAAAGAAGTGGGAGACGACGTGGAAGTGAGGGAATATGAACGATTGAGTCCCTTGCAACCACAGAGGAAGGCTGTGGGAAGTTGGGCGGAAATTAAGGCTGGTGATTGCGTGGTGGCGTTTAGTCGGAAGAAGCTATTTCAGCTAAAAAACGAGATTGAAGTCGCGACGTCACCGAGGATGAAGTGTTGTATTGTCTACGGAGGCTTACCACCAGAGGCGAGACGGGAGCAGGCCAGGCTTTTTAATGAGGAGGGGAGTGGGTGGAATGTGCTGGTGGCGAGTGATGCGATCGGTAAGCGGGAGGGAGGGAGGGAGGGAGAGGAGGGTGGTGTCGTTTGCTTCCTGAGAGGCAGCGCTATTGTGGATTTCCACTTCTTTCTGTGATGAGCTTTCCTTGCCTATATTCACCCATCTCCTTTCCTTCATTTACACATGCCACACGTCACCTCCCTTCCTGAGGCATGGGTCTGAACCTCTCCATTGGCAGGATAATCTTCTCGGCCCTGGAAAAATTTGACGGGACGACCCACCGTCGATTGACGGACGCGGAGATTAAGCAGATTGCAGGGAGAGCCGGACGCTTCAAGGGAAAGTACGAGGTAAGCAAGATAAAGAAGGAATGAATTGAAATAGGAAAAAGGGTGAAAAAAGACTAATTTGGAATAACAACGATGATAATAATCATGCAATATACGCCCGCGTCGGTTTTTTCGTAAGGAAAAGTGCTCACATATCCTTATCTCCCTCCCTCCCTCCCTCCCTCCTCTCTCCTCATTCAAGGTCGGAACCGTAGCAGGGCGGGAGGGAGGAGACGTCAGCATCATCTCCCGCGCGCTCAAAGCAGAGCACGACGTAATCGAGTACGCGGGCCTCAAGCCCTCCAAAGAACAACTTCTGGTGTTCGCCAAAGCCAATGGCCTGATAATAAGAGAAACAGAAGAAGATTACGCGTTGTCCTGGGATGAGAAACGACAGGGAGGAGGCGAAGGAAGGAGGGAGGGAGGACGAGGGGGAGGAACGATGAGTAGCTACACAGAATTCACCGTCTTGCTGAAGCTCTTTGTACAGGCCGCGTCCACACTCGGCTCAAGAGCACAAGATTTGTACTTTTTGTGTGATTTGACTGACATGTTGGGCGTCGCGAGGCTCCTAGAAGAAATCCCTTTGAAATTAAAAGACCGCTATACCTTCTGTATTGCCCCCGTAGACACCAAGCAAGCCGAGCTCATGTCCTACCTTCGTTTCTTCGCCCGGCAGTACCAACACAAGAAAGAGGTTAAATTAGGCGTGGATGTTTTTGGGGAGAAAGTCCCTGTTACGCCTTTGGAATTGAAACATTTAGAGGAGGTCCATGCAGTGGTCGATGTGTATTTGTGGTTAGGCTTAAGGTTCGGCGAGGACATATTTATAGAGTTGCAGGACGCAGAGGAGGCCGCGGAGAGATGTAGTGAATTGATAGAGGAGGGATTGAAGAAGTTGAAGCCGAAGGAGTTCATGTTGGTGGGGAAGGAGGGAGGAGGGAGGGAGGGGGGGAGGATGGGGTCGAGTAGGCAACGGGGGGCGCAGGCGGGACGACGGAGGAGGGGGAGGTGAGTGTAGAGAGAGGAGATGGAAGAGTTTGTGTGAGTAGGAACAAAATAAAAGCATCAGAGCACAGATACAGATAAAAAGTAAACCGAAATGAGAGAAATCGAGTAATTTGTGTGGCAGCTATTGATTTGTGTGCATGTCTTTACGAATGCGGCCCTTTTGGGGGCTTTTGTTCGTGTTTGCCTCTTTTTATTTGACATTTGCCTTTACATTACCCTTGCTTGTCTTTCTTTACACTACACTGCTTTTGTGCAAGGCTGCAGCTGCTGCATTTCTTACTGCTGCTGCTGCTGCTCTCTCGTCCTTCTCACCTCTGCCTTCTTTTCTTCCCTCCGCCACTACCAAAGCCCGTCATGCCCATCACAGCCATCACGTCAGCATCCACCCCTTCCGGGAGGACCTCCTCCACCTCTTCCTCGTCCTCCCCCTCGTCCTCTCCCCCCCCTTCCTCCCTTTCCTCTGGAAACTTTTGCCTTCGCTCACCACCGTATGCTCGTCCTCTTCCTTTTCTCTCTTCCCAGCGCGCAGCAGCAGCCAAACATTCCTCATGCGAAAACACCTCCCCCTCCCACCCAGCCACAATCGCCCTCTCCACCACACTCATCCCTCCCTCCCTCCCTCCCTCCCTTCCTCCCACCCACGGCACCTTCGTCAAACTCACACTCGGATGACACATGAACCTCACCCCTTCCTCCCTCCCTCCCTCCCTCCCGCCCTCCTTCGGTACCTCCGCACAATTCGCACTTCGTCCATGCAACAAGAAAGGATGGGTAAACATGACATCTCCCGCCTCCCCAACCGTCTCTACCACCCTCCCCTCCCCTCCCTCCCTCCCTCCCTCCCCGCCTCCCTCCACCCACGCCTGTCCCTTCTTAATCACTTCTACAGCATCCATGCCGTCGGGTCCTGCCTCTTTCAATAACCTCGCTATATACTTATGTGACCCTTCACACAACGCTGTTCCTCCTCCTCCTTTTTCCACGCTCGAAAAGAGGAAGATGGGGACAAGGCCGACTTGTTGGGTGTGCATGCATCGATGGCGGTTCTGACCGTCAATGTGCCAGTGCCCGTCCAGGCGCCAGGGGGGAGGAGGGTAGAATGAAGAAGACGAAGAAGAAGAAGAGGAGGAAGGAGGCCTAGCGTTCTTGGTGCTCGTGGAGGACTCCGACGACGTGGCGGAGCCCTCCTTCTCCTCCTCTTTTTCCTGCTCGCTAGAACCTCTCGGAAAAGTGATCATCCACCATCCACACCCAAACGATTCCCAACTCCCCGCACAACCACATAACTGATCGACGGCCTTGCGTAAACGAGGAGTGAAGACATGAGACCAAGGAGGGCCATCCTCGGAGTGGTAGATCCGAGCGAGAGGAAATTTGATTGGCCAGGTGGAGGGGTCGTGTCGAGATATGCCCCCAGGGGATGGTGGTGGTGCTGCTGTTGAAGTAGAAAAAGCAGTAGAAGAGAGGGAAATAGGCGTGCTCGTTGTTGTTGTTCTTATTGCGCCTTTAGCACCGTTCGATTGACTTGTCCCCGTCCTCGTCCTCGTCCTCGTCTCTTCCTCCATTACCCGCCAGATCTCATCTCGGCATGCCGCCGCCACAACTGGATCGAACGCCCGCTTGAGAATTATATAGCCATCACGGATAAAGTCTTCCAAGTCCGCGGAGGACAAGGGGCCTTCGTTGGCAGCGGCGGCGGGCTCGTTGTTCATGCTGGCAGTGGTGCTGCTATCTTTGCCGTCGCCGTCGTCGTGCAGCGTCATGTGCGTGCCTGTGTGTGTATATAATAGTATGCATCGATTTAGTGTGTATCGACGCATGCTTTTCCTACCTTCAGATTCAAAATTGTCTTCCTTAAAGCCCATCAGACTCGCCTTTGTAAGATCATAAGAGGAAAGGGGTGAATGCAAGCTCCTCTCTCCTTTTGGAATTTCGAAAAGAAGAACAGGAGCCGGACAAAACCAAGCACCCATCTACTGTCGCACTCGTAATCAATTCAAACAGAAAAGAAGGAGGGTTCAAGCCATGTACCTTGGGCTTGTCCCCCGCGTGGTGCCTCCCTCGAAGAGAGAGAGGTCACCCGAGTGCTATTTAGAAGGGCAAATGATTGCCCGAGAGAATGTGTGACCCCTTGCCCCCTCGTCGAAACGACAACGTCTCTATCGTACGAGGGGGGTTGGGTCGAGCACTTGGCCCCAAAATCATTCCTCCAGTCAGACCTTTTACTTGTGCATCACGTGGGTTTTGGTAGGGAAGAGGGGGGGGAGGCTGGGGGGATGGGGGAGTGGTGGGGCAAGACTTGCCTTTTGGGTGGTGGTGGACGTCGACGCGCGATTTGAGGCTACCTCGTGGAGCAGCAGGAGGAGCAGCAGCGCGTCATGGTGCTGTAGAAGTTTCCTTCTGTGGTTGTGTACGTTGTGTGTTGTATGAGTAAGGGCTAAGTGTGCGGTGGTCGAGCAGCAGCCTCGCCAAATCTCAAATCCAACCAAATCCAACCGCTCTCTTGTACGCCCCGGCCTGCATATACGCCCGCCCACACAGTGGGCAATGATAAGTTGCCAAGCCCATTAGGTTTGTACATCGTATATTTCTCTGCTGCCTGCTGCCTCCACAAACTCACCACACATTCACACATTTACACTTTCACAGCCTCACCTCTGCCCGCCCGAAACCCTATCTCCTCTTCCGCAGCTAAGCATGGAAACCTTCCTCAACACCAAGAAAACGTACCAGGCTTGATCCGAAGCCCAGTGCGCACGTCTCAATTCGGTAAGTGGGAAGGCACTTTAAATCCTTTTTTCCTCTTTCCTTTCTCATTTTTCACATACACACACACGCGCACAGGAGGTCTCGCCCTACGCCCTCCGCAAGCTGACAGATATGCTCCGCATGCGTAAGCTCTACCAGATCGAGAACGCCGCCGTGCCTGTCCGTGATCACCATATAACTTCAAGGAGATGCTCTCGTATCTCTACCCCGGCTGCGAACAGCTCGCTCATCACCCCGAGATTCAGCCAGTGGAGAAGCGAAGAGCCAGGTGCTAGCCCCCCAGGTGCCATCACCCGTGGATGAGTACTACGACTCTTCCTCTGATGACAGCGACTAACTGCCAAAGAAGTCTATTTATTTTTTTATTGAAGAAGGAGAGTGAAAAGTGTACATGGTGAGAGAAAGAAAGGATCGAAGAAGAGAGCGGGAAAAGGAAAAGAAAAGAAAAGACGAGCTCGAACAGCACTCCATGTTCCACTTCAGTACTGCATACTTTTCTCACGTTTTCTTACTTTAAATGGCTTCCTATGCTACTCGTCGTTTGCTTTTTCGTTTAAAAACATACATGCCTTGGTCTTTCACGCTTGCTTCATTTGGCTGTTAGGGGGACGAATTCCACCTCGTACGAATCGTCCGAAGACGACGAGGCGGAGGACGAGGAACGGGAGGAAGAGGGGCTGGAGGAAGCAGAGCTCTCACTCGACGAGGAAGAGGACGAGGAAAAATAAGAAGAGGTGGACGATGAGGAGGAGGACGACGACAAGGATAAATCGAAATCCTCCTCCTCCTCTTTCTCCTCCTTCTTCTCTACGCCCTTGGCCGTCTTGGCCTGCAGCTTGCCAAAGTCTCCAACCCACTTCCCCACCGCCGACGTCGTCCTCGTCCTCCCCTTCTCATAACCCACCGCAGGCCGCAAGGGCATCGTGCGGCTCGTATCAGTTGTCTTCTTACCCTGCTCGTTCTTCATCCCTTCCCTCCCTCCTCCTCCTCCTCCTCCTCCTCCACAACTAGCACGCAGCTGCGCCCCCAGCGGACCAGAGAGAAAGGCCTCGGCGATCTCCGGCCCTGACGAAGCCGTGGAGACAAAGAAAGTCGAACTAGAAGAAGCAGCCAATCGCTTGCTCGCCCCCGCCGCTGCAGCTGCTGCGGTGGTAGTAGTGGCGCCTGCTGCAGCAGCCTTCCTCATGCTTGCCTTGCGTTGCTTCGCTTTGGCCAGCACTTCCAACAACGAAGACTCTTCCTGCTCCTGCTCCCTTCCTCCTCCTCCTTCTCCTCTCGTCGGCGCCTTGCCTGCTTGCTCATGGCGGCGTGCCTGCACCTGAGGTTTGATCTTGGATTCCACATGACGCAAGTACCGCGGCACCGGATAGGGCGAGGAAGAGGTGGAGGCAGGGGAGGAAGCAGCAGCAGCACCACCACCACCACCACCACTCGCCCGCCTCGTTGTCGTGGCGCTGCTCGTCCCCCTCCCTCCCCCTCCAGCAGGAGCAGCAGTAGTGCCATAGCTGTTGACCTTTTGTGCACGGGCCTTGATGGGCGTGGCGGAGGTATCTATTCCAGTGCTACTGCTGCCCCTGCTGCTCTCCTTCCCTCCTCCCTGCCCCCCCTGCACACGCTGGTGCTGCCGCGGCGCGGAAGGCGGACGCTGATTAGCAGCAGTAGAACCAGCAGGGGGGCGAGAGGAGGAGGAGGAAGGAGGATGAGACGAGGAGGAAGTACGGATACCTTGGTGATAGACCGCCGAAGTTGACAACCCCTCCTCATCCTCCTCGTCCTCCTCGTCCTCCTCGCTATAGAACGGCGTGGTCTCATGCCGTAATCCACTCCTCCCCACAGTAGCTCCACCTCTTCCTCCTGCACGTCGACGCCTCGAGGAGGACGACGAGGAGGAAGGAGGAGGAAGAGGAGCGGCCATGGAGGAGGAAGTGGAAGCTAACAGCCCTGACGCTGACGACACCTCAGAAGCAGAAGAAGGCGAATGAGAAGAAGCCACATACGAACGCGAGGTCGCGAGGGAGGGGGAGGGGGAGGGAATGCTCCCTCCTCCACTGGACATGAAAGCTGAGTGGTCGCTGGGGGCGCGACGACGGCGGCCGGGACCAGCGCCGCTGTTGCTGTTGTCGTCGGTACTGATAGGGCCGTGCTGGTCTAGCCCGTGGCCGTAACGACGACGCACACGATCGGGAGAGACGTGGGTGGAAGCTTGGGAGCGACGGTTGATGGTGGAGACGGAGAGGGAGGCATCGAGGGCGGGGGGGCGGATGTCGTCTACTGCTGCTGCTGCTGCTGCTGCTGCTGCTGCTGTAGCCATGCCTGCTCCCCTGCTGCTAATGCTGGGAGGAGCAACAGTGTGTGCAGTAGTAGTAGTAGTAGTACCGCTGCTGCTGGTGCGTTGCTGCTGGTGCTCGAGGTAAGGCTGAAAGACCGCCTTGAGCGTCGATAGGATATCAAGCCACTGCGGGTAAGAAATCGAGATCTCCCCCGGAATCGCTACCCCTCCTCCTCCTCCTCCTCCTCCACTACCACCACCACCACCACCACTACCGCTCATCCCAAACCCCATCCTCTCCATCTGCTGCTCATACAACGAGGGCATCAGCTGCTTCGCTTGCCGATCAGACAAATCGATCCCCAAAGCCCTTAACGAGTAAGCCAAATCTGCTATCCGTATCCCCCCCACCCCCCTCTTCATCTCTTCAAACGCCTTCCGTGCCTGTCGTTCCTGCTCCCGATCATCCAATTCAAAAAAAACAAATTGAGATAAGGCACCTACGGCGTTCTCGCCTAGGATACCCTCCATATGACCCTCCCGGTCCACGAAAGGAAATCGATAAAGGGCGTCTCGACGGGATTGGCGGGGAGGAGGGCCATGCTTGAAAGAGGGACGGGAGGCAACTCCGGCTGCTGGTGCTTGTGATGTTGTTTCTTCGTCGTGTTGTTGTTGCTGTTGCTGCCGCTGCTGCTGTTGGGCGTTGCCTCGGCTTCGTAGCGGGCGTCGAGGGGGGGACATGGCTGCTACTTCCTTGCGGGCGCGGCCCGTGATTTCTTCTAGGTCAGAGACCGAAGCAATGGTTCCGGGGGGGCCGTTGGAGTAGAGGGAACGGATGCCGTAGAGGACAATGTTCTGTTTGATGGGGAAGGAGGGAGATAGGAGATGAGATTGAGCATGTGTGTAGTGTGGGGGGGTCAGTCAAGGACTCCATTCCTTTTTCCTGGTCCCCTGCCGGCGGCACATTTTTGGTTGGTTGGATTAATTGTGTGTCAAGCGCTTGTGCATCAAATGATGCACGTTCCTTCGTACAGACACACACACAAGGCATCCGCTATCCCTCCTCCCCCTCCCTCCCTCTTCCCCGCCCGAAGGCATACCTCTAAAACCACCGGCCATTGTGCCTTGGGGAAGCCCAGCAAGAATTCCTTGATGCTCTCGTTGGACAGCAACGCCACTTGCCCTCCTCTAGGCCTGCTGCTGTGGCTGCTGGTGTTGGCGGCGGCGGCAGCAGCAGCAGCGCGAGAGCTGGGAGGAGCAAGGCGGGAAGAAGTGTTGATGCCTCCCCTTCCCCCGCGCAAAGCAGCCGATGCTCCCGTCCGGCCGCCCCCGCGTAGAGTGGAGGTGTTAGCGCCGGTGGTGCTGCGGCTTACGACCATGGTGCTTGCACGCTGTGGCCTGTGTGTAATGCTGTGTGTTGTGTTCAGACGGGAGCACAGAAGAATGAGAAATCCGATGATGGCGTTGGCGTTGGCGAGCGGCGGCCTGTGCACTCGACCAGCGCCACACCAGCATCGTGAAAACTATAGACACAGCGCTCTTACACAATCCCCCACCCTCACGCACAGGACGACAACGACAAGAAGGTGCGTGCTATCCCGCATTTGCTGCTTTCATCACCTCGCTCTTCCCCTCCTTCGACCGACCTCCCCACACCCCACCATTCCACGCGCCGTTCCCCTCCGACACATAGCCAGCATAGGAGCTCGGCAAGACAACACACTGGAGACTCCGAACGCAGGCACCCGCGCCCCTTGGAGAAAGAAGATGAAGCTGCCTTGGTTTTGGCCTCCTGCCGACGCCTATTGGGCCACCATTTTCTTTCCTGCCTTGTTTGGGTACTTGGTGCTATTGCAAGCCACGGTGAACCGCCGCCCGAGCCTGGGGAGCGTGGATAGGGTGAATTCTGCGGTGCTCGACACGTTGCTTGTGCCTGATGCATGCTTGGAAGTGATTGCTGAGGGTAATTTGTGGGCGGAGGGGCCGGTGTGGGTGACTGATAAGGATGATAGTGTGGACGGTGGTTTTTTGTTGTGGAGTGATGTGAAGAAGAATCGGATCTATAGGTGGGAGGAGGGGGGGGGGTTGTTCACGATTGGGAAGAGTGTGTATTTGGAGGAGAGTGGGTGTCGGTCTTCGGCTGTTGATAATAGTAGTAGTAGCAGTGTGAATGATGCGGCGAGGTGTGCGGCGTTGATAGAGCCGGGGTCGAATGGTTTGGCGCTTGAGCCGGGGACGGGGTTGGTGGTCATGTGTGAGCATGGTGAGAGACGTGTGACTCGACTGGAGACGAATGGAACGTTCACTCCGCTTGCAACGCACTACAAGGGGCGGAAATTAAATTCACCTAATGACTTGGTGTTTGGTCCTGGGGGTGATTTATATTTTACTGATCCTCCTTATGGATTAAATGGGAAGGAGGACGACCCGGACAGGGAGCTGGGAGGAAGTGGCGTGTATAGATTATCGGCTGAAGCGATGCAGAAGCAGCAGCAGCAGCAGCAGCAGCAGCAGCAGCAGCAGCAGCAGCAGCAGCAGCAGGGGCAGGGGAAGGAGGGGGAGGGGAGGGGGAGTGAGGAGGTGGAATTGATCCTAGGGGGGTTGAAACGACCGAATGGTTTGGCGTTTTCACCTGATTTTAAGAAGTTGTATGTAGGGAATAGTGATGCGGATAGTCCTCATTGGGTTGTGTTAGACATGGACCCAAGCACAGGGCTCAGGGTCGAGGGCGGGAGGAAGGGAGGGGAGATCTTTGCGGAAGCCGGTCCTTTTCAAGAGGGGGGAACGAGGATTGGAAACCCGGATGGGCTAAAGGTGGATGAGAAGGGCAATGTATGGGGGACGGGCCCGGGGGGAGTGTTGATTTTAACGCCGGCGGGAGAGAGGGTCGGGACAATTTTGACGGGCAAGAAGACGGGAAATGTGGCGTTTGGCGGGGTGGAGAGGGAGAGGGGGGGAGGGGGGAGGTTTTTGTATGTGTGTGCGGATGATGTAGTGGCAAGGATTCCGGTGCTGGTGGGACCGGCGCCGCCTCCGCCTTTGACGAGACCTGTTGCTGCTGTTGCTGCTGGTACTACTGCTGGTGCTGCTAGTCCGGAGAAGGAGCAGCAGAAGTAAGAGGAGTGTTTGGGGGCGGATGGGAAGATGAATGGGTGTTGATGAGAGAGAAAAGAAGAAGAAAATGAATGTATAATAGAAGTGAACCAGTAATTAACATGCAGGAATTTAAATTTCAAAATACACGCGATAGAACGCGCTGCTGCTGTCGGCTGGACACACTACCCACTCACTTCCTTTCCATATCTATCCACACATACCCACACACCTCACACAAACCACACAGAGCATGAAGCACAAACAGCAGCAGCAGCAGCAGCAACAACAACAACAACAGCGGCAGCAGCATTGTCATGTTTCCCTCCTCTTGATGCTGCTGGCAGTGGTCGCCCTTTCCTTCTTCCCCATGCCTACACAGGCCTTTCTTGCATCACCATCGTCCTCCTCCCCTTATCGCCTCCTCCAGAAGCGCTTCCATCACTGCCGCCCGGCACGCCTCTTGTCTGCCACACCTCACAACGACGATGAGGTCCACCAATCCCCCCCCCCCCCCCCCCCTCCCCCCCTTCTCCTCCACGTCGCCTACGACGGCGGCCAATACAAAGTCTGGAAAGAAAAAGAAAGAGACGACGACCCCACCCACCTCAAAAACGACAAACCAGCAAGAAGGAAAAAAGGGCATTTCGCCAACCACCCCCCCTCCCTATCCCACCGCCTCGGCACCGCCCTCTCCATCATTCACTCCCATGCCCCCCTTTCCTCCCTCCTACTCACTCCCGCCATCACCACCAGTGGGGGTACACACGCCCAAGCACAACTTATTTCGTACCAACCACCTTTCAGCAGCACCAGCAGCACCAGCAGCACCAGCACCAGCACCAGCACCAGCACCAGCACCAGCACCAACAGCAGCAGCAGCAGCAGTACCGATAGAAGCAGCGCCAGCAGCACCAGCAGCAGCAGCAGCAGCCCTTTCGAGGGAGACCTGACTAGAACGGCGCATGCACTCAATAGGCTCCTGCCTGATGACTTGAGAATACTTTCCCTTTGTCCCTTACCCTGGGAAGGGTTTGATTTGAAAGAACATTTAATCAGCCTGAGATATACATACACAATAATGCTAGGCTCTATTGCTGACCCTTCTCTACGGCATCGTGCTTGGCTTTTTACGCCATCGCGGAGGGAAGAGGAGGGAGGGAGGAAGGAAGGGTTGAGGAGATTGGAAAGAAAGGTCCGGGAAGAAGCGGCATATGGTGAAATAGACGTGGGGGTATTCTTCAGGGATGTGAGTGTGGAGGGGAGGTGGGGACCGGGGGTAGAGGAGGCAAGGGCACGGTTGCTTGTGTTCAGGATGGAAATTGGTCGAGGAGGAGGAGGAGGAGGAGGAGGAGGAGGACGAAAAGAACGAAGAGGGCAGCAGCAAGACAATGTGGTGAATAAAGAAGAGGAGAAGGAGGAGGAGGAGGAGGACGGAGAGGAGGAGGAGGAGGGAGAGAAGATCCAGCGGGCCTTAGTGGCATGGGTGGGCAGGGTGGTGCGCCGTGCATTTTCAGAGAACGAGGAGGAGGAAGGGGAGGGAGGGAGGGAGGGAGGGAAGCAAGAAGCGCCGCCGTTGAGTGGGTTGGTGCTGGAGTCGTTGACGTTTCAGCAGCAGCAGGAGGGGGAGGAGGAAGCAGGGAAAGTGTGGGTGGTGGAAGACCCTTACCTGAAGAGGAAGCAATAGGAAAAGGATTAGAAGATGGAGGAGGAGGAGAAGGAATAAGAAGAGGGGGGATGAATGAGAGAATGCTGTAATGAAATGGGTCCCTTTTTGTGTGATAATGTCAGGTCACTCCTACCACACACCTTAAGAGTGGGAAAAGAATAAAAGGGTGATCAAAAAGTACATAGTTATCATCAAGCCAATCAAACAAAAAATTCCCCCACAAAATGTCTAGTCACTCCTAGGATAGACAGACGTTCCTTCGCACGCATCTTCTTCTTTCATTCACTTCTTCGTGGTTGTGAGTCATGCATTCCTCCTCTGGGCTCTTTCACTCTCTTCTCTTCTTGCTTCGTTCTTTTCTTGCTCTTACCTCCTCGTCATCTTTCATCTCTACGTCTTCCCTCCACCCCCTCCCTCCCTCCCTGCAAAGTAATTCAAAAGAAAGAAGGGATGATTATGAGGAAAAACGGAGAGTGAGGATAAAAATATGGACTCTCTCCTCTCGGTTTCCTTTTGGCGCAGAGAGGGAAAGAGAATAAAAGAGGAAAGACGGATTCCTCCCCTCCTTCTCTTTCCGTTCCTCCTCTTGGTGTTGCTGTGTATGTTGTGTTTTTGTTTCTTCGTGTGTCTTGGTCATGTTCACTCATACAGAGGCACGACAATCACACTCAGAACACTTAAAGCCATCCATCCCTCCCTCCCTCCCTCCCTCCC
>Ga0209491_10006671_pt1 | contig 15777 bp, 3 predicted proteins | sample BON02_FD_187213 | JGI IMG/M metagenome (GOLD analysis project Ga0209491, IMG submission 187213) | Freshwater microbial communities from Lake Bonney liftoff mats and glacier meltwater in Antarctica - BON-02 (SPAdes) (version 2) | ecosystem: Environmental > Aquatic > Freshwater > Ice > Glacier...
GCACGTTGCCGAGATTGGAAAGGTCTTTGAGCATCATGAGCAAATCACAGAACGCCTATCCAGCGTGCTATACGCTTCAGAAAAGTCGCGCCAACTTCTCTCAGCCAATATGCAGCAGCTTGAACTTGAGGGTATGGAGTGGATGGATCAAAACAAGACACTAACAGTCAAGAATGAAGACCTTGAGATTGCGCTGTGCAAATGCAATCGTCAGTTGAAATTTTCGCACTCGCAGACGGGAACGCAGCAAGATTGTCTTGAGAGCACCGAGGCTAAATTGAAAGAGACAGAGGCTGAGCTTGTGCGCGTCACCGACCAGACAGCACACGCAGAAGCCAAATCGAAAGAAATACAAGAGCAGTGCAATTTACTCAAGGAGCAGCTGGAAAATTGTCACAAGGAATGGTGCATGCGCGTGCTTACTGTGAATCGGCAGGTCGAACCACTACAGCAGGAGCTTGCAGAATCGCAGCTCAACCGCGATTACCTCTCACAGTGCCTGGCCAGGCTGGCCGACGAGATGGAGATTTTGCAAACAGAATTGGACCAGTTTCGGGAGGCAACTGGACTACTTGGCACAATACTGCAGCAATCGCACTGGGACCGCAAGCAGATGATGGGGGAAGAACGCATTTTCAAGCAAGATCATGTCACATCGCAGCACGATATTGAATGTGCAAGGACTAGACCATTAGACACTGTCTATGGGGTGTGTTTCTCGCTTGACCTTGAATACAGTGTGGCGGGAGACCTGGGCACCCCGCAACGTGCAGTATTCGAAAAGGAAATCATTGCGGATCTTGCAAAAGCCTCGGGACAAGTGCCCTCAATGTTTTGCATAAGAGAGATGTCGCCAGGGAGTATAATCGTTGCTGTGCAAGTGCTGCCGGACCCTTCAGGTGTCAGCATTGATCTAAGTCGTGTTGTGTATTCCTTGGAGCAGCAAGCAACGGATACAGCTTCTCTTCTGCGCGCTGGCAAGCTCACGCGCAGGGTGACGCAGTTGACCATGTTGAAAACTGCGGCTCCCGTACTTGGGGAGATGGAGATGAAGCAAAAAGAGGTGCTACACCAACGACATGTCAGCCCAACACAGACTGTCGGTGCAGCCTTCTCGGCAAAATCTGCTGAAGTGGAGGAGCAGCAGCAGCGTGTGCTTGAAGAGGCACTGGAGGTCAAGCTTGCAGAAGCTCTGGCTAGGGAGACACAGCTGCAAGAATGCATGCGTGCCAAGCTTCAAGATTGCATGCACATCAACAACACGACAAAATCTGCTGAAGTGGAGGAGCAGATTGTGCTGAAAGAGGCACTAGAGGTCAAGCTTGCAGAGGCTCTGGTTGAAATCGAGGCTAGAGAGGTACAGCTTCAAGAATGTATGCACGTTAACAACGAAAATTGTGCGGAGTTGGACCAAATCCGAGTTGAATTGGACGAAATGCAGGATGCCAAAAGTCAGCAGGATGAGCTTAAGGACCGCACCATGACAGTGGAGAAAGAAATGTTGCACACTATTAAGAGCGAACGAGACAGCTTAGCTCTGGTGCTTCAAGTCAAAGAGAGCGAGGTCAATGATCTGACAGCAAAGTTGAATGATGCGCTGCAAAAGTTGCTGTCTTTTGTTGCCTGGGCTGCCAGTGAGAAATCGGACTTGCAAGACAAATTGGACGAGGCTCGCAACAATTTCCGTACTTACCAAGTGGAATCGGAGACCAAGCTTGGAAATGAGCGGACTAGGGTGACTGAACTCATGAGTAAACTTTCCGTCGTTGCCGCAAATGGCGAGGGGTTTTTGTCCCATGTACAGCACCTGGAAAAGGTATCCAGCGACTTGGAAAAGCTGTATCAGCAAACTGCAGAAATGAATGCAATGAAGAAGGAAATAGTAGACAAAAACAAATGCTTGAGTGAAATGGAGTCCTTAGTCACTCAGCAGTTTTCTGCCGCTGCAGAACAAGGTATGGTCTTAGAGTCTCTCCTGGGCCTTGCAGACAAGATCGACAAAGGTCTCACAGTCTCGCAAGCCGCCTTCGAAAAGACAAGTGCTGTCATTCGAGTGGCACACCTCGAGGCAACCAAAAGCCAGCGCGCCTGGCAGGCTGAGCGATCTGATCGGGACACCTTTTTCAAGGCCTTGCTGGTCATAGCCGGGAGATCTCAGGATAGTGATGACAAAGTCACAATGGATCTGGTGGGTGCACAGGCGAGTGATGTCGAAATGCTCTCAGAACAGATCATGGGCAATCGATCTAAATTGTTAAAAAAGCTCCAGGTATCAGAAGTCGAACTTTCAGATGCACATGCCGAAATTCAGGACAGAGATAGGCAACTCGCATCTTTACTTCAGGACCTTCTGGAGGCCCAGAAACTGCTGATAGAAACACGCAAAAGTACGGCAGGACTGGAAATGAAGTTACACGCCTCAGAGAGTATGTACACCGGGCAAGTACAAGATTCACAACACAAGCATGAGGGGGAGTTGCAGGAAATAGTCAGCTGGGCTACTCAAGTGAAGTCGAAACAGGTTGAGTCTTCCGCATCAGAACGTTCAATTTTGCAAGATGAGATCCAACAGAACATCACAGCGGCACAGAAAATCCAATATGCGCTCGAGGAGAGTTTGATAGCAGAAAAGACAGCACGTGAAGACGCCGAGGCAAGCCTCGCCTCCAACGTCATCGCAATAAAGAGACTGGAGGGTCAACTGGCAGTGGAAGTTGAAAATAACGCTGCGTTGATTGTGCGAATTGATGGAGGGCAAGCACAGCTTGTGCAGGCCACAAAAGAGGCATCAACTGCCCGTTCGGCAACTGCTGAGAGTGAGGCTCAAGTGAAGCTATTACAAGAAGACAAGATGCTGTCTGTGGCTACGGCGAATCAATCCTCCATAGAAGACATGGAAAGGCATCACCATGCCCTCGAGGAGAGCTTGACAGCAGGAAAAACAGCCCGTGAAGACGTCATGTCAAAAGTAATCGCAATCCAGGTGCTCGAGGGTCAACTGACAGCGGAGGTAGCAAAAAATGCTGCGTTGATTGCACAAAATGAAGCCTCCCTGCAAACACGCGCAGCCATGCAAACGCAGTTTGTGCAGGCCACACACGAGGTATCAGTGGCCAGTTCAGCAACCGCTGAAAGCGAAGCTCAAACAAATCTCCTGCAAGAAGATAAGGAGTTGTCCATGGCAACGGCGAATGAGTCCTCCATAGAAGGCATGGGAAGGCATAACTATGTTCTCGAGGAGAGCTTGATAGCAGAAAAAACATACCGTGAAGACGTCGAGGCAAGCCTCGCCGCCAAAGTTATCGCCATACAGGTGCTAGAGGGTCAACTTGTGTTGGAAGTAGGGAAAAACGCTGCATTGAATGCACAAAACGAAGTTTCCCTTCAAAGATGCGCAGAAGTGCGAGCGCAGCTTGTGCAGGCCAATCTTTTGCAAGAAGATAAGGTGTTGTCTATGGCAACGGCGAATGAGTCCTCCATAGAAGACATGGAGAAACATATGAAAGATCGTCATCTCGAGAAGCCGTCTGCCCCAGCTGTCCAGATTGCGCTGTCACTTGACCTGGACATGGCATCGATACATGGTCAGGAAGAGGCTTTCAAGCTTTCTGTGACAAACGATGTGGCTGATGCTGTTGGTGCTCGTCGTGACAAGGTGCTGGTCGTGTCGCTCGAAGCGGGGTCCATTATTGTGCATATGGGGCTTGAACAAGGCATTTGTGATGACGGTCGCTCTGGTGAGGATGTCGCGCTCCAGCTTGCCACACAGGCTGCAGACGATTCATCAGCCCTGCGCCAGGGCAAATACACAAGAATGGCAAGAACAGTGACAGTTGAGCAGATTTCAAAACTCACCACGGCTGCGCACCCGCAGGATCTTGAGGTGATACGGTTGAAAATACGAGCTGAAAAACAGGAGGCACGAGTCAAAGAAGCGCATGCTGAAGCTGATGTATTGCGTCAAGAGCGCGATGCGCTGCTGGCAGGCGCTTCCGCAGATGCGGCCATGCCTTCAAATCCTTTCAAGGCTGCGCAAACCGAGTCTCTCGAGGAGGAGGTGAAAAATTTGAAAAGGCAAGATGAGACACTTTCAGCGGAATTGCAACTGCTGCAGACAGCGCTGGCGGCAGCAGTGGCACGTGCCACAGAAGTTCATGCCCAGACTGACGCGCTGCGCGAAGAGCGTGATGCACTGCTGGCAGGTGCTTCAGCATTTTTAGAATTGTTAGCCAAGGTCGATGGCCTTGAGGCTGAATTGGCTGAATTTCATTTGCAGCTGGGTGATGCTCTCCTTCACATTACCGAACTGCAACTAAAAGCACGCGACGATGCCGCGGACATGCAACGATTACAGTTCAGCGAGGGCGCTGCGACTTCCCGTTCAAAAGATTCTGAGTTTAGGCTAGCTCAGGCAGAGAGTCAGATGCTGGCGTGTGTGGCCGAGGAAGCGCGCCTACTGGACGAAATAGAAGATGGAGAGCATAGGGAACAAGAGCTTGAAATGCGTCTCAAAATGCTGCAGGGGGTCCGAGATCCCATGCACATTCCAAAGCAGGGCACAGGCAAAGAAACGATCACTGCTGCATGAATCAGGTAAGGTGCACACAACAGTAATAAAAATTCAATAAACGACACAAGAGATAGTTGACGGTGCGTTACTTTGTTTTATTAGAGCTCAGGAACACTGACAATAACTTCTCGCAACTCAATATACAGTGGTGTCTCTACAATCTCTTCCATCCTGTGTCCGTACTAAATTTGTTCATGATTCAATCAAATTCTATGTGCTCCTCCCAGATTGCTTGACGCAACTGCTTTTGCAGCAAAGATGCCGAGCTATACGCGGGCAGATATCTGCACACCGTACACGCAATGCAAACTGTCAGACACAAGATACACACATGACATTCTTCAGAAACATTCGGTATATCTGTCACAAAAAGCGCTACTTGTTTGCACTTACAGGACGTTTGTGCAAGTGCGGCTGGTCGGAAGTTTGCAATCACCGTCCATGCCGTCGCGATGTGTAGTCACCTGTCAGCATGCCAATCAGAAGCCCAACACATATTTGCATGGCAATTAAACGTCGCCCACGCGGATCGCAGGAGCTGGCCGTGGCAAATGTGATTAGAATCGTACCTGCGGGTGAACCATGATTGGATTGGCCTCGACAGGCATACAGACGGAGGCGGTGACAAATTTCACAAATGCACGGCGCTGCCTGGTGTCCATTTCCATGAGCTCCTCACGCAACCATCCAATCTGCCCACCAAATCCCTTCGTCACAAAAACAACCAGGCTCGGCAGCAGGTCTTGCAATCCCAACTCGCGGCATTAAAAAAAAATGTTGTATATTGCAAGATATTGTGCATTGAATGATGTTGTGTATTCGAAGATGTTGTGTATTGAAAGATGTTGTTTAATAAAAAAAGATGTTGTGTATCAAAAAGTGTGTTAGATGTTGTGTATCTTGTAATATTAGGTAATAATAGGTAATAATAGGTAAGTTCTTGTAATAATACGTAATAATAGGTAATAATACGTAATACACAACATCTCATACACAAGATCTTTCAATAAACAACATCTATTTTTAATACACAACATCCTCATTATTCTGGTCCGATTCAGTGGGCACGCGGCAACTGCGCACTAAAGCGCTCCGTCGCCGCGCGCCCCGGAGCAGGGCGACTGAATCACACCAACTGCCTCGGATGCCTGCGAATTGCAGAAATCCGAGGCAGTCGCGTGTGCATGTGTTACATATAGTAACACATGCCGACTGCCTCGGATGTCTGTAGCACATGCATATAGCCACCTATTGAAGGTGACCTACTGGAATCTATCTGTCGCGACAGAAGGATTTCTGAGGGACAGCGCCAGCATGCTAGACAGGCAGGCATTGAAGGGAACATGATCTTTATCTCGAAATTCAAATGGTTGAGTGTGTTGCAGTGTGATGCAGTGTGTTGTATTGGTTAGCAGAGTGTTGGCGCTGTGGCAGAACGAGGCAAGCGAGAAGGGGAACCTGATCTTTATCTTGAGGCCACATAGGTCCAGGCCGCACTATTTTTTCAAGCTTCGATTCATCCCACTCCAGATCACTCCACCTGCGTATTGTCACGTGCTCAAATAAGAAGCACGCACAACAAAAGCGTTGCATACTAGCAAGAGAAAGGAAACAGCAAGGTAAAACGCACAATTTCTGCTGCAGTTCAGCTGGACTGAAGACGCAGAGCATCTTCCAAGAGAAGACGCCATCGATCCCTTCCCGTAGCGCCTTGATCTGCACAAAATTCCAGAGAGGCGTCAGACCCGTGCGCCTCGCATTTGGACAAGTCTGTGTCCATTCTTTTTACTTTTTGGTGCTGAATTTTTTGGGCTTGGAATGTGTACCATTACGGGGGTGTAAAGGTACATTTCCACGATGCAAAAAGAGATGGGGAAAAAATTGCCTGCTCGTCGACGCGCATCTTGCCTACACAATCTTGCACCAGCTCCTGCTCATATTGGTCGAGGTTCTTGTGCGTCACCTGCTCGTCTGCAGCGTTTTCAAACATGCTGAGATTGTCATCGAGAGCGAGCAAGCGATCGCGCCTCTGCGTATCATCCAGCGACTTGTCTGCCAAAATCTGATCCTTGATCCTGCGCCACTCCTGTCATAGCACACAACCACATATTAGCACACGCGCGGCGCAATTACAGCATCAGCGCTCTGTGCCCGCACCAAAACACGAGCCACACGTGCGCCGCAGCAAAACACATACATATGGCAGGACAAGAAATGGAAGCATACCACGACAGTTTCGACACCAGCACCCAACTCGCAATCCATATCCTTGACATCGTCATAACCCACGACTTGGCCAATGAGGAGCTTAAAAAGAGGTTTTGCAAGGCAGAGGCCAGGCATCTGTCTTTGTTGCAAGGCTTTGCCTACGAAAAGACCTATCAGCCGCAAGCGCTTCAGGGCAAGGGAGCGCAGAACGTTGTCTTCAGGAAGTTTCGAAGGGAACAAGCCACACTTAGTGCCGTCATCGGTGTCGCGCCAAACGTTGCAAACTGCATTCTCTTCCGCACTGCCAAACATGGCAGCCACTTTTTCGAAGAATTTGCGAGTTGGTCCAGAACCGTGGCCTGCCTCACCTTTCCACGTGACATCCAAAACTGTCTCTCGCTTGGAGTGGGCCTCAAGGATCTGTTCGGCCCATATCATCAGCGAGGGCTTGTCTTCGTGTCCATCACGGTGATGGTCAATTTCAACTGTTTCATGGACCAGCTCTGGAACACGCGAGGGGTGTTCGGGCCGTTTGTGACAAAAGTACATGCGCGGGCGGTCAGAGTGGGCAAAAATAGCCTGCGCATGCATAGCTGCCCGTGCATATAGCAGTCCTTCGCTCTCGGCATCGTCAGAAGAAGACACTTCTGATGTGCTGTGCAGAGTCGACAAAGCACGGCTGGGACCAAATGCAGCCGCGAGAAAGTAGCGTTCCCTCACACACGGCGACAGGATGGAATGCAGTTTACATAACTCGAGCATCCAGGGCAGCTTCGAAACCAGGCAACTTCCTACAACAAGCGCGTCATCAAGCTGTTTGCGCACGTATTGTACAAGAGTTTCGCTGACAGCCAGCGATCTGGAACGCAACCTTGTCCCATCCATCCTGCGCGTCAGGCGGTCCAAAAGTCGGAGGCACGAGCGCAGCTGGGTATTTTCCAGGAAGGCTAGCTCGTTTGGATTTGCCCCGGAATCGTGATTGGCAGACGTGTGCAACAGGGCGGAAGTTGAGGTAGACGGTGGTGCAGCAGCCTGTGCATTGCAGCTTGTCGGCGCTGTGTCTTCAGAGGCACCACTAGCAGTTTCATGATGTTTGGTGCGGTGGAGGTCGAGGATGGACGCATCACGTGACTCACGCCATGAAGATGCTTCGCGTGCACTTGCATGAATAAGCTTGACTGCCTGGTCAATCTGATCTTGCAGTCCCGATACCCGCAGCATGGGTGCTTCGTTGCGACCAATGGATGACTGCACGATTTTGGCGCCGCTTTCGCGCTCTATCTTGCGAAGACCACCCCCACCCCTTCCCAGCACATGCCGCATAACTGTCTTGGGAATCTCTACACACACATCCTTTTCAGTCTTCTTGTTATCCTCCTCGGCGGCGCCGGCACGTTTGTACCTGACGAGAAAGCTTTGCTCCCAAAATCTACCAGGGTGAACAAAGGTCGCATGCAGCGGGGTTCCCTCGCTGTTTTTGTGGCGCAGACTCGCTCGCGAGTTGGCGCGAACAGCGTAGAGCCTTGTCATGGCCTCAAAGAGCGTTTCACCATCCTCAAGAAGCACGCCATGCTCGATACCATCATCAGTTTCGGCAGCACCAGTACCGACATCTGCTGCAGTCGCTACGTGGTGCAAAGCACCTGTAGACGCGCGTGGAATCGGAGGAAGAGTGGCATATGTGCCAGAGCCACCGTTACCACCGTTACCACACATGAGCCAGCCTCCCACAGCACCAGCACCTTGGCTATGGTCCTCTTGCATCTCGTCATTATTTTGTGACTCCTGTGACTCTTGTGACTCGTATTCGTGCATCACCGCAATCTCATGCGTTCGTATGCCCGCTGGCCCGCTGGCCTTCGAGATCTTGCCAAAACACAAGTAAATGTCGAGAGGGATGGGTGTTTTTGGCACGGAGCTAGCAGAGCTGTGAGTCGCACTGCGTGCAGCACCGACGGACCGTGCAGCAGACCTACGTAGCATCTCCAAACGCGCTGAGACCGACGACGGTTCAGAAATATCAGGCATGTCGTCATCGTCATTATCAGAGGCAACAGGAATCGAGCTGCCATGCAATGGCGCAAAACGGTTCGATGCGACAGCACCGCCTGATCCTGCAGTCTGATTTGCCGCAGTGAGCGCAATGGGAAGTGACCGTTTCGCTGTACCAGTCACTGCAATCTCGCGATCCCAGCTGTGTATGCAGGGCAGTGCCTGGAACTTGCGTTGAATAGGCGGTGCAGCATCGTGTGAGCGAGGCTCGGCATCCACCAAATGCCGCATATGCTCTAAAAGCGATGGGGGCGCGCCCTCGGGATCATCGCCAAAAGCCTGCATCATAGCACGCAGTTCGCCCTGCTTGTCCTCACGACTTCTGCCAGCACCTGCAACTACGGGCGACTGCAGCATACCCTCCAACGTCGAGCGCAAGTTCTTCACCAAGCTCAGAGGTTCGGCACATAACTCGTGGCCAGTCGGCACCTCTTCGAGATCCGATTTGTCCAATTTGCACTTTTCAAAACGAATCGTCACCCACTGCTTGAGTGCCCTTAGGTCCGAGACCGCACCGTCTTCATGCACGACGAGGGGTAGAGCATCGTGTTGCATCTTGTCCACTGCAAGGCGCAAACACGTTACCAACTTGAGCAGAGCTTCGTCGTCAACACCTTGCAGGACGTTTTCAAGCAGGGCTCCAGCGTCATTGTCGCCAGTGCATGCGTCTGCTGAATCCATAAACGAAAGGAGCATTGCCGATAAATTAGAGGCCAACAGCTCCTCACAATACACCCCTTCGGGCGCCTGAAAAAGTGCCGCCATTTTTTCCAGCGCCTGCCGTGCCTGGTCCTCGTGGTATAGACCCGCCGACCCATGCATTTTGTCGTCGAATTCGAGACTCGCACGGATGTCCAAAAGAGCCGTCAACACCTGCTGGCCCACATCTGTAACCCGAGTGGCGCCTTGCTCGCCACCAAAATGTGTTTCAATCATATAGAGCGCCAGGTCATGAGGCTGGTGGATCAAATGATATGCCCCTGTGCTGTGGTCATGTCGCGGGTCGACAAAAGTCAACGACGAACACAGCGAGTCTGACTCTATTTGCGAAAGACTTAGAATCTTGGCCACAATGCCACAGCGCCGAAAGCTCTCCTCAAAGGAGCAAGACACGGTGTTCATGACGACGTCAAGGCACATGAGCAATGACACCATTTGAGTAGGCGCACTGTCAAGACCCCTCACGTCGCGCCTCTCTATGATATGCGACGGCGCCTCGGAAATCAAATTCTCGAGGCAACGCACTAATAAGGTCTTGAGGTCTCCTGACAGCAATGCACCAGAGCATAGAGGAAGCATGCGCGAAAGAATTGCGAGCATTTGGCGCTTGGTGGTTGCTACATCACGCCCACTGGCACCGACCATGGGCCGACACAGAGCCTCAAGCAACATGCGACTGCCAGACTCACAAAAGGCAATTTGCAAGAGGGGGTGAGCATCTGTAGGTAGGGGCATAAGTTCATGATGCAGTTTTTCGAGTTCATCCTTCTTGAGTGCCTTGTCATGAATTTGAATATCGGCGAGAGATCCATGAAAGCGCGCTTTGTCATCCCTGCCCACGCCTTCAGGAGGCGAGCCCACCAGGATGTCACCAGATGGATCCAAATCAAGGCCTTGCAGCACCTCGCTAGCCTTGAGTTTCGCATCCACGTACACTTCCAGCTGACATTCGTTGCTGTTGTAGACCACTGTGAGAGTCGCCCACCTGCCGCGGCAGACGGCAATGTTAATACTCGTGCACGACGACCTGGGACATAGACCCTGCCCAAACTCCATGTGTCCACGCGTGTGAAGAAAGAGGCTGAAGCCTTTAGCACATGACAGGTTGGTCTTGTCCGCGTCTGAGCTGCCTCCCAACGACAAAAGACATGCCCGGCCAGCACGTACACCAGTAGGATCGAGGTGCTTGATGCGCAAGGATATGGTGAAGGACGAGTTGCCCATAAGTGTCGATGGCATTGGGTAGCGAAATCCTGCCTGTCCTTTTGCAAACGAGCGCTGACCACCTTCCTTTTCAAATTTGAAGCGGCGAACGATGGGCGGGGGCTGACCAATCTCGTCCTCCAATATCCGCAGCACTTTGCCATAGTTGGCAAAGAGGGCTCGCGGGCCATCTGGAGGCGCTCGCTCGATACAGCGTGAGATGAAGTCCAGTGCCGTGAGTCCCTCAGCATCTTTTGTCGTGGGATCAGCCTTGTGGTCCAGCAGAGCACGAACAATATCGGGACGTGCACGCTCACATGCTAGATGCAATGGCAACCGTCCTCCACTTGCCAAGTTGGGGTCCGCTCCGAATTCCTCCACTAGTGCTACCACCACCTCAACATCCCTGTCGTCTGGTGTCTCCTCGGCATAGTTTATAGCCTCCATAAGTGGAGTGAGCATTCCCTGGATGGCGTTAACATCACTGTCGTCTTGAGCAGCAGCCTCACGTAATGCCACCAGGTCCTTGCTACGCACAGCTGAAGAAAAAAGGCTCACGTGCACGGGCTCCACGTCAAAGGAATTTTCAGCACCCCAGCGATAACCATTCACCCCACCCTTGTCCCATTGAACACGCACCCAGCCGTCGCTGTTCTTGTCTGTACCGCTGACAACCACGCCCTGATTTTCCGGACCGCCGTCTTGGCTGTGCCATTTCCAGTCAGGACCCCGTTTGACGCGCGTTCCTGTGGCTAGGTCGCGCGCAAGCGCGCTGCCTGCCCGGCCAGGCGCGGAGCCCTCTACACCAGCGGCCCCAGGGCCCTCACCACCCACGAATCGGCGCCGACTCTTGACCTCTTGCAGGCGCGCTATCTTAGAACGTCGCAGGCGCTGCATTCGGATCTCGAGCTCAGCACGGCGACGATCGGGAACGCCGAGCACGGAGCGGCTACGAAACATCTCTTCCTCACGGATCTCGTCCGCCTCTAGCATCTCCCTCAATTCCATCTCTTCCACGTCATCCTCGAACATCATGTCGCTCATTCTCTTATGATGGTCTGGATCAGCCAACATGCTACCAGGGCCAGCACGCGTGGACAAAGACTTGTCTTTCGCGGTGGCCTTGTGGCCATCAGTCATGCAGCAAAGCACAGTCTCTATCACTCGCAGCAATCCTGCACATGGCACTTGCCTGCCCTCGTGCTCTAGAGCACCACCAATGCACGCAAGCAGAAGCTCTTGGTCTGTAGCTGAAGCTTTTGAGCTCGTGGGCGTGGCCGCAACACCTTCGCTGGACGTACCGCTTGACATGACCTCCATTGCCCCCCCACCCTGTACAGCACCAGCTTGATCGGTGTCAGCTTCATAGCCAAGCACCAACTGACGGAGCACCCTACTCGAGAGAAGACACAGAGAGCAAACCAGCGACACAACCAAATGATGAATTTTGCCAGTGGCAGTCGCGAGGAGTTGCATGACGAGCGGCGCCACAGGGCCTTCCGGACGCATCAGGGAACCCAGCACCTGGTCACAATCTGTGCTCGAGAGACGTCCAAACGACTGCAAGAACGACGTCAGGACTGAGAGTACGCTCTCGATAAGTTTCGGATCATTGCGTGATAGCAACGGTCCCATCTTCTCCAGATGCTGTGCTGTCTTTTGTAAGACTTGCACGCTGGAGGCCTCAGGGGACGAAACAAACATGACGAGAGCCCGCACAGCAGGTTTAAGTTCCACAGCCGAAAGCTTGCCACTTGCACCGGGAAGCCCTGAATTGTTCTCGGACGCGGACATGAAAGTGTGAAATGAGGCCACGAGCTTGATGAGAATGGTAGCGCACTCAAGACGCTCCGACTCATCCAGCCGTGACGACACAGCCGAGCCCGTTAGATTGTCCAGCAACTTCAGCGTCTCCTTGACCATTTCACACACCAGGCTATCCTTGTAATGCGCTAGACGCAAGTCGCCAATACTTTTGACCATGCGCACAACGAAGGGCGCCGTTTCCAAAGACATTCGATGCCGGTCGCGATCTCGATCTTCAGCGGCTGATGGGCATTCATCTAAAGCCCGGTTCATGAAGCATGTAGCCTGGTACTTGACCGCCGTTGACGTTCCGAATCTGGTTTGCCCTATTCATTGTCAGTTCAACCCCGTGCACAAACAGCCACAATTAGGTTGCGTCAAGTTCGGAAGAACTTCCAAACTTTCGGGGTAAAAAAAGAAACCCTGCAACCAAAATCCGCTGACCCAGGCCAACCCGAGTGGCATGCGGCAGTGAGGGTGCCGAAAGCGTTGGGCGCTCTCAGGCAGCGAGGGCGGGATAGCTGTCCCGGGACAGAATGCTGTCCCACAAAGTGACTTACGGAAGTTTGGGTTGCGCTGCAAGCTGGCGCAGCTGCGGGAGAAGCGGCAAAAAGTTCTCCTTGAGCGCTCCCTTGAATCCGCGTCCCCGTTTGGCACTCTCCATCTGCCCAGCGAGTGTGTGACATCAAGAGTAGGCTGACAGGGCGCTTGCAAAACGTCAGAGACAAGACATTTAACGACGTGTCCGCGCAAGAGCAGCACTAGCGTCACCAGGTGCGCGTATGTGCGCTGCAGTGCGCACCAAAAAAGGGCTCGAACAAACAAAGGTGGTGAGAGCAAATTTGCAAAGAGACAGACAACAGGCCCAGATCAACTGCATTCTGCACAAATAACAGCACCTGCCAACCCCAGTACTGCTCCCCGAGATCACGAAAGAAGTCCAGGAGACGTTGCATTTTGGCCTGATCGCTGTTTTCCTCCGCGTCGCCAGATGCGCCCGTCGAATCCTGTGCGTGTTACCAAGTCAAGCTCACGTCTCTTTTGAACGAACCTGGCTTCTTTGAAGTGAGATACCCACAGCACCACGCAACAAATACTGTCTCCTCAAAGGGGTCTTAAACAACGCGCTGCATTTTCCCCCGGAAGAGAAGTGGGTGTACCAGATTTGTGAGACTCACCATGCTCGCATCGGCGTCGTCCGACGGGCACGTTAGGATGAGAAGTGCAGCGAAGTCATCATTTTTCGTTTTGCGCAGCGCCACCTGCACGCAAACAATCACAAGATTGAGTGTCCAGAATACTCTGCCCCTGAGAAGGGGGGGTTAGTCCCCCCCACTTCTTTCCCCCCCCAAAATCCCAATTTTGCACAGGTGCTCAAAATTGGGATTTTTGGACATCCCCCAAAGTCCCGTGTGCCCCCTTTACCCCTGGATGGCCTGTTCCCCTTTGGCCAAACTCACAGAGTATCCGAAGTGCTGTGGAACCTCCATGTGTCTGTCAACTCCCGTGGCCCGAGCCCCAGAAGGCAGTGTCCGGGCGACACTCCGGGAAGGGGTGGCTGGGGAACAACAGCCGTTGAGGAGGCAGGAAAACAGGGAAAACGGTGGTAATTTGGGCCCAAACGTTAGAGCCTTCACCCTTCCAGGATAAAGACCTTCCAACATGACTGCGTCGGTTCCCTCAAGTCCTTGCCCCGACTTGCTCCGTTACGCGAACCTAGGCCGAAATGCTTACAGCTCATCTGGCATAGGGGCGAGGCTAGAGTCGCCGCCGGGTGTGCACATGCTTGCACGCACTTCTAGGGCTAGGTGCCATTTCTGCATGCTTACACATGGCGCAAGAATGCTTTCACACATGCATTTAACAGGCGCTGGTGGACTCACCCTGGCGGCCTCAAGAGGGAAGCCCTGCGACACAAGCTGCTGCAGGACACTTTCGTTTACTTTGACCTCACCCTGATCTTCGCCCTTCCACACTTCACCCCGCACCAACGTCTGCAGCCGCTCGGGCCATGCCATTGTCGCTGGCGTGTCGTGTGCGCGATGTGCGATACTTGTACCAAACCACTTCACGGCATCACAATCGCACACTCACAGGCACGAGATCACCACGGAGACAACGCCCAAACGAACCTGCCACATCTGATCTCAGTAACCCCGCAGCTGCTCGCGCCAGAGCCAAGCCGAAGAAGAATTCGCGCAACAGTCCTGATTCCAGGGCAAACTCTAAAGTGAAACACAAGAGGTGCTCGCCCTCACACGCTATCCGCTGTTCATGACATGCAAGACATAACGTAGTCTAGCTCAGTAGTTACGCACACCACTTACCACACGCCTGCCGTCCAATCTTCTTCCAAGAGGTCGTCTGCTTTGCCCAACCCAGCTGCTCAAAATGATCAAAACGACACGCTTTATCAACTTTGTGGTACTAAGATTTCTCAAGAAATTTATGGCGCGGATTCCAAAAAAAAAGACCAGTTTCTTCAACTTTCTTGGGGGTCCTGAACTGGTAACCCCGACGGTGCAGTGGACCTACCCTTGCTGCCTTGCATGCTGTTGTGTGGATGCCTTGCCTAAATTTACTAGGGTGTAGGGTTTAGGAAAGTAAATGGGGAAAAAAAAGCCCCCTACCCCTAGCACTTCTCAGCACAAAAACACTACTTTTAAAATACGAAACTCTTCCCTCCAAACTCTACTCTCCAAAACCCCCCCTGCTCCTTGCGTCACACCCCGCCACTTGCACAGCGCCCCCCCGCCCCCTTGACCAGCTGATTCCCCGCCAGAATCAGAGGTTAAGTTGCTTGAAAATCAAGTCTAGTACATGTTTGGCCATGGAGGGACTTGGGCTCTTGACCTGTCTGGCGCGGGTCTCTCTCCCTCAGGTTTGGATTTTTTTTTGAGGGGACTGGTCCTTGCGGGCCGGTCCCCCCCCTCTTCTCGAGTTGCTTGCATTTCCGCCGTTGCTGCTGTGTTTATTGCATTTCCGCCGTTGCTGCTGTGTTCATTACACCAACTAAGGGTTCTGAGTCACCAGGCAATGGTCGTATAGGAGTGATAGGTGCATTGTTTTTTTTTCCATCTGAGGCCGTTGAGGCGCGGCAACTGCGCGCTGAAGCGCTCCGTCGCCGCGCGTTCCACATAAACTTCACTCTCTCTGGCCGGCCCATTAGTGCACTAAGACACTGAGACGTAGTCGGATACTCTTGACGTATCGGATTC
>Ga0209491_10006672_pt1 | contig 15776 bp, 10 predicted proteins | sample BON02_FD_187213 | JGI IMG/M metagenome (GOLD analysis project Ga0209491, IMG submission 187213) | Freshwater microbial communities from Lake Bonney liftoff mats and glacier meltwater in Antarctica - BON-02 (SPAdes) (version 2) | ecosystem: Environmental > Aquatic > Freshwater > Ice > Glacier...
CTTAAAAGATCCGTTATTGGGACATATCACCATATTTCAGTAAAACATCTTCAAGAATATATTGACGAGTTATCTTTTAAATTTAACTATAGAAAATCTAGAAATGCCTTTAATTTATTGATTGACAGGTCTTTAAACTTACAAATCCCAACTGATGGGTAATTACCGAATAAATGGACATTACACATACACGCACGTTATCGGTCAGTGTAAAAATCCCACCGCACGGTCAAGCACATTTATTTTTGCCAAAGCTCAAAGCCAACGCACAAAAAATAAAAGAGCTTGCCCTTTCCCAACCCACGACAATATAATGAATATTTACACTGAATAATAGTGAACTTTTACTATCTTTGACCCCAATAAACAAAATTAGGTTTCAAATGAACCGAATTAAAGAAGTTCTAAAAGACAAAGGAATATCACAGACTTGGCTCGCCAAACAAATGGGGAAGAGTTACAATACGATTAACGAATATTCTCGTAACGTAAGACAACCAAGTTTAGAAGACTTATATAAGATTGCTGAAATCCTTGATGTTGAAGTCAAAGAATTATTAATTGAAAGAAAAGCACACTAAAATATGGACGGAACAAGTCTGACACCCGAACAAGAAAAATTAAACGCATTGCGACAGGTATTGCCAGAAGCATTTAGCGAAGGAAAGATAGATTGGGAAAAACTGAAAGCTACGCTTGGAGAAGATATAAACTTTGCCAACGAACGATATGTATTAAATTGGGCAGGAAAAAGTGATGCTTTTAAAGTATTGCAAATGCCAACAACCAAAACATTGATTCCTGCCAAAGACGAAAGTGTAAATTTTGATGAAACCGAAAATATTTTTATCGAAGGCGAAAACTTGGAAGTACTGAAAGTGCTGCAAAAAAGCTACTTCGGCAAAGTAAAAATGATTTATATAGACCCGCCCTACAATACAGGCAACGACTCTTTTATATACCCCGACAAGTTTAGTGAAAGCAAAGCCGATTATGAAAAACGTGTAGGCGACAAGGACGAAGAAGGCTATATGACCAAAGATGGTTTGTTCAAAAAAAACAGCAAAGAAAACGGACAATACCACAGCAATTGGCTCAATATGATGATGCCTCGTTTGTATTTAGCTAAGAATTTACTGCGACAAGATGGCGTTATTTTCGTTTCCATAGATGATAATGAAGTTCATAACCTCCGTCTATTGATGAATGAGATTTTTGGAGAAGAAAATTTTATAGCAAACATAATTTGGGAAAAGCGATATGGCAGAAGTAATAATGCCAAATTAATGACCGCATCGACCGAACATATTTTATTTTACAGAAAATCACCCTCAATTAATGTTCTTCGTGAAGTGCGTGCAGATGACAAACAAGATGGTTATTCTAATCCAGATAATGACCATAGAGGAGTATGGACTAGTGTTTCATTCGTAAACCAAGTTACTAGAGAAGCAAGACCTAATTTATCATACACAATTGTAAACCCAAATACAGGCGAAGAAATCAACCATCCTACTAATGCATGGAAAGTTAGTAAAGAAAGATATGAAGAGTTTTTACGAGAAAATAGATTGCATTGGGGAACTGATGGTAAAGCTAAATATCCAAGAATAAAAAGATTTTTTTCTGAACTTGATGAAGGTATGGTTCCAATCAATTTTTGGAAATTCAGTGAGGCTGGCACAGTAGATATGGGTACAAAACAAGTAAAAGAATTGATGAATTTTGATGCATTTACTTTTCCAAAACCAACATTATTGATTAAAAAAATGCTGTCTTTATTTAATCCAGAAGAAATACTAGAACAAAAAAGTAAAGATGATATTATACTTGACTTTTTCGCAGGTTCAGGTACAACTGCCCACGCTGTGATGAATTTAAATAGAGAAGATGGAGGGAACAGAAAATACATTTGTGTTCAGTTACCTGAATTATGTGATGAAAAGGGTGAAGCCCATAAAGCGGGATATAAAACAATTGCTGACGTATCAAAAGAGCGTATCCGAAAAGCCTGTGAAAAAATACAAGAGGAAATCAAAGAGGAAATCAAAAAGATAAAGACAGAAGTTTCCAAACTGCAAGGTGAATTACCTACGGAAGAAACCAAAACAGAGATTGACAATCTGAAAACCAAAATAGAGCAATTAAAAGCACAAGACTTGGGTTTTAAAGTTTTAAAATTAGCCAACAGCAACTTCAAACAATGGCAACAAATTGAGGGCAAAGATGCCAAAGCCCTTGCCGAGCAAATGAAATTGTTTGTTGACCCTGTTTCTGAATCTGCCACCATTGAAAATATGGTGTACGAACTTTTATTAAAAAGTGGTAAGGACTTGAACAGTCAAATTGAAAAGGAAGATAGTTTTTACAAAATCAATGGCAATGAATTGGTTTTGCTTTTGGAAAAAGCAACGCAAGAAATCATTGATAAAGTCATTGCTTCGAAGCCTAAAAAAGTCATTGCATTGGACCGACTTTTTAAAGGCAACGACCAATTGAAAACCAATACCGTACTGCAAATGAAAGATGTAGGGATTGAATTTAAAACGATATAAACTAAGAGCAAATGAAAAACTTAAATGAAATATTTTCGAAGCTCGGTTTAAGTAAGGGAAACGGTCTTTTCCTTACAAAGGATAATAAATGGAAAACCGAAACTTCGTTTCCTAACAGAGTTAAAAGGCTAATAGAACGAAAAATTGAACCTGATGCTTTTTTCTGTTTCGACAACAAGCCAATGATTTTGTTTTTCGAAAACCGAATAAACAAATCTGAAATACATGAGGCTATATGGAATTTCAATGAATGCCCAATCGCTATTTTTATTGATAATGGAACTGTCGAGATATTCAACGGGTTCAATTATTTAAAAGAAAACAAATCATTAGAAAAATTAGGAGCAAACGACAAACTTACTGACTTTGCATATTTTGAATTAGTAACTGGCAGAACTTGGGAACATTATAAAGAGCATTTAGATTACAAAAACCGAGTTGATTATCATTTACTCCAAAATATTAAAGCTGCACGTGAAATTCTTGTTGAGGGCAATGAAAAAAGAGCCAAACTTGTCAATGCCATTTTAGGTAAAGTAATTTTCGTTCGATATTTAATTGACCGAAAAGTTAAAATGAAATTTGACGGAAAATTACGCACTTGGTCTAATTCGGAATTTTGTGAACTCTTGGATAATCCTAAAGAAATACAGAAATTCTTCGAGTATTTGGAAGATAAAGACAAAGGCTTTAACGGTGATTTATTTCCTCTTTCGCAAAGCGAATATACGCAAGTGAGAAAAAACGATTATCAAGTATTAAAACGATTATTGCTTGGAGGTGATATTGCTAAAAACCAACCGTCTTTATTTGAATTATACGATTTCTCTATTATACCCATCGAATTTATTAGTAATGTTTATGAGCTATTCATAGGACGGGATAATCAGAAACAAGAAGGGGCTTACTATACCCCACTTTTTTTGGTTGACTACATTCTGAAAGAAACGGTAGAAAAGCACTTATCTGATTCTAGTAAATTAGATGTTCAAATCAATGAAGTTCTATCCAAGCAATCGGGCAATTATTCCTATTGCAAAGTGCTAGACCCTGCTTGTGGTTCTGGAATTTTTCTTGTTGAAACGCTTCGGAAAATCATTGAAAAATATATTTATGATACAGGGATTGATACAAAATCGCCAAAATTCAAAACGGCTATAAAGAATCTAGCTAAAGAGAATATTTATGGTATTGACAAAGATTTAAGTGCTGTCCAGGTTGCCATATTTTCAATTTATTTAACCTTGCTCGATTACTTAGAACCTGCTGCAATTGAAGATGCATTTAAATTTCCACACCTTTTAAATACAAATTTCTTTGAAGCAGATTTTTTTGATGAAAATGCTGAATTTAACTCCAAATTCAAAGACATTGAATTTGATTTTATTTTAGGAAATCCACCTTGGATGAGAGGTAAAGGAGAAAAACAAAAGCCTTTGTATGTTGAATACATTGAAAAAAGAAGAAAAGAAGAAACCGAATTTGATACACCAAAAATTAAAATTGGCAACAAAGAAATTGCACAAGCATTTTTATTAAGAAGTAGTGACTTTTCAAAATCAGCAACAAAGTGTGCATTAATAGTTACGAGCAAAGTTCTTTATAATCTACAAAGTAAGCCTTTTAGAGAATACTTCTTGCATAACTTTTTTATAGAAAGAGTTTTTGAATTAGCACCTGTGAGGCGTGAGGTTTTTGATAAATCCAATGACAAAGCAATTGCCCCTGCGTGTGTACTCTTTTTCAACTATGCACATAATACTCCAACAGACGCTAATGTCATTGAACATATTGCTTTAAAGCCAAGTAGGTTTTTCTCACTTTTCAAGATATTTACGATAAACAGGACGGACTTTAAAGAAGTTCAGCAAAGTAAGTTGAAAGAATTCGACTGGCTTTGGAAAGTATTGGTTTATGGCTCTTATCTTGATTTCAATTTAATTGAGAGGTTAAAATCTGATTATTTAACATTAAAAGGAAGGATAAAAAATAGTAGCGATTTAATCATTGGTCAGGGTATAATGGTTGGTGGTGGAGATGAAAATGATGCTTCTGAGATAGTTGGTAAGCCATTTATAGACACACGTTCAGATATTAAACAATATTGGGTAAATCCGAATAATAGAAAAAAATGGGAGTTTAATACTGTACATAGAATAAGGAATAAAGAACTTTATAAGGCACCTGTTTTGTTAATTTCAGGAGGTGTAAATAATAATTTGAATTCTGTATCTGCCATTTGTTATCGTGATTCAGTCTATAAAAGTTCTTTAACAGGAATTAAAGGAAAAGATAAAAACACAATAAAAACTTTAAGACAAATATCGGGTATTTTAAACTCGGCTTTATTTTCGTATTTTAATTTAATGACATTCAGTTCTTCTGGAATAGAAAGAGAAGAGTCACATGATGAAGAAAAACTAAATATTCCACTAATAGAAGCAGAAAAAATATCATTGATTGTAGAGTCTTTAGAAAAGCTTTTATTAGAACAATACAATAGTGAAAAAGTATTACAAAGCCCATATTTGGAAAAACTAATTAGAGATAAACAACTAGAACTTAATAAATGTATATATGATTCATTCTTAATAATAAATGAGGAAGTTGATTTACTTGATTACACAAATCGAGTAATTATACCCATGATAATGAGGCATGAAAATTATGAAAAATTGTTTTTATCAATTAAGAAAACAGATAAAGAATTAGAAAGCTATGCTAAATTATTCATCAACCGTTTCCAATCTAATCTTAGTAATAAGGACACGAGGTTTATAGTTGAAATATGGCATACCAACCAAATAATTGGAATGTTCTTTAAAGTTCTTCCTGTAAAAGAATATAAAAGTGATATAGTTTGGGTGAACAAACAGAATAGCGATTGGGAAATATTATCACTCCTAACAAAAATCAGTTCTGAAAAAGTTACAGATAAACTCTTTGTACAAAAGGACATAAGAGGATTTGAAAAAGACTATTTCTATATTTTCAAACCGAATGAGAAGCGACTTTGGCACAAAGCCATAGGTTATTTAGATGTAAACGAGTTTGCTGATGCCATTCTTAAAGCGGGGAGGACAGGAAAATGATGTTTACAGAATTAAATGCCTCAGGCTATAATTATAATAGCATTTTCTATAATGCTGAATTTGAAGATGTGCTTTCAAAAATCATTACTTGTTATAATTTAATGCGAACAGATAATGTTTCACTTACCAATGATGAAAACGCAATTAGGGATGTGCTATTGATAAATTATCTGAAAGATAATCCAACTAGAAAAAAAATTAAACTTACAGACTATTTGTTCGATAGGGAAGTGCCAGAAGACAGAAGCTTAGGCAGAACTGACATAAAAATCCAAACACTAAACACCTTTCAAGATACAAGTGCATATTACATTATTGAATGTAAAAGACTTGATGCAACAAATCCTAATGGAACAACAGGTTTAAATGCAAAATATATTGAAAATGGAATATGTCGCTTTGCTTCCACTTCTTATTCAACACACTATAAAACAAACGGAATGATTGGTTTTGTGGTAGAGGAATTAGATATAAATAAGAACGTTTCTTCAATCAATAATCTGTTATTAACAAATTTTTCAAAAGCAAGTACAACACAAGACTTGCAATACAGGAAGATAGTTACGGATTTTGACTTCTCATATTGTTCATGCCACAATGTAACAAAAGATAGTGTGGTGCTTTACCATCTAATGTTTGACTATTCAAAGCAAATTCAATGAAATTAACATTCGAATCCAATCTCAATTATCAGCAGGAAGCCATAAAATCCATAACAGATTTATTTGAAGGGCAACCTTTAGAAGATTCTATTTTGGAATTTAACCTAAGAGAAGAGGGTACTTTGAATTTAATAAATGGCGTTAGCAACAACCTGATTTTATCAGAAGAACAAATCCTTTCCAATCTTCAAAGCATACAAACCAATAACGAAATCAAAGTTTCAGAGAAGTTGGACGGTATGCACTTTTCGGTAGAAATGGAAACAGGCACAGGAAAAACTTATGTTTATCTGCGTTCCATTTATGAACTAAATAAACTCTACGGTTTCAAAAAGTTTGTGATTGTTGTGCCTTCGGTGGCTATTCGTGAAGGCGTTCTGAAAAATTTAGAAATCACCCACGAGCATTTTCAAACTTTGTACGATAATATTCCTGTAAATTTTCAGGTGTACGACAGTACTAAAGTATCTACTTTGAGAGGTTTTACTACAACGAACAACATTGAAGTTTTGGTAATCAACATTGATTCGTTTGCCAAAGACGAAAATATTATCAATAAACCCAATGATAAGCTAAACGGACAAAAACCTGTTGAATTTATTCAGGCTACCCACCCTATTGTAATTGTGGACGAGCCACAAAATATGGAAACCGAAAAGCGTATTGCAGCTATTGAAAACTTAAAAGCACTTTGTACGCTTCGCTATTCAGCAACGCACAGAAACCAATACAACCTTACTTACAGTCTAAACCCTGTAAAAGCTTATGATTTAGGTCTTGTAAAACAAATTGAAGTTGATTCTATAATTGAAGAAAATGCCTATAATGATGCTTTTGTTTCAGTAGAAACTATAACGGCTACAAAAACCAAAGTAACTGCAAAAATTTCTATAAACAGCAACGAAAACGGAGGTGTAAAAAAGAAAACGCTAACTGTAAAAGTTGGTGATGATTTGTACAAACTTTCTAATGAAAGAGAAATTTATGCAGACGGTTATATTATTGAGGAGATTGATGCAGTGAACCAATGTATTTCTATTTCCAACGGTAATTTACTATACAAAGGCGACAGTCAAGGCGGATTAACTAATGAAGTGATGAAGTTTCAAATCCGTAAAACCATTGAAGAACATTTAAAGAAAGAAAAACGCCTGAACAAATTAGGCATAAAAGTACTGTCCTTGTTCTTCATTGACAAGGTTGCGAATTACCGCAGTTATGATGCAGCAGGTATTGCAGTAAAAGGAAAGTTTGCCGTATGGTTCGAAGAAATTTATCAAGAGTATATTTCAAAACCAGCCTTTAAAGAATTGGATATATTTTCAGTTGAAGAAACGCACAACGGATATTTTTCGGCAGATAAAAAAGGTGCATTTAAAGACACTTCAGGCGAAACCAAAGCAGATGACGACACTTACAGTTTGATAATGAGGGATAAAGAGAAATTGTTGGGATTAGATAATTCTTTGCGTTTTATTTTTTCACATTCTGCACTTCGTGAAGGTTGGGACAATCCAAATGTATTTCAAATATGCACCTTGAATGAAACCAAATCCGACATTAAAAAACGTCAGGAAATTGGTAGAGGGTTGCGTTTGGCGGTTGACCAAACAGGAAAACGAACATACGACCAAAATATAAACCGTTTGACAGTTATTGCCAATGAAGCGTATGACGATTTTGCAAAAGCCTTGCAAAAAGAAATAGAAGATGATTGCGGTGTAGCATTTACGGGCAGAATCAAAAATCATAGAGACCGCACCGCTATCAAGTATATAAAAGGTTTTGAAGCCGACCCGAAATTCTTGGAGATTTGGGAAAAGCTGAAAAAGAAAACCACTTACCGAGTAGATTACAAAACAGACGAATTAATTACTTTGGCTGCAAAATCCATAAAAGATTTACCTGAAATCAAAGCACCTTCATTACGTTCTACAAAGATTGGAATTACAATGACAGATGAAGGGGTAGGCACAAACTATGTAGGTGAGAAAGTAGAATCTTATGGGGGCTACGCTTGGAAAATACCTGATGTTTTGGGCTACATTCAAAGCAAAACAGAATTAACACGTTCTACCATTGAGGAGATTTTAAGTAAGTCAGGTAAAATTGAGGATATCATAATCAATCCGCAATTGTTTTTAGACTTAGCCACACAAGCCATAAAACGGACTTTATACGATTTAATGATTAACGGAATCAAATATCAAAAAATCGGTGGTTCGGAATATGAAATGGCATTGTTTGAAGCCCAGGAGTTGGAAGTATATCTCAACGATTTTTCGTTTAAAGTGTCAGACCCTTCAAAAACCATTTATGAGGAATTTGTTCCATTAGATTCGGGAATTGAAAGCAAGTTTGCACAAGACTGCGAAACCAGTGAACAAATAAAATTCTATTTCAAACTTCCTAATTGGTTTAAAATCCCTACACCGATAGGAAACTACAATCCTGATTGGGCATTGGTATTTGAAGACGACAAGAAAATATATTTTGTAGCTGAAACAAAAGACACAGGCACACCACAAGTGGTCTTGTCAAAATTAAGCGGAGACGAGCAAATGAAAATCAAGTGCGGTAAAGCTCATTTCAACGAATTTGACGATTTGGAATATAAAGTAGTAAATAAAGTAGGACAATTGATAGAGTAATGGCAAAAACAGAAATTCTAACATATGATTATGTAATAGATTATTTGGCGAAGAACAACCGTCAAAAACACTTGCTATTAGGCAATGGGTTTAGTATGGCATATGAATCGGGTATTTTTTCATACAACGCACTTAACAAATTCATTGATTCTGTTGACAATCCTTTACTTAAAAAGCTATTTTCCATTGTTGATAACAAGAATTTTGAGCTTGTTATGCAACAGCTTGATAATTTCCTTGAAATAGCCGAAATGTTTGGGTCGGATAAAGAATTAACAAGTCAAATTAAAAGTGCAAATGAAGAACTTAAACACAGTTTAATTGATGCAGTAAAAGAGCTTCACCCTGAACACGTTTTTACAATTCCAGAGGAGAAAAGCACCGCTTGTTTTCGTTGGCTAAATGAATATTTAGTAAAAGGTGGTAATGTTTTCACAACAAACTATGATTTACTTCTTTATTGGGTTTTAATGCGAAATGAATCTAAAAATCATACTGACGGTTTTGGTCGTGATAAAGAAGATGCTGATTACGTACCGTCAAATGAAGCAAACTATTCAGAATTAAGATGGGGCAAAAATAAAAGTGACCAAAATGTCCACTATTTACACGGCACATTACCATTTTTTGATGGTGGCATTGACATCATCAAAGAGGAATACACCACCAAACATTACCTCTTAGAAAATATTAAAGAGCGAATGGAAAACAAAGAATACCCAATCTTTGTGACAGCAGGTAATGGACGTGAAAAGTTAATGAACATAATGCACAACAAATATCTAACTTACTGTTACGAAAATCTTTGTGCTATTCAAGGCTCGTTAGTAACCTTTGGTTTTAATTTTGGACAATATGACGACCATATAATTGATGCTATTAACAAAGCGACAAAGTTTCGAGAAGATTCACAAGGCAACCTGACTAAATTATACAGCATTTATATAGGGATTTATTCTGACAGTGATGCTGAATATATAGAATCAATAAGGAAAAAATTCAAATGCAAAGTGAATTTATTTGACACTAAAACAGCTAAAGTATGGGGATAATGCCAACGCTCAACAGCCACACACATTGCCAAGTCGCACCAGCCGACACACAAGCCAAAACTTGGCAAAGAGTGTGTCTGCCCTACCGCACAACGGACAGACAACCAAAACGAAAGAAGAACACCGAACCGATAACATCACCTATACGCAAGCAGGGGTTTCGTGCTTCGTAGGACAGGAAAGTGCTAAATTTAAAGTTCAGTTCTTCGTAGAAAGTTCAGTGGTTAAAATCCCTGCCTGCGTATAGCTGAGAACCGTTACCATTCATTGAAGAAAAAAGCCACCGCAAATTTTACACATTTGGTTTTGCCTTCACACGAGTCAACCCTAAAAAACCAAAAGAGTAAAATACCCCACCACCACCCGAACAGAATATTTCTTTTTTAGCTGACAAAAATTTATTGCACAAACAAAGTAAATTATTAACTTTACCCAAAATAGGTAAAACAGAAATAAGTAATACTGTAAAATGGGAAGTTTTGGGAAATTCATAAAAACAGAGCGAGAAAAAAAAGGTTGGAGTCAAACCGAATTTGGTGCTTTGATTAAAATTAACACTCCTGCCATTAGCGGAATTGAAAATGACCGAAAAAAGTTCTCTGTTTCAAAATTGAAGCAACTTGCTAAACTTTTTGAAATTGATTACGAAACATTGAAAGACCTCTATTTTGCTGATAAATTTGCAAAGGAAGCTTACCAATATAATTGTTCTGAGAAGGTTCACGCACTAGCTGAAAGCCAATCAAAATATATTCGAAATAAAAATATTGAACAAGGAAAAATTAAATTCTAATAAGACTATGGACTACAAAAAACTCATACAAAAACTAGGATTTACACCTAAAGAAAATACATCTGGAATATTTCAAAAGAAATATGGTAGTTATGCCATTGAAATTGATTTTGAGAAAGAAAATTTCGATTTCGGAAATAAAATAAAAGCAGAAAGTAAAACCACTCAAAATTTTTCACAAGCTGAAAATTGGGTTGTAATAGAATGTGTAGATAGATTACTTGAAAAAGGATACCAACCTCAAAATATAACATTAGAAAAAACTTGGAAAACAGGACACGGAACAAGCGGAAGACTGGATATTTTCATTACTCGTGATGATGGTTCTGCTTATTTAATGATTGAATGTAAAACTTGGGGAGCAGAATTCGATAAAGAATTTAAAAACTTAGAAAAAAACGGAGGACAACTTTTTACCTATTTTCAACAGGACAAAAATGCAGAAGTAATAATGTTGTACGCTTCTGAATTAGATGAAAAAGAGATCAAATACAGAAATGAAATCGTAAAAATTGAAGAAGATTACAGGCAAACTGCTAACGTAAAAGACTTCTTTGAGCGCTGGAATAAATTACCAAAATCTAATGGAATTCTTGACAGTTGGGCTACTCCTTATGAATTCCAAAGTAAAGCTTTAACCAAAAACGATTTAAAAGTTTTAAAACAGGAAGACAGTAGCTTTATTTTCAATAGGTTTTTGGAAATTTTGAGACATAACGTTGTTTCTGACAAGCCCAATGCCTTTAATAAAATCTTTACTTTATTTCTCTGTAAAATTGTAGATGAAAACAGAGATGATGATGAACAACTACATTTTCAATGGTTGGAAGGGGAGGATAATCATATTTCTTTTCAAAAAAGATTGACAGACCTTTACAGAAGAGGTATGAAAGAACTCTTAGAGAAAAAAGTTACTGATGTTAGTGATGAAGAATTCGACAGAAGATTTCAACAAGTTCAAGAAAATTATAGAGATGAAATAAAGGACATTTTAACCGAAATACGTCTTAAAAAGAACAATGAATTTGCAATAAAAGAAGTTTTTGATGACGCTTCTTTTCAAGAAAATGCGAAAGTGGTAAAAGAAGTAGTTGAGCTACTTCAATATTATAAAATAAGATACAACTACCGTCAACAATTTTTAAGTGACTTTTTTGAAATGCTTTTAACTACTGGGTTAAAACAGGAATCAGGTCAATTTTTCACACCAGTACCAATTGCTCGTTTTATTATAAAAAGTTTACCGTTTCAAGAAATAACTCAACAAAAGATAGACGAAGGGAATAAAAAAGATTTGCTACCTACTATCATTGATTACGCAGCAGGAAGTGGGCACTTCATTACTGAATCAATGGAAGAAGTCCAAAAGTACATTGATAATTTAAAGCTTGAAGATTACAAACCCGAAACAAGAAAGCAATTAGATGGTTTTCAGCGTGTTCAATTTGATTGGGCAGAAGATTATGTTTATGGTATTGAAAAAGATTACCGATTAGTGAAAACCGCTAAAGTAAGTTGTTATTTACACGGTGACGGTTTAGCTAAAGTCATTCACGGAGATGGATTAGGCGACTTTTCTACCTCTACAGAATTTAAAGACCTTTTAACCGAAACGGACAAAACCTATCCACAGGACAACAAACAATTTGATGTAATTATTTCAAATCCCCCTTATTCTGTTTCTGCATTTAAAGGACTGATGGATAGTGAAAAATCAGAAAAGGCATTTGATTTATACAACAGACTTACTGACCAAAGTTCAGAAATTGAATGTTTGTTTATTGAACGTACTAAGCAACTCTTAAAAGATGGTGGTGTTGCTGGAATTATTTTACCAAGCAGTATTTTAAGTAACACAGGTATTTACACACAAACAAGAGAAATACTTTTAAAGCACTTTGATATTTTAGCCATTGCAGAACTGGGTTCCAATACTTTTATGGCAACCGGGACAAATACGGTTACACTCTTTTTAAGACGTAGAAATAATGCAGACGCAATTAATATAAAGGAAGCTGTAAAAAAAGTATTTGCAAATCTACAAGACGTAACTATAAACGGAATAGAAAACGCTATTTCAAAATATGTAGCTCACGTTTGGGATGATTTAACATTTGAAGACTACAAAACATTGCTTCAAAAAACATCAAATAAAAAAGTAGAAGAACACGAAATTTATCAAGAATACCAAAAGAAAATTAAAGCTAAAAACGAACAAGAACTTTGGAACTCTATTTTAGCATTAGAACAAGATAAAATCTTTTATTTTATTATTGCTTATCCTCAAAAATTAGTACTCGTTAAAACAGGAGCTAAAGACGAAGAAAAACGCTTTTTAGGTTACGAATTTAGTAATCGTAGAGGAAGTGAAGGAATTCATCCAATGCAAAGAAGCAAAAGCATAGATGAGTGCACACAGCTTTATGATACTGATACTTTTACTAATCCAGAAAAAGCAAGCACTTACATATACAAAGCTTTTAATGGAGAGTTTGATTTAGACTTACCTGAAAACTTGCAAAATAACATAAGCTACAACAACTTAGTAGATATGCTTACGTTTGACCGAGTAGATTTTGAAAAAAACATTTCACTCTCTGCTAAAAAAAAAGTAAAAATTGAGAGTAAATGGGAATTTCATAAGTTTTCAAATGTGATAGAAGTTGAATATGGTAAAAGAATTGTAAAACAAAAAGAACAAGGTTCTATTTACCCTGTTTATGGAGGTGGAGATGAAACTTTTAAAGCTGATAGTTTTAATAGAGAAGATAGATACATTATTTCAAGATTCGGAATGTCTCCTAAATGTATGAGATTTGTTAAAGGTAAATTCTTCTTAAATGACTCTGGATTTACAGTTAAACCTAAAACGGAGTTATTAAATAGCGATTACTTACAAAGTTTCCTTTTACAAAATCAACTGATGATTTATTATTGTGGAAGAGGTGTTGCTCAAAAAAATATAGATTTTGAACAGTTTAACGCATTAAAAATTCCTTTACCACCAAAAGACATACAACAAAAAATAGTTGATGAAATTGGGAGCTTAGAAAAACAGGAGCAAAAGGCAACTGAAGGGGTTAAAAAATTGAGAGAAGATATTGGAATAACAATTAATAACTCAAAAGGAAGCTTAACTAAACTTGAAGATATTACTACAAAAATAGGGAGCGGAGCAACTCCAAGAGGCGGAAAAGGAGCTTATCAAGAAAGTGGTATTAGTTTAATAAGAAGTCAAAACATCTACGATTACGGTTTTGTAGAAAAGGGTCTTGCTTATATTAATGATACACAAGCCAAAAAACTTGATAATGTAACTGTAGAAAAAAACGACATCCTATTTAACATTACTGGAGCTTCTGTAGCAAGATGTTCCATAGTAGAAGATAAATATCTACCTGCAAGAGTTAATCAACACGTTTCAATTATTAGAACTAACAACAAAGCTCTTCCAAAATATGTGCAAACTATTTTAGTGAGTGATGAATATAAAACAAAGCTCTTGCAAATTGGTGATGGAGGAACTTCAAGACAATCAATTACAAAATTGCAATTAGAAGAATTTAAAATCCCTATACCATCAATTGACGAACAGAAAAAAATAGTTTCTGAAATAGAAAAGATTGAAAAGAAAATAGCTGAATTAGAAAGTCAAATAAACTCAACACCCAATCAGAAAGCAATGGTGTTAAAAAAATATTTGGAATAATGCCAACACATAAAGTCATACACATTGCCAAGTCGCTCAAAAGCCAACCGCACAAACCAAAACTTGTCAATAAGTATGTCTTTGCCAACGCCTTGCAGAGTGAAATAAAATAACGAAATGGTAACATTACCTAAAAATAACCCTACGGGTCGCTATCGCTTATTTTTAGCCAGACCGTTATGTGATATAATAAAAATAACCGACAAGATATGATAGACTTTATAGGAGACATTCACGGACACGCAGACAAACTTGAAGAATTACTTTTGAAATTAGGTTATGTAAAAAGTAACGGAGCATACTCACACCCTGACAGAAAAGTTTTGTTCGTTGGCGACTATATTGATAGGGGTCCGAAAATTAGAGAAACCCTTGAAATTGTTAAGGCAATGGTTGACAACAATAACGCAATTGCTTTAATGGGTAATCACGAATACAATGCACTATGTTTTCATTTCCAAGAAACCGAAGGCGGACATCTTAGAAAACACCTAATTAAGAATATCATTCAACACTATGAAACCCTTAAACAATTTCAAAACCGACAAACAGAATATGAAGATTATTTAGAGTGGTTTAAAACCTTACCGCTTTACTACGAAACAGACACATTTAGAGCTGTTCACGCTTGTTGGGATAACAACAATATTGACTACTTAAAGCAAACATTGGTAAACGACAGATTGACAGACGAACTTATTTATCAATCAGTAAAAAAAGGGACAGCATTGAACGAAGCCATTGACCAAACATTAAAAGGCAAAGAAATGATAATGCCTGATGGCTTATACTTTACAGATAAGGACGGAACGATAAGGACAGAGATAAGAATAAAATGGTGGGAAAATCCTTCCGAAATGACTTACAAATCAATTAGCGTTGAACCAATTGAGAATTTACCAGAACAACCAATCAAAGTTTCAGAATTAAAATCAAATGACTATTATCAAAGTAAAGACAAAAAAGTTTTCTTTGGTCATTATTGGTTAAAAGGAGAACCATCATTATACAAGCAAAATATTTGTTGCTTAGATTACAGTATTGCAAAAGACGGAAAACTTGTAGCATACCGCCTTGACAAAGAAAATGAATTGGACAGCAATAACTTGACGTATGTTTGAAAGAATTACATCACATAACAGCACCTACAAGAAATTGGCGGTTCAGTGGTTGAATAAAGCTTTGTGCTTCGTATCAAGGTTTGTGGTGGCAGACCGTTTAGTACTTCGAAATCGCCAACTTCTTGTAGCTGCAAAACGTTA
>Ga0209491_10006677_pt1 | contig 15772 bp, 14 predicted proteins | sample BON02_FD_187213 | JGI IMG/M metagenome (GOLD analysis project Ga0209491, IMG submission 187213) | Freshwater microbial communities from Lake Bonney liftoff mats and glacier meltwater in Antarctica - BON-02 (SPAdes) (version 2) | ecosystem: Environmental > Aquatic > Freshwater > Ice > Glacier...
AACGCGATCAATTGGGTAGTCAGTGGTTTCTTGATCGAACTCAACACCGTGACAAAATGAACTCCCTTTTTGTCGAGGCTCAAAAAATTGGTTCGATGGTCGATCTTCCTAAAGACAAAAAAATTGTCGTCTATTTCAGTTCTTCAGGAGATGAAATCGTTGAACTCGACCTAAACTGGGATTCCTATTTTGGCGGACAAGAAAATGCACTCGAACTTGTCGCCCAGATCTGTGCGGAAGATCCAGACACGTATTTCATCGTGCGCTCGCACCCACACAAACGCCATAAGCCACAACGGGATGTTCAAGAATGGATGGCCACGGTTGCGACAGCAAAACCCGATTTGCACCTTGACCCTCACTCAGAAGTCGACTCCTATGAACTCATGCGAGCAGCAGATCTTGTCATTACTTACGGTTCAACGAGTGGGGTAGAAGCGGCCTTTGCCAGAAAGCCAGTGATTGTCATGGGTCCTAGCGCGTACAACATTCTGGGTTGCGCAACCCAGGCTATTACCGCGGACGAGCTGCGACAAGCAATGGCGAAGCCGGCAGCAGGTGAGTGGAGTGGCGCCGTTTCATATGGCCTCATGATGAAACGTCGCGGGTTCAACGGAGATCACGCAGATCAGTTCCTGAGGGTGAAAGACACAAGATCGCTGGTAAAGCATCTAAGTATGCTTCGACGCAATCGGGCCTTTAGCAAGTACCTTGCGACAACGGACTAGAAGGGGATTCAATGACTGGGTTTCGTGAGCGCGTCAGAACCGTATTACCCTTCTCCACAGACATCTACGAGTTTGCCATCGCCAAAAAGCAGATGTATCCCTCCAAGAAAAAGTTTCAGAACCTCATCGAGCGAGGTACTGTGATATGTCTTGATCTAGGCGGAGCTGATCCCGGTAGGGGTGAATGGACCACGGTTGACATGACCAAACAGTGCGACATTTACTGGGATCTTCGACTGCCCATTCCCCTTTCCGACAATTCAGTTTCAAAGATCTATTCCTCGCACTTGTTTGAACATTTGACCCACTCCCAAGGACAAGCTCTTTTCAAAGAAAGTATCCGGCTGCTCAAGCCTGGTGGAACATTCTCTATTTGCGTACCTAATGCGCGGATTTATGTGGAACATTACCTCGGTATCCGTGAAGTTCCACATGACTATTTTGGGTGGAAGCCTGCCTATAACAACACGACCTCAATTGATGCCATTAATTACGTTGCCTACATGGACGGCGAACACAAATACATGTTTGATCAGGAAAACTTGTTGCACATTCTCACTTGTGCCGGCTTTCAAGACGTCAAAGAGCGCGCGTTTGATCCAGAAACTGACCGCGCCGAACGCGACTACGAATCTCTCTACGCAATGGGTACTGGGCCTTAGCCATTGATTGCTTTCTCGTAGCGCTGTAGAACCCACGGCATAGCGTGATAACGCTCCTTCGTCAGTTCGGTCGGAATGAAATTCGGAATTTCGTAGTCATTGCCAAAAAGTGATGTGGCATATTCATTCTCCAAAGCGAGACGATCCGAGGAGATCGGAGTTTTCCCTTTATGTAAACCAATAGTGTCCACCGCCATCAGGGTTCCCGCCGGTGCCGTTATTTCTTGAACCTTATTCCACAACCCAGCAGCTTTCACTGCTTCATCGCTTTTTCGACCATCCCCGCGAAGCGACCAGGGAATGTCTGTGTGGGATCCACGAATGTAGACGTGCGGGCCAGTATCAGGTTCGACATCAGTTAAGTAGATGAAGAACTTTAGGAAGGACAGTCGGTCTCGATCCTGGTGAAAAAGTTGAGCGTTGAGATTTGCGTCCTCCATCTTTTTCGTTGACGTCCACCAAAATGCAACCTCGTCCATGAGGACTGGTTGGCCCAAATACTTTTGCGCGATTAATGCCATATGTGGGTCAGTAACAAATTCTTGGACCTCAGGGGAGCCCAACGCTACTACTTCATCGAAGTCATACCGACCGACCTTCGGTGCCGTTCGTGGATAAACCCCGGCCGGAGTATTTGCCCCACGAGCAAAACAGGGAGCAGTTTCCGCGTAGCTACGAATCGCCGCGACAACAGCCAGCTCAACCACATGTGAAAAAACATAGAAGCCGTCACGAGTTATTCCGGCAACTGCTTGATCAACTTCAGTTGGGTTAAGAAAACGACTGGGCGAGTCAGAGGCCACCTGCCACGCCTCTGAGCCCTTGGAAGAAATTGTTCTTTTTGAGACCCATTTACCCACCTTGGGGTGAAAGTCCATGGAAGACCGCATGTTGTAGTGACTTTGAGGGTCTGTTGAGCCTGGGACGGGGTTGGCGCTGTCGAATGCGCGGGCCGCCTTGAGAGTGTGGTGAAGGCGAGGTATCCGAAGGATGTTTTCAATCACTTGGTTCATGTTCTTAGGTTACTACTCGCCCTTACCCAGACGACGGCCCAAAGTCGATCGCACCTTGTGACTAAAAGATTTCGCTAACTGCGTGTAGGACATGTAAGTGGCAAATGACTCAGCCTGGGTCGAGTCCGCATTCACTACGCCCAATCCACGAGAGTAGTTGGAGTTCACCACAACTCCAAGATACCCACGAGTAATGTCAGTGAACGTAATTCCTCGGACTAAATATTCCATATGTTGGGACTGATTGTGAAAAACTTTGATCCAGGGTTCCCGTGGGTGAACATCAATCACATGGGATTTCTGCAACCACAAGTTGTACCAAGTAAATTCATAGGGAGAAAACTCTAATGCATCGGCATACACCCACCCTCGAGCTGTGAGAAAATCCTTCACAAACGACTTCAATACCGCCGCCGAAAAGACAGTGTGTCCGTGGCACGTGAGAATCACCCTGGAGTCAAGACCAACGGCTTCAGCGATTGACTTGAGTTCACTTTCGCGAGACTTCCAGTACTGATTGAAGTACTCCGGCTCAACAGCCAACTCAAGATCTTGAACTAATACCGAATAAGGAGTATCTGAATCAAACATGAAATCTTTAACGCCAAAGGGTCGAATGAACTCTGCATCTGAATCTACACAGAAGTAGTTCGAGCACAGTTGTAATTCCCAAAAAGCAAGCTTGACAATTTCTTGATTGATGTACCCGGGACGCATTCCGTGTACTTCGTGGTCCACCAGGTGCTGCCCGAGCCGGTCTTCAGAAAGAATCTCCACAGTTGGGCAAGTAAATTGTCCAAAGAGATCAAGCTCTGTTTCCGGAACGACAAGAAAGAGCTTTAGGCCTTCAGTATTGAATTCGTGAAAACTCTTCACCATGCGCTGCGCGTATTCCAAGTCCTCCGAGAAAGACTTACACAACATGGCGAAATTCAACAAGGGACTAGACCTTTACCGCTTGGATCAATCCAGCCGAACAAAGGAACATGCCGCGCCACGAGGTATCACCTTCAAGGTCTATTTGAGCTTGGCGGTACACCTTGGGATCAATGCGGCCGGCCAACATGGGGTAGGCGGGATGGTAGTTGTACCAATGGAATTGCAGCTCCTTGTAGCCAAATGACTTCACCATTTCCGAAAGTTCAAATGGGTTGTGGAACTTGGACAGAATCTCGTCGTAGCCGTCACCCGTTGGCCGTGTTCTTTTCGGTGGTTTATCTACTGCCAAGCGTTGATCGAGATCTGCTGAAACAATTTGTCGCACGCTTTCCGGGACGTCTGCCAATAACTCGTCCATGACGAATTCTTTGGACAACCGGTTGAATGTAAACATGGAAAACATTGAGTTACGGAACTGCAGTAGCAACCGACCGCCCGGTTCCAAGAACTTGTCCATGGAAGCTACAAACCACCGGTCGTCTTCCACGTGTGGAATCACACCAAGTGCCATAACCGCATCAAAAGAGCCTGCCCTTTTTCGCTCAACATCAATCGATTCATGGCTTTGAACATCGAGTAGATTAATCGCCTCAGGTTCCAGTCCGTGCTTGGTCATGTTGGCGCGCGCAAACTTCACCATTTCTGGTGAAACATCATTACCTGCCACCCGGATTCCATCTCCCGCAATTGTCACCAGCGGGGTTGCATCTCCCACACCGTGCTCGTACAACGACTTAACACCACCATTAGCCAAAATCCGACGAACCAGTTTCAAGCGAAAGTAGTTCGCTGGATACTCCTCATTGGTCCAGATTTTAGTTTCGTCGTACTGGTCCGCGTAGGTTGACGCGCTACCGTCATAGTGGGAAGCAACCGACATTATTCCCTCATTTCTAGATGCGAGTAAGAAACCAAACCGTGCTGGGCAAGTTCAGAAGTCAGTAAGGAGATTTCAGAGACTGGCCTACCCGTTAACGTAGCAATATCTTGTTCTGAGTGCTTGCCGTCTGAGTACGCCAAGATGTGGGTGCGAAGAAGAACCTCGTCAGCCACAGTCCGAGCATGCATAGTGTGATACAAACCGCGCTTTCCCAACTGTGGCTCACCTTTAACCGGAGTCGACAAATACTCCGAAGACTCCAGCTCAGCTACGCAGTCTCGGACCAGTTCAAAGCCACCTTGCAGGCCTGCTGGTGTGACGAAAGTTAAGTCGTCAGCGGAGGTGTGGTACTCCGGATAATTACCGTACCTGGTTCTCATCAAGGAAATCAGAGGTAAGTCCACTCCAGGAGCGCAGTACTGGCGTTCGTCGCTCCCACGGTCCATGAACGAATACACAACTGGCCGAGGGGTATCAGCCAACACTCGCTGGGCTATTCGGTCGATAGGAGTGTTGCCATTGCGTGAAGCCAAATAGGAGTAATCGCCTTCGTCCCCAATGCAAGTCAGATTGAAACCCGCAACAACCTTTTCTTGCAATTGCTCGAGATTCCGGCTCAAATAGGTGATTGGCCCAATCGTCTCTGGAACAAAAACAAACCGATATGTGTATTTTCGTAAAGGCAATGACAAAAGCCACCGAGCAAGAGCCACCGCAACCACGGGGCCCGAAAGTTCATTATTCGCCAGCGAAGGATGGCAGACATAGGTAGAAACAAAAACCTCAGCGTCACTCTCCCCTGGTAGAACCCACTCCCCGTAAGTCATCGAACCGGGTTCAAGAGTGGAATCAATCACTGCTCTATAAGTCCCAGGAGCCAAAGAATCACGTTGCTCTTGGGTCAGACAAAATCCCCAGGTGCGGTTGTAATAACTGGTGACATAGGGGATCACTTGCCGGTGGTCAGGATCCGAGTGCAAGTGGGACTGCAAAGCCTCAAGTTCAATGTCACGATCAACCGGCTCGGAATAACTCACCACATGAATATTGCTGTCCATGAAGTCAATTACGCATTCTCCGGTCGGACTTAGCAGATAGGCCCCGGAAATATTCCACTCGTCAGGTACGACCCAATCGAGCACCTGCGTTCCTGAAGGCACTTCGTGTATCTCTAGCCCTGGCATGAATGGGGAAAATGCCCTCAGTGTGTCTCGCACGCCGTTTCCAGTAATGCTGCGAGGAAAGTCCCACACTTCACGTGCGAGTTCATGCATGAACTCACCTTCGGGGAGTTCAGTGTTCACAGATTCCCGAGACGTCACGCGCCTAGACTAGTGCCACCATGGTTCCCCTCCAACGGACTCGAGTGCTCTTAATCATTGCCACACTTGGTAAACGACCTGAGTTCCTCGGCCAAGCGCTCAACTCAATCCGTGATCAACAAATCTCTGTAGATCTCGTGATCGTCGGCCCGACGGAGAACGAAGAACTCGCCGCCTTCGCCACTGACCATGGAATTCCACTCCTCCCCGACCCGGGATCCCTCCCGGCCGCGATCAATCTCGGAGCAACATTGCTCAAAGATCACCACGAGTACGTTAATTGGCTCAATGACGATGACCTGCTAGAGCCCAACACGCTCCACCTGGTCGCCGAGGCCCTTGACCACAATCCCCAAGCAACTGTTGCCTTTGGGTATTGCCGGTATATCGACACTAAGAATCAAGAACTCTGGGTCAGCAAAGCCGGCAAGCTCGCGCCTAAGGTCCTCCCGTGGGGACCTGATCTTGTCCCGCAACCCGGCATGCTTGTCCGCACCAGCGCTTGGAAAAAAGCCAAGGGAGTTGACACGACGTACTCCCTCGCCTTTGACCTTGACCTGCTCCTCAGGCTTAAAAGGTTCGGACCGCTGGTCAGTGTTCCCCATGTCGTTTCGAGCTTTCGGTGGCACCCAGATTCACTGACCGTGGATGACCGCACCAAAAACCTGAAGGAATCTGAGCGGGCTAAGAAAGCCGCCCTCCCGGTGATACTAAAACCACTTTCACCCATCTGGGATGTCCCGGTGCGGTGGGCAATCCGCCGGGCAGTAAAACGACTTATTCCTAACTAGTTCCTACGCACTTTACGCACTAGCCACACACTCAAGAAGTGTCGCCAGTAACGAAACCGTTCTTCCAATGCTGCAAGCCCACGCGGAGCGAATACCTCTTGACGCGCGAAATGAAACTCTCGGAACGAATCTTGCCAGTTCGTTGTAGAAATCCCACCCTCGAAAAAAGTGGCAATCACTCGCTCGGTTATCAGCGGGTCATGAACTTGACTTAATGAGAGTGCCGCGGCGTAATCTGCAGCAATAGCAAATCGTTCGTCAAATCCGCCCACGGATCTCAGTGCCTCGGTCTTCACAACTGTCCCTTGGTGCGGCGGAAACAATCCGCGTGCGAACAAAGCCTTCTTTTCAGTTTCGTAATCCCACACTGCACTCGTCACGCTCGCACCTGTTTGTTCGAGGATTTGAACCCGACCGATTATCCAAGCCGGTGAACTTTCTGCGACCAGTGCACCTAAGTCACCAATTACCGATTGATCAAAGAAAGAATCTCCGGCGTTGAGGTAGTAGATGTAGTCACCGCGAGCCAGTTCCAATCCGCGGTTCATGGCGGAATAGATTCCCTGGGGCTCCACCCACTCAGACTGGTAATCCGTAATCAAATAATCCGACAAAAAAGCCGGAATCTCTAAGGCACTAGCAGAACTGTCTACCAACACAAGTTCAACACCTGCCAAAGACTGCTGACTCAAGGAGTCGATGGACCGCTGAAACCCCTCAATGTCGTCCTTAACAACCGTGACGATACTGAGCCACGGCACGGTTAACTGCCACTTTCAGAGTAAGGCTCAGTTTTGATCAGCACCAGGACCGAGTCGTCAATTGGACGCGTGTGCGGCCCGTAGCCGAGTTTTTCACAGCTTTCGTCTACCTCTTTACGTGCACTTCGCCAGTGACCGTGGTCGTCGAAAAAACACACTCCACCCGCACTCAACCGTGGAAACAACACCTCAAGTTCCATGCGGGTTGACTCGTACCGGTCAGTATCGAGCCCAAGCAGGGAAATCTTTTCAGGAAATAACTCTCGCAGAGTCTGGGCGACATCGCCCTCAACAAAATTGAATTTGCCTTTGGGGTATCCGGTTGAAACAACATTGGCTTGGACATCCGGCAAACCAGCAACGGACCAAACATTGTCCCTATCCGCCGGCTCGGTCGAAGACAACATGCTCACAGCATTGATCCCGGTCCTGGCTTCAGTGTCAGCCGAAGCTGGCTCGGTCATTCGCCCTCAAAAGTGTCATAGAGCCAAATATTGCGCTCAGTGACACCTAAAGACGGAAGCTCAGCGGCCATTGCCATTACGCTGCCACCGCGCCACACGCCGCATTCAAGGCGGTTGCTTCCACAGGCAACTGAGTTCCAACTGAGGAAACCCGAGAGATTTCGAGACCAAACTTTCGAGCAGAACTAGCTACAAAACGCTCAAAGGAACTCACCGACGCATTATGTCACTTGCCTTCGCGGTCCCGGACCATGGAAAGTTGAATAATCGGAGTCGGCTCCACAAACAAGCATTCATTCGGCCCGATTGCCTCCGCATCCCAAAGCCGCATCAGAGCAGCGTTGAGTTTCCAGTCAATGGGCACAATCGGCTCACTTGGATCAGTAGGCTGAGAATCAAAGTCAGCGAGAATTTGTTTCAAAAAGTCTGTTCGAAACGCGATTGCGCAGACCGTATTTGTTGCAGGCCGCGCGGAACCCAACGCGGATCGAGCAACTGATCCTTGCCACCCCTGCCTGTTATTTGGACTCAGTAGGTGCCGAATCCCAATCTGATCGAGGGAGAATGAAGCCGAAAGATTGATCATTTTCGCGTCAGATTCATGCCCACTCAAACCAAGGAGCCCTGTCACTAAATCCGTAATGTCCGGCGAAAAAGCGTCGTCTTCCAAAATGATTGCCCACTCGGCCCCTGAGGCAACCGCCCGGCGATACAGGTCAATATGCGAGTACTCAATATTGAGCAATCGCCGTAACTCTTTGCTCTGTGAATTACGTCGCCAGTGGAATAGGAAATTCGCGTACCGACCCAGCATTCGAACTCTGTGACCGAGACGATCAGTGCCCTGAAGAAAACTAAACCATTCCGATTCCAATCGGATTTCCTCACGAACGCTAAACCTAGACATACGGGATGTGAGTTCGTAACTGTTTTCGTCGAACAAATTGCCCGTATTTATCCAACTCGCGCAATCAACACCCTGCTCAGCGAAGGCTGCTACCAGTCCAGATGTCAACCCACCGGACCCTTGGCTTTCCGCGAAGGCAGACCCCTCATAGCTGACGAGTCCAATGAAAAGGGAAGTCGACGCCATGAAAGTAGGCTAGCGGTATGGGTGACCCAAGAATGGCAAGGCGATGAATCCATGATTGCTACCACTGCCTCAGACGTTTCCGCGGTGATCTGCACTATGAATTCGATTAGCGGTATTGAGCAATGCCTGATTTCTCTCCGAGACTCGGGCGTGGGCCAAATAGTTGTCGTTGATGCCAATTCCACCGATGGCACCAAACAGGTGGCTGAAGAGTCCGCAGACTTAGTCCTCCGTGACACTGGACAGGGTCTTGGAAACGCGCGGAATATTGGAATTGCACAAACCACAGGTCGACTGATTTTGAATATGGGCTCTGACAATGTACTTCCCAAAGGGGAACTACAGAAAATGATCAATTACCTGCGTGAGGGGGACTTTCGAGGAGTGAGCGCCCAAACCAGAGTGAGTGGACAAAACTATGTCGCCGTGGGGCTCAATGTCTGGCGCGCGGGTCGCTTCCCAGAAGGTGAACGGCCAGTGATCGGCACGCCCACCCTTTTTGAAGCGAACCTTTTGCGTTCTGATCCCTACGATCCGAGCCGGCGCTTCTCTGACGACTCCGAACTGTGTGAGCGCTGGACTCAAAATCACAATGCGAGATTCGCGATCTCTGATGCCGTCTGCCTCGAACTTGGAAAATCTACCTGGAGCGAGGTGAAAATTCGAGCGAAAATGTATGGCATCTCTGATCACGAGATTTACTCCCAAGGAGAAGAAATGGGCTGGCGAACCGCCCGGAAGCTCAAATCGATCACTCACCCGCTGGTTGCTGATCTAATCACACCGTTAAGGCACTCAACTCCCATACAAGCCATTTCCGCAACGCCTTTTCTCGCCTTTTTCACAGGTTGCCGGTACTTAGGTTGGATTGAACAAAAAAAGAAACCACGCTAACCCAACTAACGGGATGCCCACAGAAGTTGTGGTGCCGGACGGGTACATTGAGCCGATGACTGACTCGGGAACTGATGCGCTCCCAGAAACAGATACGACTTATGGCGGCAAGGGTATTGACGACTTTCACAAACGCGGAATACTCGTTTCAGTCCAAAAAGGGATTAGCCTGCTTGACCCTGGCAAACGAAGATTGCTAGTCCTCGCTACCCTCCTCCAAGTTTCTTTGGGACTTCTCGATCTCCTCGGAATTGCTCTGGTCGGGCTCGTTGCTGCCGTTGCAGTTTCAGGAGCTGGACTCACTCAAGTCCCTGCTCCAGTTCAAAACGTTCTTGATGCTTTAGGTCTTGGCGAACTCACTGTGTCTCAACTCTCAATCATTCTGGCCCTGTCCGCTGTCACAATCTTGGTCACAAAAACAGGGCTCTCCGCCCTCATGTCACGGCGGATCATGGTCTTTCTGGCGAATCGACAAGCAGAACTATCTGTCAAGTTGGCACGAGATTTTCTGAGTAGACCGCTTGTTGTGATTCAGAAATGGACAACCAGCGAAGCAACCTACTCTTTGGGAAACGGTGTTTCCGCTGCAACTGTGTCTCTCCTCGGGTCTGGAGTCACTATTATTTCTGAGGTTTTTCTTTTCACAATAGTTGGAGCTGCACTACTCCTCTTTGATCCAATTCTCACTGTCACAGCATTTGCCTTATTTTTGACAATTGTCTTGGTTCTCCAGCGCATACTGGGACGCTGGTCAGCTCGAAACGCTCAAGTCATGACAGACACGAATATTGCCAATCTGACGATTGTCTCCGAAGCACTCGCGACCTACCGCGAATCCACAGTTCTTAACCGTCGGGACCTTTACGTTGCAAAATTTGAAAACAATGCCTTAACAAATGCACACACCGGTGCACTTTCAGCATTCATCATGGAAATTCCAAAATACGTTCTTGAGGCCTCGCTCTACCTAGGGATACTCGTCCTCGCTGTAGTTCAATTCCTCACTAAGGATTGGGCAACGGCCGCAGCAACAACTGCCCTGTTTTTGGCTGCAGGCAGCCGAATAATTCCGGCATTACTTCGGTTGCAAGGAGCAGCAATAACGATTCGAAATGCCTCTATTCAAGCCCAACCTACATTTTTTATGTATGACTACCTCACCGCACTTCCCGACAACAAGATCGCCTCAACTGCCCGTATCACCGCTCACGATATTCACTCGAGTATCAATTCGGGATACACCGGGTTTAATGCCGATATTGTGATGAGCAATGTTGAACTGCGATACGAAGATGCCCTCAATCCAGCAGTGACGAATATCTCTTTTTCCTGCAAAGCGGGTGAATCAATTGCTCTTGTAGGAACTACAGGAGCTGGTAAATCAACTCTGGCTGACCTGATTCTGAGCGTTCTCGATCCAGACTCTGGGCAGGTACTAGTTGGTGGTGTCACTCCACGGGAGGCGATCCAACGCTGGCCTGGTGCAATTTCTTATGTTCCGCAAAACGTTGCGCTCACCATTGGCACTGTTCGAGAAAACGTAGCCATGGGGCTTCCGAAAGACCTGATCGATGACGCCCTAGTGTGGGAAGCACTACGGCGTGCTCACTTGGCTGACTTTCTCACCGAGTTTCGTGAAGGAATCGATACCAATGTGGGTGAGCGGGGATTCAGGCTCAGTGGTGGACAGCGACAACGTCTTGGGATCGCGCGAGCTCTCTACACAAAGCCAAAGCTCCTCGTACTAGACGAAGCTACAAGCGCGCTCGATTCAGAAACTGAACAAGCAATCATAGAAATGCTCAACGAACTTGAATCTGAGGTAACAACAGTTACCGTAGCTCACCGCTTAGCAACTGTTCGCCGCGCTGATCTGCTCATATACCTCAAGGAAGGTCATTCGATTGCTCAAGGGACCTTCAAAGAAGTACGTGCCCTGGCACCCGACTTTGACCGTCAAGCCGTACTCCTAGGGCTTTAACTTAATCCCCTATGCTGTTCCTCACTATTCCCACCGCACACTCCCACCCCGAGTTACTTGCCGCAATCATCAAAGACTCATCACTGCCCCCAGAGCAAATTATTTTGATTGCAACCAGACCAAATTTGTCTCTTCCCAGGGGCTGTGTGGTGATTGAAGATCTTGGTCTCCCAAATATTCAACGATGGTGGAATATTGGTATCGAAGAGGCAATAAAACGAGGGGCTACGGCTGTCGCTGTTCTCAACGATGACTTGAAAATTAACAGTAAGACACTTCCAAAATTGCACGGTGAACTGCAGCGAACTGGCGCAACAATTGCATCGCCTACCCGACCTGACTGGGGACCCGGTCTTTATGAAAACAGAAATATCTTCCCCTACACACCTGTTATTTGGGGTTGCCTTTGGATGCTCAACATTGATTCGAATTTGCGTCCTGACTCAAAATACGTCTGGTGGTACGGCGACTCCGATCTGGATATAAAAGCGCGTAGAGATTACTCCGGGATTGTTACCGCAGACGTCTACTACGAGCATTACTTCCCCAGCGAGGGAACCAGTAGTTCGCGCAGTCTTTCGGAACAAACAAAACTTGATGCCGAGATGTTTGAATCTAATTATTACGAGTTTCTTCGCGCCAGTCGCTCAAGTGAATTTCGCAAACTCTTTATACAAACCCAACAATATTCAGGACGCATTGATGACGAACCGCCTTATCGAGAATACTTCTTGAACTACGTTTGCCAGTTGGGAAACCCTGCTCGAGATCGAGTGGTTTTGGTGGAGCCAAATATTAAATTACACAGCTTTCTTCGAGAACTTTGGTCTGGTTGGTCTAACGTGATCATTGTCGGCAAATACTTAATACCAAATAGTGAATTTCCGGTTCGTCTGACTGAAATCGATATGTATCGATTCGCGTCAGGTCCATATGAATCTCGTCAATCTATTGCAAGGTTGGATGTCAATCGGTTCAATCCACGATCAGAAGTTGAGCAAATCAAAGTCCCCGTCATCGTATTGGAAACGCTAATTCAGGAAGTGTCACCTGGGGCAGACCTCAGTATTTTCGCCTTTGATACACGCGTCTTTTCGATTGCCAACATGGTAGGGGCTCATGCGAAACCTCGGGAAATCATTGCTATCCATGCCCCCTCAAACGAAAAAGAAATACGGAAAACTGCAAAAAGCTTGGGGTTGCACTTTACAGGGCGCCCCTGGGGCGCTGCGCATTCCAGCATGGCATTTAGCTTTAAAAGAGCTAAGAATTATCGGACGATTAAAACGGTCGCAGGTCACGCAGTGAGCACGATTGTTGATGTGCGAAAAAATTTGTGTACAAGGGAATTTTTTGGCGAACTCTTGAAAGTTAGAATGAAAAATACAGGAGCTAATCGTCTTGATAGAAACTATGGAATCCCTCTGTCAGAAATAAATCGCCCAATAGTTGAAGCATTAATTCTCCAGGCATCAGGGCTGACAAACGAGCCAAAACCGATTGAGACTCAATGGCAAATAACTATTGAGTCAGATCATGAAATCTTGGAGCTCAATCAGAAGTGCTTCAACACCCACGGAGTTTGGCCGTTGTCAATGTCGATTCCACACTGCATTGAAATCAATCGCAATCCGACTGAGATTGTTTCGCCAATCATGCCCGGCTACCCGTACTCCTTCGAAAGTGAGCAGGAATATTTAGCTCGCTACTCAGATGCGTATCTAGCTCTTACATACCGCAAGGCTGGATGGGACTGTTTCAGACATGTTGAAATCATGGCCAGTGGTTCGATGCCATTAATGCCAGATGCCAACATAATTCCTGAATTTTCCATGACGCATTACCCAAAGCGAGGTTTCTCCCAAATAGTTGAAAGAATGAAGGTCGAGGGTGGACTACCTGATCCGTCGGTGAGGGAAGGACTACGTGAGTTTTTTCTTTCTCACCTGACAACACAAAAAATGGCAGCATACATTCTGGCTTCCGCCAATATTCCTGCTGAAGCATCTGTACTGTTCCTTGACGAGAACTTGACAACAAACCCTGAATACATCAGTACGCTTACAGCAATTGGCTTGAAAGAAAACCTAGGAAAAAATTGCGAGCTACTATTCCCAGGGGACTTTCTCTATGCCGATTCGCCAGCTGCAACCTACAATTTTTATGGTCGTGGTTTCGGTTACGTAAAGAAGTTGGATCCCACTCTGCGGTCACCGTGGGAAGACGACCCGAACTTAGCTTTGATAAATGAGAAACTAGACGCTCACAAATACGATTATGTGGTTGTTGGAAGCGTTTCGCGCAATGAGTTACTTACGCAACTTGTGCTCGAACGATTTCCTCGCAAAAATGTTATTCTGATCCATGGTGAGGATTCCCCTCCTTCACTTTCGTATTCTCAATTCCTGCGTTCCTCCGGTGCTCATATCTTTGTTCGGTCCATTAACTAGTCGAACTGTCCTAAAGAACAAGTCAAACAGGCGAATCAGGCTTGTTGAGTTCTAGAAAATAAAGTGTTAAAGCCATAGGTCCAAAACAATAATCGTTATACGTTCTTTATTTACTATTGATGCCTTCGGCTATTTTGTTTAACTATCTTCTGAGTGACTGGTGATCTACTAGTTCCTTCTCCCGGAAGAAAATGAGCAAAGGGAATGTTGAAGTTTGACATCCCTAAATAATCTGTCCGCATTCTAATGCTCAAGTCATGGCCACCAAACCACCTTAAGTAGCCCATGTCGGCAAGTAGCCCATGTCGGCTAAGAGTCCCGATGACGCGTCAAGCAACCAATATCAACACCAAAGGCGTGGTTCATATTGGACTAGCGGCCGGCGATAGGGGCGATCGCGTTGTGGCGGAGGGATCGCTTCAGTCATGGTGGTTCCCGACCGCTTGAGTTCACCATCCAATTTCTGGAGCGAACCCGCGCGATTGCAGATATCCGCATTGAGAACAGCAACGACAACCAAGCCACGCGATCACTCTCTTCACTCTCTGTCTTCCACCATTTCTGGACATTGGGAGGGCTAAAATCCTCAAAAACTGTCAACCCTGCTGGCGTTTCAACTTCAGGTGGAGTGTGGGCGATTACTACTTGACCACGCGGTAGTTCAGAGGACTCACTGAGATCGGAGAGCAACTCTGGGTTGTTATTAGCCTTGGAATAGCCAGAAACAACACGAAGGTCCTCTTTCCACAAACACAGGGCACCGATAGGTATAGGTTTTCGGTGTGCAAGTACCCAATCAAATTTCCCAATTTCTTGACAAAGCCGGGATTAGTTCAGAGTCCCCCATCCGCATGAACGCAAACAACCTCCTCACTCGAAGACGGCATAAAAGGCAAATAGCTGGCATCAAGCCCAGATTTTCCTATGGACAATTCGGCGAAGACGCGATTTTGCAGGCTTTCTTGCCTGAAGAAATTGGATTTTATGTCGACATAGGCTCAGGACACCCGGTTCATGGTTCCAATACCTACGCCCTTTACCAACTGGGTTGGACAGGAATTCTGATCGACCCTGTTCTTTCCAACATCTCACTGTCGCGACAAGTCAGACCAAATGATCAGGCAATTCATGCTGCGGTTGGTGTGGCTGAGGAAGATCGCATCGACTTCATTGAATTTGAGACCTACCAATATTCGACCACAAGCGAAGAGCGGGCCTCAGAGATGCTGGACCTCGGGCACCGCATTCAAGGTCGTTACTCAGTTTCTATTAAAAGGCTGGATGAAATTATTGGAAACACCCATGTCAAGTCACCTTCGGTTATGAGCATTGATGTTGAAGGGCAAGAAATGAGCGTTCTGCAAAGCAACAACTGGAAATCTTTCAACCCGGATTTCATTCTCATCGAAGATTTAATTCCACCCTGGACTGGAAAAACTAGTGTGTCTGACTTTTTGGAGAACAAGCATTACAAACTTGCCGCTATCGCTGGAGTAACTTGTCTCTACCATTTGTGAAATCTCACTCCTGGGATTTCGAGAGATGACGCTTTTTTTGGCAGGAACTACCGGAAGCCCCCTTTGGAAGTCTGCTCATAAATCACATCTGACCTCCATGATTAAATGCCGAATGCGCATTTGCATTAGATTCATCAATCGGTATTTATACAAGACTCCAATTGATTCTTTTTTTCGCAGGGCTTGCTGTGTTAACGCTCACCCAAAATCAGGCCATTTTTGCTCACTGAAAACTAGGCCACCTGAGCAGTATTGGACAGGTGATTTCAGTGGAGAA
>Ga0209491_10006680_pt1 | contig 15768 bp, 6 predicted proteins | sample BON02_FD_187213 | JGI IMG/M metagenome (GOLD analysis project Ga0209491, IMG submission 187213) | Freshwater microbial communities from Lake Bonney liftoff mats and glacier meltwater in Antarctica - BON-02 (SPAdes) (version 2) | ecosystem: Environmental > Aquatic > Freshwater > Ice > Glacier...
CGAAACCTCCCCCCCCATCCTCACCCTCCCTCCCTCCCTCCCTCCCTCCTCAGGCACAGGGTAACTCAACTCCATGCTCTTCCCCGCTGCATCAATCGTCAGCTGAACCGCCTTCCCCCTCACCTCTTCCGGCACTGGGATGAAAACATTCATATAATCCAAATCTTGGTTCCAATTGTACCCCTTTCCTCCCTCCCTCCCTCCCTCCTTCCCCCTAAACTGCATGCACGTCGCGAGTTTTTCCCCTTGCAATAATTGATACCACAGAGAGTGCGTGCCTGGCTGAGTGTGTTTTTTCAGGGTCATCGATACCGAGTGGCTACCATCAGGCTTCTGTTTCAATTGCCATCCTGAGGTACTAGGATCGATCTCCCCCGCAAATTTCCCCGCAATCACCCCAAAGGAAGGGGTGTCCGTCAATGCGAGTTGTAAAGCGTCTTCCGCCACAATTAAATGCATATTAGCCCCACGTACGGCCTTGGGCACTGGGACACCTACGTGGACTTCAGTTTCGGTTTGCGTCCAGTGATATCGGAGGGTCTGGCGATACATAGGTGCACTTGTCGCTTTCTTCTCCTCGAAATACGCGTGGGCCTCTTCCACTTTTCCTTGCATTAACATGTTGTCGACGGCTTCATCGTCTTCCGGGGTCCATTCGAGACGGCGGAGCTCGTGGGGGAAACGGAGGATTTGGCTTTCTTTTGCCATGATCAAATCGGCGAGCCAGTCGGGGCGGGAGGCTGTTTTTGTGTGGGTTGGGGGGTGGATGGGGAGGAGGGGAGGAGGGTGAGTGAGTGGGGGTGGCGTGTGTCTGCAGGGACGCCACATTCGTTCCGCATAATATGAAGTAACCTCTCCGCGCTCAAACAGAGGGCTTGGTGCAAGCCAGCACCTCCCACCACAAGCTAGCTAAGCAGTGCCACTCATCATCAAATCAATCGTCATCACACACACTCACCCGCAAACTGCTGTCTGGCATCTCCCCCGCCACCAGCACTCCCTTCGTATGGTCTAATTACGTCCCCTGAAAGGCCTTGTCGCTGGCTGTCTAAGGCGCGGCTGCTGCGTGTGGTGGTGGGGAGGGAGGGCAGGAGGAAGGCCTGGACGATGGAGGAGGCAGCAGCAAAGCCGATGATGCTTAAGGATAGTCCGCGTGCCATGCTAGCGTTTGAGGAGCTTAAGGGGTCCCGGCGACGGTTGGTACGACGCGGGTGTTCCTGTCTGTATGTAAATGGTGGCGCTTTGTATCGATAGAGCGGCGTGAGAGTTTGTGGTGCGAGTGGACAAGCAAGAAGGGTAAGCAAAGGCAAAGGCAACTCGACGCATTGACGCCACTTCAAACAGCAAATTCGTCGACCTCCCCCACCCAAAAGCAACGCAAAAACAAAACGCAAATTTAGCTCACAGTCTGCTTTTTCTTTCTTTCCTTTGTACAAGGCGCATCTAAGAACATATTACGTAGATCTACCTAATACCCTCTGTCCTCCCCTCCCTCCATCCCGTCCTCGTCCTCGTCCTCCTCGTCCCCAAAGTCCTCGTCGTCTTCCTCGTCGTCTACCTCATCCTCCTCCTCTTCCTGCTCCTGCTCCGATTGCTGCAAAGGCTGTCCATCCCCAGCCACTTGCAAATGCCGCAAAAGCTGGGCTTCTTGCGCCGAGACCACCTGTTGATACAACCCCAATTGTCCCTCGAGAGAGCTCCGCAACGCTTCATCCATAGTCGCCGAGGCCAAGGCCGTCTGTGCCTCTCTCAAAGCATCCCGCAATTGCTGCTCTTCCTGGCGGCCAGTCTGCGTAAAATCACTGCCGATAGGTATGCGTCCGGGCAGCAATAACGAGGGTGGGACAGGAGGCAGGCTCAGACCACGACCGAATGCTGCTGGAGGCACGCGTGGAGACGCGCCCTGCTGCTGCTGCGGCGGCGTCTGGCTGCCAGGCCTGAGAAAATCCTCCCGGCGACGGTCAAAGAAGCTCCATTCCTGCTCTTCCCGGACGTGGGAAGTCACCACTTCCTCGATATATCGGTGGGCTTGAAGGTAGTTGTCTCGTGCATCACCCAAGGGAGTGAGAGCCGTTAGAGGCCGGCCTCGGTCTGAATCATGATCAAAATACTGCACGTCGTACACCAATTGCTCTTGCTCTTGCTCCGCACAAGGAAGTGCACGCACCGCTGTCACAATGGCATTATGCGCCAACTCCCCCCGCGACCAACGACAACGCACCAAGCTCCCAATATGTAGCCGCCGACTTACTCCTGCCTTCCCCCCCTCCCCTCCTCCTTCCTCCGATTCATCATCATCATACCGCAACTGCTCCAGCACACGGTGAATCCCCCAGGTCCGCTGCAGAACCGAAAGGGCAGCCCCCAGGAAATGATGCCCTGATCCCTGATACTCTTGCAATAGACCTAAGACTGACTCAGGTGACACAACGTCCACCATACACGAAGGCGCCGCACACGAAAACCTCAACCCACTCAACCTACTATTATTCCCTTGACCGTGATTCCGAATAATTTCAATGTAAATCGAACGGATCTCTGTCAACCCCAGCTCTTGCTGCAGTGCCTCAAGCTCAGCACGTTCCACCAATGTCTCCCACCCCCCCGCGTCTTGCTCGCGGAGCAGATGCCGTCGTACCAACACGAACTGCTCATTCTTCCTTCCTCCTCCTTCTCCTCCTCCTTCCCCTCCACCATTGTCATTGGTCTTGACCAACACCCACATTTCTGAAGGGGTAAAGTTGCCGTACATACCGCGGCATACCTCCAGGCGCGTCCACTCAGGGGAAGGCAACGAAGAGGAAGGGGAGGAGGAAGAGGAGGAGGACGACGATGGCCGAGCAAATTCAATCAACAAATTCTCATCGTCATCGTCATCCTCGTCGTCAGCAGCAGAAGCAGTAGCAGCAGCAGCAGCAGCAGTAGCAGCAGCAGTTGCAGCAGTACTGGCCCCCGGGAGATGAACGGTGACAATGTGGCCTTTCACTTCTGGACGAGGCAAAACTCGCGTATTCACGCCACCCACCCTCCCTCGCGCCCTCCGCTCAACTACCGTAAGAGGGAGATGGCTTCGCTCCGTGCTTTGCCAGTACGTAGAGGGGTTGTTATCGAGCAAGGCCAGCTTGGAAGGAGCCCCGGAAGAGACCTGCGACCAGGTTGGATCGATGGCAGGCAAATAATCGTTGCTATGAGGGCGGGCTTGACGACGTTGCTGCTCGTCTTGCATTTGACACGTGTGGGACACGCCGGAATACACTTCGAGGAACGTAAAATACGAAGGCAGGAGAGCAGCTAAAGCCGGGTTGGTGGTGCCCTGCCTCGCAGCAGGGCGCAGGACATCGGTGAGCAGCGCCCTGAGCAGATTACTCAACCCCCGCCGTTCCAACTCGTCGTATAACTCCACGCCCGTCGCTTCAATCACCAAACGCAGCGCATCGCACGCCGCAGCAAACGGCAGAGCCGTAGACTCTCCAAGCATAAGCATGAGGCTGCTGCTGCTGCTGCTGCTGCTGCTGCTGCTGCTGCTGCTGCTGCTGCTGCTTCCCTCCGTCATCGTCGTCGTTGTCATGGCGGTGGAAAGGAGGGCGAGGTAAAGGTCCAAGGCATCCTCCATCACCACCTGCTCTAGCACGGCACTGGCTTCCCCTTCCCCATTGCGGGTCAGCGCTGCTGCAGACGCATGCAACAGATGAGCGTGCTGCTGAGGCGTCCAGGAGGAGGAGGAGGGGGACGACGAGGAGGACGAGGAAGGGAAGCAAGCCCTGAGAAGTTTGAATGGCTGCAGTGCTTCATACACACGCAGATCTGTCACATGCATCAGCAACCCCGGAACCTGGGGAGGAAGCAGCTCCTCGTCCGCTCCCACAAGTTCTACCACCACCAACCGCACAGCCGCGCCCACCACCAGTGCTGCTTCTTTAATCACCGCCAGCCGCTGCAGCGCCTCAAGCAAGGCATCGCGACGACTGACCAAAGCCCATCGAAACGCAGGCCAGAGAGCAGCAATGTCCGAAAGGGCATATACACACGACAACAACACATGCTGATCAGTAATGACCTCGGCGGCCAATACTTCAAGCAATCCATTCACCACTCTTTCGACTGATGACGAAGAAGCCTCCATCTGCGCCAGCAACGCTGCCTTTGCGTCCCAATGATGCGCAGCAGCCGCTCCTTTGGCCAGATGTCGGAGGGCAGCCGCGGCAAGGGCCTTGCAGGTAGGGGAGGAGGAAACCAATGCCAATACATGAAAGACGAGCGGGACGAAATGAGTGTCGTTGCTGCTGCTGCTGCCGTTACTGCTGCTGGTGGTGTCGGTGTCTTGTAATAGCAAACGGTAGGAAGGGCCTCGTCCTCCCCGCAAGAGGGCAATCAATGCCCGGAGCGCTGCTTGACGGACATGGGCAGTTGCCGACGGCTCCGCTAAAACGTCGTGTACTAATTGATGGACTCGGCAGGTGAACAACAGCTCGTACGTGACGGAAGGCATGGGGGTCGCCGCCAAGCACGCAATAAGGTGCATCCCCTGGACGGTTGAACCCTTCCTCCCCCCCTCGATCAGCGCCCGCAAAGCCAAAACAAGCACGCCCTGGCTATCAATCAATTGGTGTTCCTTCCGGCTGTCAATGGTGGCCAGACGCTCACACCCCCGCACCAACAGCTCCACCTCACGATAGTCACTCCCATACCAGTACCCGTACTCCTTGCATCGGCGCCGCTTCTCCCGTCGCAAGGCAGGGTGGGAAGACGGGTCTTCCTCCTCCTCCTCCTCTTCCTCGTCAAATTCGTCATCCTCCTCTTTCTCCTTCTCCTCGTCCTCTTCCTCTTCCTCCGCATCATCATCATCATCGTCCTCCTCCTCCTCCCCCCCAACCCCCGCCCACCGCACCACAATGAAATTACCCTTAACAGCAACAACCCTCCCCGGATTATTGAAAAATCCATCCTGCTGCCCAAACCGCCAATGTGGCCCACGCACCACCTCCATCCCATCATCACACCTCACCAAATCCTTCACCGTAAAAGCCCACGACACATCGTGAGCCCCTCCCGCAGTAGCCGCGTACCGATACGACTTCTGCTCGTCGCTCCCATTCCACTTAACAATCACTTCGTCGCCCGACCGACGTACCACCACTCCTTGATTCCCGGCCTTGCCGTCCTCTAACCCTCGTTTCCAGGTAGGTCCGCGCGTGACGCGACTGCCCTCCAAAATCTCTTGATGCGTGCACGTGCCATCATCGCCTGCCTCGAGCAAATGCGAGGAAGCAAAGACAGGCCACAACCCACCCGTACCCCTACTACTACTGCTACTGCCACTACTGCTGCTGCTGCTAGTTATAATAGTCGTCGACAACGGTCGCGTGAGCGGTGCTTCCCTCGTCCGGCTCACCACCTCCAGTTCGACATTACACCAGTCATCGCTCCTGTACGAGGCCCCGGCATCTTCATCCCAATGAATCCACAACCGCCCTTGCTCGCACACGCCAACAACAGATCCAAAGCTACTCAGACTCCTCCTTGGCCGCACCCTATCCCCAGGCTGGACACCAAAGACCTCCACACACGCCTTGGCATCTGTATTAAAAAGACCCATCGTCCTATCCGCCTTCTCATACATAAATTTATCAGCAGCAGAGGATCGAGGCAAAGACAGCATCAGCTGAGGTGCATCGGGGAAAGCAAGCTTTTCCTCCCTTTCCCTCACCTCCAACAATGGCTCCAGCACACACAAAACATCCCGCACACGCATAAAACGACCAGTCCCCCGCCCCGCTACCCGCGCCTGCTCCACCAGCACCTCCACCGCACCCACCACCGAACAAGGCAGCAGCTCCGCAGGCAACACCCCCGCCCACGACCCCCGCCTCGAGGTAAAACAAGGCTGCTCTCGAATGGTCTTCCACCTTCCAGGGCCCGCCAAGATACGGACAACCCGACTCACGTCTCCATCGAGCAAGGCACCAAACAGCGCTTCCCCCCAATGTTCCACCTGACCCCATGGCCCCCACTCCGCCCGACTATACGAAGCCCAGGCATGAGGGTCCATCTCTTTCCGGAGCAAGCTCTCCACCTCCTGCTGCAGCTTCTCCTGCTCCTCAATGCTGGCAAGTGGAGGTAGAGGAGGAGGAAGAGCCGCCAGCGTGCGAGAACGGCCCAGTGCGCTGTTTTCCCACACGGCAAGCTCCCAAGCGTGCTCGTCGCCGGATGCCAGGATACCCACCAAGGCACTGACCAGTTCCCGTTCGGATCCGTCGGCGGACGCGGCGCCGGCAGCAGCAGCAGCAGTTAGGCACAGACGCAGCGGCTTGACGAGGCGTTCCACCTGGCGCTGCACGAAAAGCGTCTCACGGGCAACGGGGGGGAAGGAGGCAAACGATCGGAGTAAGAGCAGGAAGAGGTCGAGTGTCTTGGCACGCACGGCCTCCTGCAACGCTCGGGCCTCAGGGCTATCAGCCACGTCAATGATCTGGGTCTTGTCGTCGTCCCCTTCCTCCTCGTAGCTGGTGCTGATGTTGCCATCACCATCGACTTCGGCAGCGGCTGCATCTAAATCGTCGAGGGAGAAGGGAGAGGCCTGCGTCTCTCGGGGAAACTTGGCGTGCTTGATCAGCCGCGTCATGTTCTGGGTCAATGCATCCAAGTGATAAGGATTGCCCGCCGCAGCAACTTTCCCCAAAACAGCCAGTACTGTCAAAGTGACCTCGTACGGCTGCTGCTGTTGCTTGCTGTCGTCATCGTCTTCGGGCCCGCCCCCACGTCGCTCTTGCGTCTCCTTGCGCCAGGCCGCGACCGTGTCCAAGGTATGCAGTGCAGCGTTGACGAGGCCAGCATCCACCAAAGAGCGAGACAAGGTCTCCTGCTTGCTAGGCTGCTGCAACAACACCCTCTCAACAACCTTCCAAAGCAACCCTACAATCCGACGGAAGTATGCTTGCTCCGCATCAGCTCCCTTTAACCGCCCCACTAGCAGACCATTACCAGACAAATCCTCCTCCCCTCCCTCGTCGTTTCCGTCGTCCACTTCCAAGCCCAACGCAAACCCGCCCAAGGTATTATATCGCAACAGGGCGGGAGCAGTGGTGGGAGCAGCAGCGGGAGGGAAAGCATGCAGGGCCCGAAAGGGGACTTGGCAGAGACCCACGTCACCAAAGGCCTCGACCGTATCCTCCTCGGGGGTGTGCTCTAGGTCAGACAGCAAGGCTTCTAGGCACGCCTCCACCTCTTTCTTCTTCCCCATGGACGATGGCGCCCCTTTCTCGTCGTTGCTCGAGGAGACAGAGGACAAGAGGTCCGCCAGTCGCTCCAAGTGACCCTTCAGAGTACCAAGCCGCGGGCTCCCCTCCAGCCTCCCTCTCTGGCCTCCACCATCCTCCTCCTCCCGCAACCCCTGCAGCGTTGCAAGGCACTTGGAGAGCCACCGCGTCTGCGCCTCGACCGGCAAAGGGGAAAAGACATGCACAGCCGAGATGGCGTCCCCCTCATGCACCAGCCCTACAAACGGACGAACCCCAGCAGGGTTAACCCTCACCACCACACTCTCTGCCAGCAGGGCCTTCCCATTCAAAGAAACAGAGACATCCAGCGTCGTTGACGAAATCTCCCCTCCCCCCACCAAGGCCAAGGCGGCCGTCTCATCCCACGCCCGAAAGACCGTCACCTCAATCTTGACCTCATCTTCACTCGCAATACTACCTCCCCCTCCCCCTCCTCCGCCCACCCCGCAACCAAACGGCAAAAGCGTGCGTTCTAACATAGGGCCCGAACTGGAGAGGACACGAAAGACGCCCGTAGAATGATATTCAAGGCTAAAGGAGAAGACCGGCGGCAAGGGTGGAAACCCGCCCCAAGTCCCGTCCGACAGCCCCACTACATGGTACTTCCCATGCTTGGGTCGGAAGAGATAGGTGTGTACTCCCTTCTTGTGCAGCCCGAAGGGTCCCCGGGACGACACCCGCTGCAGGTGGACGCCTAGGCGACAGGTGCGGGTTAGGAGGTCACCGTGCTGATAAAAGGCCTTAGGCAAGGGCTCGAGGTACTTGAGTGGGGTACGATTGCCTGCCACCATGGCAGCACCACCACCTTCCGCGCCCTCCCCACCACCATGGCTGCTGCTGCTGCCCGCCCCCAGTTGCTGGCTGCCGCGTGCCGCGCTCCCGTTCCGCTTCCGTTCTTGCACCTCGGCGTTGGCCATCCAGGCGAGAAAGTCGAATTGCGGAGGTGGGTTGCCGAGGGAGAGCTCTGCCGAAAACGCTCGCCCTGTGTAAGACAAACGATTGAAGATAATAACAGTAGGGTACGCCCGTTCAAGCCGCTCGGGCAAGGCAATCCGAAACAAGAGCCGGTCCGGCGTCTCGGATGTGTGTTTGTGAAGGACGAGGAAATGCCTTGGGCCCCTCAAATCCACCCCCACGCGAATAGTATCACCAGATGCTATGGGAGGGTACTGCGCATGTGTCTTCCCCCACACCAGCACCTGCCCGGTACTGCAATTAATCCCCGCGACAGGATTCCGGTGCTTGTCTTTTTGGAAAAAAGACCAGTCAGGAGCCAGGGAAGCAGTAGTCGAGATGCCAACAACAATGAACTCCTCCCCCGACCAGGTAGGGTCAAGGTCGTGCCGCTTCTCCTTGACAAGCTTCACCTCCCACGCTCCCGCGTGTCCGGCCGGAATGACAGGCCCCAAGGCATACGCACCAAACCCAAACTCTGCGCCGGCTTCACCCCCTAAGGTGGCAGCAATTGCGCCTGATCCCTCCTGCAAGGTGCAGTTGGAATGGGACACGAAAAACATGGGCGGGGGGGGAGGGAGGCGGAGGGCGGCTTGGGCCATCAGCGTCGCCAGCGCCACCGTCGAAGTCGAGCTAGAACCCAACAAAAGGTCTTTCAACGAGGAGAAGGAAGGGTGCAGCGCCATGCTTCTCGCGAGCCGTTTATCCTTCACGGTGCCCGTCGCATCCAACGTGCGTTCCAGAAACTTGATCAGCAGCGACCCCAGCCCCACCCCCACGCTACTGCTTGTTGCCGTGGTTACAGTTGCTGCAGCAGACATGACGAGAGCGTAATTTGCTTCAGTAAACCACCGGGGTCCGACAAAGCGACTGAGGGCTTCCAAGAGGCCTGAGACGTCTGCCGATGACAGCAGCAGGGATGATGATGACGCCGAGGCCAGATGCTTTTCCAGCACGGCGACGACTTTTGCTTGAGGGAGTGGCACACCCGTCGTCAACGCCAACGGCAACGAGGACGAGGACGAGGAAGAGGAAGAGGAGGAAGATGGCACAGCCGCCCCACTGCAGCACACGAGGCGCACCAGCAAGCGCAGCCGCTTTTGGTCCACGTCCTTAATGACGGCCGGTGGCCACCATTTTCGCCCTCCAGCGGTGGTGTCATTCAAGAGCACGGTCACTGCACCCGCACGCAGCATGTCTAATGCAGGGCCTTCGTCTTGGGCTAGCACCGATAAGACCTCCATTGCCTGCATCACGAGCTGCTGATGCCGGCCATGCTGTCGTAGCACGTCTAACAGCGGAGATATCGCCCCGTGGAAATCAAGGACAACTCGATTCCGGGGCCCAGCGGCGGCCCAGCGGCTAAGGACAAACAAGGCTTTGGTGAGGACGTCGGTTTGGTGGGCGTAGCTGCTCATGACGGTAAGCACGAGAGGAGCAGTGCTAATCGCGTCTTGGACCGCCTCGAGATCCGCCATGATTTTATCGTGGAAGGACAGGGCCAAGATAGCCGAAACGAGAGGATCGATGATCGGTTGAAAATCCAAAGGAATACTCCAATTACAAAGCGGGCACAAACGGTGCGTCTGCGGTTTACGCTGCAAGTACCTCAACAACGCGCTCTTCCCAAAGGTATGCCCACACCCAAGCGTGACGGGGTCCACCAAAATGACCCCCGTGAGTTGATCTTGAAGCACCACCTCCACGTCCACCTCGCTCGATAAGTCAGAAGCACCCAAAAATCGTAAAATAGTGTCGACATGACCCGTCTTGCCCTCCACCACGGCCCGCTCCAGTCGTTGACGCATGCCTAGAGAGATGACGCCCTCGCCATCCCGAAACAAGGTATCGATGCGGGCAAGCAGCTCGTAGGCCGTCCTTGGGTGGCTGCTGCTGCTGCTGCTGCTGCTGCTGCTGCTGCTGCTGTTGGAGGGTGGACGAGACAGGGCCTCGATCAGGCAGCCCAGCGTGTCCAAATTGAGCCGACGCAAATCCGAGTGGCTCAACGCAGAAGTAGTGGGTAGATTAAGTGGTGCAGGGGTGGGCGTGGTATCCTCGCGGAGTAGCTGACAGACGACCCGCCGCACCTCGTCCATCTCTCCTTCTTGCTCCTCCGCCGCCCCACCTGCTGCTGCTGCTGCTGCTGCTGCTGCTGCCGGTGCTGCCTCCAAAGCCCAGGCAATCTGCTCATCAGTAAACCCCACAATACGCAAAGCATCAATAGGGTCATCACCCTCCCCATCCACCAGCTGCGCAACCGTCGCCTTGGTGCCTGGACTGATGACTGACCGGTCAACCACCATCTCATGCTTGGGGAAAAATCTCTGAACATTCTCGTCCAACGCCCGATTTATAGACAGGCTTCCCGGAGGGAGCTTCTGGCGGCATTCCGGCTTGGGACAGCGCCGAATATCGTCAATCATACCCGCGCTGCTGCTGATGCTGCTGCGGTCGCTGCTGGCCCCACCACGACCACCTGCCGTCCACTTCTCCCCTTGCTCGACCAGGTACCGTTCAAGCGCGGCCTTGCAAAAGGAATGCTGACAGGGCAGGGTCACGGGCTGGCGCAGCGTCGTGCCAGTCAAGGGGCACAAAAAATCTCGTTCGGTGGAGTTGCTTGATTGCATGGCCGTAAAGCTCTCGTTGTCTCTCTCTTGCCATTCCTCAGCGTCGTCGTGCTCCTCCTCCTTCTCCTGGTCAGCCCAGAAAGGCCCCTTCTCCTCCTGGCAGCTGCGATCGCAGGGATGCCTAGGCGGCCGTTCTCCATCTTGACGCTGCTTCTGCTGCCGTTGGCCTTCATGCGCAATGGTAAGCAGCAACAAGACCTCCTGCACGTGGCCTGCACATGCCGCCAGCTTGAGTCTCTCCTTGGTCTCTAACGAGAGCGTGTTTTGTGCCCGTCCTTTGCCACCACCCGTCTCGCCATAGAAAAGCTCCCGCAACTTGCACAAGGCCAGATACAGTAGCTTTTGCTGGGCAGGCGAGTGATCCGCAGCTTGCCCAACCAGCAACCACAGGGAGTCGTGGCTGAGGCGCCGCAGCTCACGTGCACCAAACAAACGCCGACCGTTGCTGCTAGCATGGGACCCGTCGTCGTCCTCCAGCATTAAATTGGCCACGCCTCCGACAAGCTCGTCATTCTTGCCATCCTCCTTGGCAATTCGCTCCAAGGCATCCCCCATATGGCCGTGACAAGCCTCCTCCGCCTCCTGCAACACCCCTTCCCCAATCCCCACCACCACGAACGAGTCCTTGACCTTGGACACGGGCGGCCGCGCCCGCACCGCTTCTTCCACCACTGCGCGCAACGCATTCATCTCGCGCCAAAGCTTGACATTACGTTGCGCTTTGCTCACCCCGCCCACAACCATCGACCGGAGCCGCCGCTTGGCACTCAAGTCATCGGCAAGACGGGCGGCCTCTACTGCCCTTTCTACCCAAGCGCGCAAAGACGCCAGCCGTTCCGGTGCCAACGCGGCCGGCGCTAAATTGAGCACCTCGTTCAGCTGCCCCTCCAAGACCTCCAGGTCATTGTCGTCTGGTTGTGCCACGGGACCGGGCGCCTTGTGGTGGTCTTGCCCCTCCCCGCCAGTGCTGCCCTCGTTTGGCTCCATCTCGAAACCAGCCAAGCAACCCCGATGCAGCCCGCCTTTCTCCGCCACCTCCAAGGGGGCCCAGAGATTCTCTCCCCTGTGATTGTGATAGGGGGGGTGTAGGGTAGGGAGTGAGTGAGCGGTGGGGTCAGGGAAAGAGGGACATAGGAGTGCAGTGATGGGGATGTGCTGCTGGCTGGCCCATGATTTCATCCGTTATGCCTCCGGGGTATATAAGTCTTACTACGATACAATAGTAAGCTGAAAAGGCAACTACGTCGCCTTGTCTTAGCCCGCCCAAAAGAAACAGAAAGTGAAAAGCAAGAGGGTGGCATTGTTGTCTTCCTCTCATTTCCCTGAATTAATTTTTGTCGTTAGTACCATTTCCCCCTTCCTCCCGATCCACTTTGTTGGTAATACTTCCCCTGAGCGCCTCCCTCCCACCTGCACTCAAAGCTACATCTAACTAACTCTATCGCACACACATTATACCCCACCCCACGCCCTCACCAATCAATACATACAACCTTCCTTCACTATCATAAAATGCCCTCCCTCTCTCCCTTCCCGCTTAATGCGCTCAAATCACCCAGTTCGTGTAGCCATCCCAGATCATACTCAAGGCGTCGTCGTCTGCCCCCCCGGGTCCCCCTGGCGTATGCGTCGCCGGTCCTTGCCCTCCCGCCCCTTCCTCGTCCCTCTTACCCTCGGGCTCTCCTGCCCAATTTCGATGCCCCACCAAATGATCAAGTAAGGCTGGCAGCGACATGTAACACAGCTCTCCCCCCACGCGATCCCAAATTGGCGCATTTTTCAAACGGTCCCTCGCCGTGCTCTTGACGTTGACAATGTAGGTCGTCTGCGGTGACGCGCCCCGCTGCAACGCCTCCTCCACTTCGTCGAGCATTTTGATGCCAGACAAGTCGATGTGGTTCACCCCGCTAAAGTCCAGCACCACGTGCAAGGGCCGGAGGCAAGGCTCAACCGCCGTCGTCAAAGCCCGCGACACTTCCAAATCCTCGTCCTCGCCTTCGTCCCCCTCTCCCACGGGTGCCCTATCATCTACAACTTCTTCAAGTTCTGCTTCCAATGTTTCTTGCGCCTCCACATATTGCATCTCAACGCCGTCGCCGCCATTAGCAATGTCGCCCGCCCCCTTTCCTCCCTTGCTTTGTTCGCCAGCAGCGCCCAGGACCGAGCGCACGTGAAGCGGCAATGTGGAGGTCTCTGACTCAGGCACGCTGTTGACTCCGCCCCCGCCGTTGCTGCTGCCGTTGCTGCCACCATTCGCACCACGAATAGGGACAACACCGCTGCGAGCATCGCGACCACCGGCATTGCCCAGGTTCTGCATCATCGACACCAGGGGGCTGCCAGTCCGAAAGGGAGAGGAAAAGACATGGCTCGCCACCCCACTCACCCCACTCGCAGCGCCGCTCATGCCGCTAAAGGAAAAGTGCGGGTGGAGCGACAAGGAAGGGGGCAAGGGCAATACCACAGAAGGGTCCTCGGCAATTCGCAAAAGTTGCTCCTTGATGCTGGCGCAGCTCGCGAAGTTAATACTCTCGTCGATCCGAATGATGCAGATGTTGGGCGCTTGCACCGCGTTGGTATACCGCGTGATGTCGCGAAACACATGTCGCCGACCGGGGAGGGCCCCCAGGACTTTCAAGCGAGGATGAGACGTGCGCCGGACGAGCGCGATGATGCTCAAAACAACGCCCACCAAAATGCCTTTGTCGATTCCCAGCCCAATTGTAACTGCAAACGTCGCAAACATGACCAGAAACTCGCTCTTGGACGCGCGGTACGCATATACGAAGGGCCGAAAATCAACGACATTACAAATCGCGACTTGCACAATGGCGGCCAGCGTACAGAGCGGAATCCAATAAAAACTGGAGGTCAAGAAGTTTACAGAAAGCAAGACAATCACGGCAGCAATCATGGCCGACACTTGCGTCTTCTGATTCGCTTCCACGGCGACGGCGGTCCGCGCAAATCCGCCAGCGACAGGGAAGGCGCCAAAAAAACTGCCCACAAAGTCCGCCAGGCCGAGCGCCACCAGCTCTTGATTGGGCTCGACGGTGTAGTTGTTGAGGCCTGCGTATTTTTTCGAGACACTGTACGTGAGCATGAAGGAGACAACAGCCAACAGCAAGGCGGGGCCAAAAAGATCTTGGAGTTCGTCGAGGCTAACGCTGTAGGATTGGTACGTTTGCATGCCATGGGGCACCTTGCCAATATGGGCTGGAGCGACGCCACGCAAAGACATGGCGTAAGCAATGAAGCCCGTCAGGACAATCGCAAGAAAGGGACCAAAATTTGCTAGCAATAACATGTTCTTGGTCGTCTTACTTGTGAGCGGCGCCATGGACTCGGACGCGATCATCTCCAACCGCTTTTTCTCGAGCCGGGCCTTGGTGAGTCGCCGCCAGCGCGAGAGGGTGTAGAGAAGGGCGAAGGTCACCATGCCGAGGAGCAAGGTCCACGTGTTGGTTTCCTCGATATGCTCAAACAGGTATTGGAGCGTTTGATACGCATAGGGAAAGGAGGGGATGCTGATGCCAAACAGAAACTTGAGCTGGCTGATCGCAATCAATATTTCGCCGCCTGCACAAAAGCCTTGCATGACTGGATGGGACACATAAGTGGCAATCTCGCCGAGTTTGAGGACACCCAAGGCAAATTGAATCGCGCCTGTGAGAAAGGCAAGCTTCACGGCAACGTTCACGCGTTCCTCGAGCGGGGCTTGGTGGGTGTCTTCGGACAGGGGAAAGGTAGAGGTGTGGCGTGCGACAAGGTCACCGACCATAATGCTAACGAGGGCCATTGCCCCCACGGCACTCTCGCGGGACGGCCCAAAGAAGCTGTAGATGAGATTGGGAGTAATCGCGCAGTAGAGGCCGTAGATCGGCGTCAGGTTGGCCAGCACACTGTAAGCCATGCCTTGTGGAATGAGGAGGATGCCGACGACGAGGCCCGCCTATGGTGAGGGGAAGTGGGGAGGAAGGAGATGGGTGAGCCTCTTTCTTTGATGAAGGGCGATTACAGCAGCCATAAAATGCCGTACTTCCGACCCTCCTTTCCCTCCTTCATCCCTTCCCCGCAGCTGCTGACGGACGTACCTGTATGTCCCAGAAGAGGTCCTTCTTGGGTTGGTATTGCCGCAACCACTTGAACGCCGGCACCGTAGGCATGTAAAACCAGGGCTCTCTCCGCTTGTTCCGCCGCTTTTTTTCTTCCAGCATGCCATCGCGCAGGCCTGGCTCAAGGTAGGCAGAGAGGTCGAGGGGGCGGTCTCTCTCGGTGCCAAGCGGGGGGGCTGCGGCGGAGGAGGCTTGGGGAGGGGGTGGTGGTATTGGCGGGAAGGGCCCGGGGCCGACGCCGACGTAAGGCGAGGGTCCAGTGTCGCCACTGTCGGCCGGTGGAGTCTTGCCGCCGCCGCGTTTCATTGTCGTTTGTCCATGGAATGTGGATGTGTGGAGACAGGGTGTTAAAAATTGGAAATTGGGGGAGGGCATTGTATTTGGAGGGCAGTCTCGTCTTTCGTCTTGACGGCTGCAGCAAGACCTTGCACCGCGGCGATTGCCAAAAAGAAGCGCGGGTGGCGGCTTGATGCCCTCCCCTAGTGGCCGTGTGTGTATAAGTGCCCGGGTGCCTCAGGGCAATCAAGTCGTCGCGTGCAGATTCGTATTCTTTTCCGTGCGCCGTTGCCCGACCTCCCGTTTGCGATTCCAAGCCGGCCGGCAGCAGCAGGCCCGAATGGCTGTGGGTGTGCGCTTGTGCTCGTGCGTGTGATCCGTGTGTGTGAGGATGGGCTCAGTGTGTCTTGCAAGGACAGGACATATCACAAAGGCATGACCAACGACGACGAACATGACGCATTCGCCCGTTCGCCATGTGGGGAGGTTAGAAGGCGGGTAGACGTGCACAAGACCTGA
>Ga0209491_10006681_pt1 | contig 15763 bp, 12 predicted proteins | sample BON02_FD_187213 | JGI IMG/M metagenome (GOLD analysis project Ga0209491, IMG submission 187213) | Freshwater microbial communities from Lake Bonney liftoff mats and glacier meltwater in Antarctica - BON-02 (SPAdes) (version 2) | ecosystem: Environmental > Aquatic > Freshwater > Ice > Glacier...
GTTGTGGCTTTGATTCGGTACCCTCAGATTTAGGTGCCTATTTACTGGTGCGTCATCTCCAGCAAGAATTGGGTGTTGGATGTACGGGGGTGAAGGCTTATTATCAGCTTGCTGGTGGTTTTAATGGGGGTACGTTGGCTAGTGGTTTGAACATTTACGAACGAGATGAACTCAACCAAGTTAGCAACCCTTTCCTGCTCAATCCAATAGCATCAGCCCCTACAGATGTCGAGCGGCATCGAGATCCGATTTCGCCTGAATACGATCTAGATATTGAGACTTGGGTGGCACCATTTTTCATGGGTGCAGTGAATACTCGAATTGTCCGCCGCAGTTGTGCTTTAGCAGCACAATGGGAAGAACCGTATGGGATGAATTTTAGCTACCAGGAATATCTCAAATTTGACCCGCCGTGGGCATGGCTTCAGTCTGAGGGAATGGTCGCGGGTTTGGCTGTAGTTGCTGGAGCAATCCAAGTGCCACTGCTGCGCTATTTCCTAGAATCGATTATCCCTCAGCCTGGGAGCGGACCGACAGAGCAAACTATGAATGAAGGTTGGTTTCGGTGCGAACTGTTGGGCTGGGGGAGTGATGGGCAAACAGTGCGGGGGCTGATTGCGGATCAGGGAGATCCTGGGAATCGGGCTACTGTTAAGTTTGTGTGTGAATCGGCATTGTGTTTGGCGGTGGATTTCGACAGGTTGCCTGGAGGGGCGCAGCGGGGTGGAATTTTGACTCCAGCGACTGGATTAGGTGATGTATTGGTGGAGCGGTTGAGACAGGCAGGAATGCGGCTTGAAGTGGAGATGATTTAGTCTCTGAAAATCAGCCGTAATCGCGGTTAGATTCCAGTCGCCATCAGACGATCGTTAAACCTGCAACTTAAAATGTCCGTTGAAACCCTTCTACAATCGCTCCAGGCGGTGATAGTGTCACATCTTGCAGTTTGTTAGCAGCCAGGGCAGATGTGGGGCAAATAGCGGCTAATCAGGGCAATCCTGTAGTCTGTTGATGAAAATCCTGTTAACTGGCAGCGACTGAAGACCACACTCGTCCGGCCTGAAGTACCATGCCGTCAGGCATGAATAATTCCCAGTCGGGTAAGCCAGTCGATTGAGCTGACTCAGGCAGCAATAATAAACTCAAACCATCGGTGAATTCAATCGATAATTGCATGGTCGCTGTATCGATCTTGATATCTAATACTTTTTTATCAATCAGTACTCGAACTCGGCTGGTCGGATCGATCGAATCGGTTTCTGAATCAGCAATCATCGATCCTGCTGAGTTAACTTGCCACTGCGAAATGCGTGTGCCCAAAATCCACGCACCCTTTTCCTGTCCTGACATAGACGCTTGACGGTAGGGTAATCGATCGCCAAAATGGAGCATCAACTCATCTCCATAGCTGAAATTAACTCGCCAACAAGTTTCACCAATTAATTTGCCAGCTAATTGGGTTAAGGCTTGTAGATCGCGACTATTGATAATACTGGATTGACTTTGAACTATCATAATTTCCTGTCATTCAAGTGGTTCGATCCCTAGAAACTCCTGTAGCTGCAAAAGCTTTACTATGGCAAGGCTTAGTATCGAAAGCTAGGGCTTTATTTACTCATTGCCAAGGTAAGAAGTTCTTGAACTTTATTGGTTATTTAGATAAGTATCAAACTCGGATTGTTAATTACAGCTATTATCAATCGGAACAACTGTGTTCTATTGGCTCTGGAGCCGTTGAGTCAGCAATCAAACAGATTGGAGCTAGGATTAAAATCTCAGGAGCACAGTGGCATCTGGATAGTATCGAACATATCCTTTCTGTTCGTTGTGCTTATCTTAATGGTTTATTGGCTATTTAACTAGATCTGCCAAAAGTGGATGCTCCCGTGTAATAACCAATTATTTTTTGACGTTCTCGCTCAAAAATAACGTAGGGAATGGCAATATTTCGCTTCTTATCTTGACTAGCTACAGAGTGCAAATATCGATCTAATTGCTCATTACCACAGCTAAAAGCCGCTCGGTCATGGTGCTCTTCGAGGATTTCAATACAAAAATCGATAGATTCTGGATTTAACACGGTACGGCTGGGCACTATTTATTTAACATTTGCTTGTACCACTGGGTATCAGCAATAGCTAATTCGCTAGGTGGAGCCGGATTCAATAACGTATCAGCAAAGGCTTGTCGATCGAGATCGGTTAATTCGATAAACTCGCTATCTTTGATAATTTAGATCGCCGCATCTGCCAAAACTGCCACGATAAATTCCGTCAAATTCTGACCACGCAAACCAGCAGCCCCCTCCATCAGTTGTTTTTGCTCTGTAGTTACACGAGCTTCTAACCGAGCATTTTTCCTAATTTGATTGGCTTTAGTTGGATCTGTGGCTAGTTCCATACCCACAAGGAAAGCAATTAATGACACTGACTGCTATTATATCAAATAGTACGCTGCCCCGCCGTACTAAAATACTGTTAAATTTTAGTCCCCGCAACAAGGGCAAATAAACTTATTCCTACCTACTTCCTCCTGTAAATCGGGAATTGCTAGGACATTTCTACCAAATACCCGATCGACCCATCCGACTTCTCGATCGACAGATCTGCTGATAGGATCTAAGTCCGAAAGTTGAACATAGGGGTATCGATCGCCACATTTACCACAAATTTGCGCTCCCCACTCTGTTTCACAACCCTGGCTACAATAACAGCGAAAACATTGGCGGTCTAAATCCTCAAAATTATCACTTTGTTGATGACAAGTTGGACAAGTTAACAGTGGCTTAAACTTTTCTTCTACTCGAGTAGAAAAATTATGGAGCGTCTGCAATTCATCAAATTCTTTTTTAGCTGTCGCTCCACAAGATTTTGCTTGCTGAATTAGTCTCGATCTTTGCCTCTCGAAAGTAGATTTTTCTTCCGGTTTAGGTGGACGGATTACTCTAAAATTTAGCCCTTTCTGAAGAATCCATGAATTCCCATCCAATAGTGAGGGATGAATTGGTTCAATCGGGAAAGGATAAATTTGACAATATTGCTTATAAAGCCACCATTGGATCGTCCGAGCAATCCGCTCTCCGCTGAGAAGATCTAATGGGCTAATAGGTAGTATGGCAAATGATTCTGCTGCGTTAGAATAATCATTCCCTAAACTATTAATCTGCCGTTGCACTAACTTAGATAGTTTCCGTCGCTCATCTTCAGTGCCTGGATAGAGAATTACTACTGTACTATTTGGCTGATTGGAACAAGCCAAGTGAAATTCTCTAATAGCACGATCGATCTCAGCTCGATCTTCTGTTGCACTTAATGGCAGTATTAATGGAATTAATAAGATCGGTGGAATTTCAGATGCTTCTAATGAAATAGTTCCATCAGTTTCCCACTTCAAAGTTATACTACCTTTTTGGCTGTTGAATTCGATCGAGCTACCTAATTGTAAATCGAACAGATCGCCAGCCTTAAATCCTAGCCCTCGATCGGTTGCTGTTCCATTTCCTGTTAAAGCACGGCTAACTAACAGCAGACAAAAAGCTTCAAATCCTCTACAACTTTGTTGGTAAGTTTCCAGGATTTTTTGGGGAGACTGAATATTACCTCGTTGCCAGGGAGTCAACGCTTGCCACATAAGGTCAACATAACGATAATGCCGATCGTTAATCAGAATATTTGTGTGATTGAGGGTATTTCCCACAGTTGCTTGCTTAGGAATAGCTCGATACAACTCAGTATCCAATAATCCGCGTAGCTTATATTGCAACTGTTTCAATAGATTGAGTGTCTCTGTCGCCGTTTTCAGGGCAGTTTCAGCTTGAAACTGTTCGCCCCATAGACTACAAATTCGTTCCCGATTTCGCCAATAGATATTTTGAGTCTTTTCAGAGAAATCAACTGCCTGCTCTAACTCTTGTTGAAGAGTTTGCACGGTGATGATTCGTTTCTGTAGGTACTCCAATAATCGATCGATTAGTCGAGCAGTAACCTTATTCTCATAAATATCCAGTAAATCTTCCCGAATTAAGCACAAAACCCGCTTTGGGCGTACATTCCTAAACGTTCGTTTGTCCCAATCTTCCGTATGAGACGCTAAAAACTCTATGGCATGAGGAGAAATGCGTTGGGCGCGAGAGATAGGCAATCTGTCGGTTTCCAGCTTAAGATAAGTTCGGGGATGATGACAAATTTCCTCCAAATGTCCGATGTATTTTCCCAGTATTCCCTCCAGTGGCTGAGGCAGAATGTTTTTTTCAATGTTATAAATCAAGGGCAATATCTCTACCCACTTCTGCCAATCACTCTGACTTGAAAATAGTGTTTTTCGAGTTTCATCGAAGTACTGAAGGCTCTCTAATAGAAGGTCAGAGGGAATTTGCCAGTTAGAAAAAGAAAAAGATCGTTCTTTGGTGATTCCATCTATCGATCTCACCGAACAGCAATGTGAAATATCAGGGTATAGGTATACCCGTGATTGTGGCAAAACAGAAACACCATTGACGATTACTGTCTCTGTTTCACTCAGAATTTCCCATTGACCTAGCAATAATCGCTCGGGGATATCTCTCTGAGTTTTTCCAGTCAAACGATTGTAGAACTTCACGATTAATACGCTCCTCGATCGAGCCTTTGCAACTCCGATTCCAGCAGTTTTAGGGATTGGACAGGCTTATCTGTATCTAGTTCATCCCAGTAAATCTCGATCGTCTCCTGAAGTTCTTTCAAATCCCCTGGTCGAGTATCATGGCGATCGCGCACTTTCCGCAAAATCTTCGTGACTAGGAGATGATCCGTTGCCTCAGTTAGAGAGCCTCCAGCCGCAATCACAACGGGGATATAGTCATACATCTGTCGTTCCAACCGATTACCCCAGCCGATCTTGAATTTACGCTCCAGCACTTCGGATAGCCGCTCGTTCAGAAACTTGAATGCTTTAGCGGCTTTGTCTGCATGTCTATCTTGAGCTTTTTTGAAAGCTTTTATCAGTAATTCATACGAAATTGGGTGTCTTGATGGAAGTTGGTCGGGGATGTCAAAACTCTCATGACTACGCGCTAACTCCATGATGTGAGCACGATCGTATGTCTTATCAGCAAACTCCAATGTCGTCTCATCTTGATTTGCAGTTCCCACAAACCAAACGTTTGGTGGGATGACAAGTGTATCGCGCTTCGGAAAAAGCTGGGGAGAAGGTCGTTCCAAGTCAGTATTCAGAATAAGTGTTGGATTGTCCTGCTCCAATTTCGATAGAAACTCGGCAAAGTACTGTTCGGGGCGAGATAGATTCATCTCATCCAGCACAATAATATAGATTCGGTCTTGGAATTGGGGACATTGAGCCTCATACAAAGCTGTTAGAAACTCTGTTTCATAGAATTTCCGTTCAAAGGAGTTGTAATAACCAATGAGATCCTGCCGATCGCGCCATCCCGCCTGTACTTCGATTAATTTGTAGTTATTTTGTCCTCGCTGTCCTAACGCACGAGCGAAGGCGATCGGGAGACTAGTTTTTCCTGTGCCACTAATACCCTGTAAAAGATGGAGTCTGCTCATAGCAATACCACCCAGAAACGATCGAATGTCTCGATCTGAGTAATATAATCGTTTATCCTTTTCTGAGGGCGACAACGCAATCCGATAACGCAGGTCTTGAGCAAACTGTGCAAGATCGACCGGTTCCGATGAAGATATAGGAGTAAGTTGGAGCTTCTCATCTCTATCCAATTGAATACACTTTTCAAAGGGGCTACGCTCTTGAGCTTGAGTGATGCCGTCATTAATGGTTATCTTTAACTCATCTAGTGCCGATCGGAGTCGATTGTTGCTAGCTTCTAAAGCTTCCTTCTCATCCCGTAAAGTTTCCAAATTAAGAACTGCAATTCGATTATTTGCCACTAAACGCTCTAATTCTTGCCCTCTAGTCACCCTTTGAAACCGCTCTGATTCCCACTGTTCTTTTTGGGTCTCCAACTCTTCCAATCGTTTTACCGCAGCCTCTGTCGGACGCTCGGCTAATTTCTGTTCTAACTCTTCATTTTGACGACGCAATCCCTCAATTTCCGCCAAAATCTCATCTGGAGAGCGGTTTTGAAACCGTCTATTAGCATCAATAAGTTTGGCACATTTAGCTGCCAACTGTTTTTCTCTCACTTCCAAAGCTAGATAACATTGCCCTTGTATTTCTACCTGATTTTCTAATCCTTGAAGTCTTTGTCCTGCCCGTTGAGTAACTTTTTCGTCAAAGGATTGAAGATCCTCAGCTAATAGTTCTCGATCAGCTTCTAGCCTACTTTGTACCTGTCTTAATTGATTACGCTCTGAAATAAATTTCTTCCGTTCCTGTTCGAGTTCCTCTTTTACAATAGAACTTTCCCGTTCAAACTCAGAATAGTGTCGAGAAATATCTAATTTTGCTTGCTTCTGAATCTCAACTTTCTGACTTAGTGTCTGGGCAATTTCTTGACTAAGATCCCCGATTTGTTGCTCCAATTGGCTTATAGCAAGCTGATTTTGAGCTAGATAACCTGCGGTAGCATTGGCTTCATCCTCTCGAAGCTTACGTTCTCGCTGGATTATCTTCTTGTCCTTTTGGGCTTGTTGTTCTCGATCGCTTTGTAATAAGTTAGATTCATCATTCAGTTTTTGCTGTTGGCTCTTTAACTCATTCTTCTGTTGCTCTCGTTCATCTTGTAATAAGTTAGATTCATCATTCAACTTTTGCTGTTGGCTCTTCAACTCATCCTGTAGAATTTCTAGCTTTTGTTTTTGTTGTTCGATCTCTTTATGTTCATTTTCTAAGCGTGTATTCGCTAAATTAAAGCTTTGTGCTTTTTCCCAAAGATCGTCAGGATTAAAACTTGATGGAGGAGATGAAGTTAAACTTTCTAAATCCTCTACTGTAAGTTTTTCCAAAGCTTTTGTGTATGCAGCATCAATCTGCCCTGACTGTTCCGGTTTTACTGATGCTGATGAAATAGATTTAGCGGTAGCACCATTACTAATGCTTGGGGTTTTTGCCCCAGGATTTCCTGGTATTAATTTTTGTTGAGTGCTACGAGGTTTCTTGTTACTACGACTTGCCATACTTATTTTGTAGTGATATTGTGTTTATGGTTGATAAGATAATTGCAGTGCTCCAGCAACTAATCTGTATACAGCATCGACTTGCGGTGCTAAGTCTACTAATTTGAGTGGTTGAGCAGTATCTTGCGGATCGGAAGCGTGTGTAGCAGCATTTCGTCCTTCTGCCAACTCATCCAGCAGATGTAGCAGATTAGGAGACTGTGGAGCTAGCAACCTCAGTGGATGTGCAGAGTGATTGGGTGTAGCCAACAGTGCCACTAGAATGAGGGCACGTAGTGAACCATATCCACCATCTGCGGCTTTACGAATTGAAGTGCGATCGATGTTTAGTAGCTTCGGAGGTAAAGGCTCTTGGAAACCAGCATTTTTTGCATAATTATTGAGAGTTTGATGGTTAAGATTCCTGTTGCCGCTTAGACGATTAGCAACTCCTCTAGTCGGAAAATCTTGTTGAAGCATTTTCAACAGTCTTTCAGCCGCCTTCTGGGACTTAGTTACAATATTCTCTAGTTTATCAAATAAAATTTTAGAATCAGTTAACTCTTCAGCCTCAATATACGATCGCTCAAGAGCAACAAGATCTTCAAATAAATCTTCCCACTTTCTAATTACAGGAGATAATTTACGCTCGACTCGTAAACGGGCTTCGCGATCTAACAAAGTTAGCCGATCGTTAAATTTATCAAATTGCTCCTTACGTTGGTCGCCTATCATCTGAAGTAAAAACTGCTCTAACCCCAGAATAGTTCGATCTTTCCGACGTTTTTCCAACTTATCGAATAACCACGGGCTATCACCTAAGCCAAATGGATCGCAAATATTCCAGGGGTTTGGACTTGAAATATCTTCAGGCACATATATAAAAGTTGCTAGCCATAAATCTGTTGGTTCCTCTTCGATAAAATTAACGCGATCGAGAGCGGGAATTCGATCGAAAGACCAGTCTTCATCATCATTATCTTTGTTCATCTGACGAACATTTCTACTAGTTCTGTGGTGCTGTCGAACTGCGTTAATAACTTCAATTGGAGAGGGTTGCCGTTCGATCGTATTTTCGACCCGTTGTGGCATGAATGCCGACTGATAAATTGGCTTACCAGTTGTACCAAGACTTAATTCTAGAAACCCTGATTCTTTGAAACGAACATCTGTATAATTTTCACGCTCTACAAAACGTGGGAATAAATCACCAGTCCACGGATCTTGGAAAATAAACCCAACACTGGAATTCTGAACCATCGAAGTTTCATTTTTCAGGATTTCTCGCCCGCTTTCAGTAAGTTCTCCGCGTAAATCAACGTAATATCGATTGGCAAGTTGAGTGGTAATTAAGGCAGCTAGCTCCTTGTCAATACCAAGGTGCAAACCAATTTCAACATTTTCTGTGATGCCTGTACGAAACATTCCCAAGACTGCTTTTTCTAAGATGTTGACTCCGTTGGACGAGGCAAGTGGGGCAACAACGCGATACATCCGCACGGGATATAATAAATATTTTCGAGTACTCCAACGAGCAGTAGATTTAGGATCGTAATAGAGAATTGGAGTTTTTTTATCAAAAGGCATGGTAGTTGTCCTAAAAAACTTTTCCGTGAGGTGTTTGACATAATTCATGAAAGGTAATTAATTCACGAATTGCTTGCCGCTCATGCTCTGGCCGATTGGCTTCTGCCATCACCATTTCCAAGTCACCCGTCACAATGAGTAGTCGCTGTTGCCTACTCATTGCTACGCAAAGACGATTCTCCAGCCGTAAAAAGCCATATTTTTGTCTATAAGTTTCTGGGCGATCTGGTGTCGCTTGAATATTGTTGCTACGGGTCATAGAGAGAAAAACAACATCAAATTCTTTACCCTGAAATGCGTCAACAGTGCCGATTCGCAATTGCTCGACGATTTTACCCTGATGATTTGTGGTTTCTTGCCATGATGAGGCAATTTGATACGTCCCCTCATCTGTTCTTTCGGCTAGTCCAACCTCGCACAGTTCCTTCCAAAGCTGATTTACTTGCTCTTTATAGAAGGCGATTACTCCAAAAGTTAAGCGAGAGTCGTGTTCGATCAGACGTTTTAGTTCTTTGACAATTCGTCTAGCTTCGACGGGACGAGACTTACTCTTGCCTCTTGTTTCACTACCTAAATCGAAGGGAACATTAATCCAGGCGGCAACTTTCCCTTGATAGTCAGGGAGATCGTGAACAAAGTCTTCTTCTGCTCTACCTGCTTTAATGGCAGGCTCTCCATGATATTCATAGAAAGTGCGACTTACAAAATCGCCAAGGATTGGATGCATCCGATATTGTGTATCCAACGTGACTGTCCGCTTAATCCCGTCCCGCTGCTCCCATTCTCGTAATTGCCTAAATAGCCGTTCAAATAGACTTTTTTTCAAGGCATCCTGAGTTGTTTGATTCGATAAAATCAATTGACGTTCGACATCTTCATCCAGAATGTGCGGTAACTGGCGATGGTCTCCGACTAAAATAATCCGTCGTTCAGCCATCGCCATTGGAATAAATAAATCTAGTGGATTTGCTCTGGCAGCTTCATCAATGATGACTGTCTCAAAAACGCTATCCACATTGCCAGTTACCAACTCCATTTTTTTCCCAACTGCCTGTTGGCAGGTCGCAGCCAGCACAACGGTATAATCTTGCAGCATTTGCCGAACCCCATTAGGGTCGCTTCTCAGGTCATTCAAATATTCCTCTAAAACAGCTTCAACTCCAGTCCTAGATTGGCTTACCTGTTCTGCTAGTGCCTCTCGCACTCGTTCCAGTAAAGCTTCGATATCGGGATTAGCAACGGGTGTCGTGGTTGAAACACCCCCAGTAGGTATGAGTCGATCCAAAAGCCGAATTTGAAGATCTGCTAAATCATTGAGGAAAGGAGGCTCACCAGCAGACTCAAAATTATCCCAATCAGCGGCTGTCTTTAGCAGGCTGAGATCTTCTTCCGCTAGCAGATCCAATGATTCAAGACGACGTAGAGTTTTGTACGCCGCCGTTGGACCATCATCAGAGAAAGAGATTGGTTCCGTGCGGAGCGAACGAATCGACTGGATTACTAACTCGTTGGATCGATCGAGTGAGTTTTCAGGAGACTGTCCTAACGCCAGGATACGACTCTGCGCTAAAAGTTGATTGCTGAGTTCTCCAGCAATCCTGCCGTTCGTCGAGTCATATATTTCTTTCAGCAATTCTGCTGTTTGCTGTGGAGTTCCGGGAGTCAGCACATAAACCGTAACTAGATTTTGAACCCGACGCAACAAAACTGTTTCTGGTAATTCAGTCAAATTACCCTGTCTAGCCGTAAGTGCCTCGATTCTCTCTCTACGCCAGCGATCGACATTATCGGGAGCATCACTCCGACTGCGTTTACCCCCGATCCGAACGGCTGGCAGTCCAAATACCACAGTTTGTTCTGCCACATTTTCGACAGCATCATGTTGGAAACTGCTCAGAAGTAACCGATGGGAAACATTCCCATTTCTGTTTTTTTCAATTTCAGCCAGACAGGATTGAATTGCCGCAATGACTCTAGTTTTACCTGTCCCTGGCGGCCCTTGAATTAAAGCAATATCAGGCGTATTAATCGCAATTTGCAACGCCTCTTTCTGGCGGGAAGTTGGAGAACCTTTAAAAGCGGTAAGTATTATCCGTTCGAGTAACTTGTGCTGACGATGATTTGAGGTCGGAGTTTTTTGGTTTTGCAAGATTAACCCTAGTTGAGGCATTGGGCAGATTGCGGTGCGAATTCTTTCCTCAGAACGCCGCCGCCGATTTAACCGAGTCCGATCGCCTTGAAGCGAAACAAATAAAAATCCTTTTGGAGGAGGCGAAAGTAATTCATCTGGATTGGCGGTGCGAATGTCCAGAGTCATGTTTTGAGGATCGATCTCGATAATTTCGCCAGAAAATGTCTTCTGGGTATTGGTAGTAGCTTCTAAACTACTGAAATCTGGTTGTCGATTGCTAGCTTCCAAAGAGGAATCAAATGAATCCCTTAATAGCTGCAATTGTTTGTCTAGATTAGCCTGCCTTTCAAGGCGAAAGCGACAATTGCCATTCGCTAACATTTCCTGTGATGAGTAGGCAATCCAGCCAAATTCATTGGCTTGTTGGAGAATTGCTTGTTGCTCTAGTTGATTGTATTCCCGCCATAACGACAGGTAAGTATCAGCATTTTTAGCCAGTACGTCCAGTTCGGTGCGAATGCTGCCCCGTAATGTCGCCGCGATCGACATGTCACAGAAGGACATTGGTGCCGTGAGTAAAATCAAAGGACGCTGCTCGCTAACATCTTTTAGCCGTCGCGATTTCGTGACTCGTTCAACTCGCAGCCGATCGTCATTAGTTCGACGCAGATCTACTATAATTTTATTGCCACATAGCTGAAATGTGTTCTCCAGAGCATCCTGGTGATTTTTACCAGTTCGCATTAATATTCGAGATTTTCCGCCTTCCTGTGTTGGTGGCAAAATTAGTTCGCGAGTCAGCCAATCAATAATTGTTTCAACTGGTGCAGACATTCGTAGATGTCGATTCTGAATGTCTTCAATTATTTTTTCATCAACACCAAACTGCATTTCGTCTGGGATATCGAGTTGAGTTGGAAACTCATGTACTTGAATGGAAAGTCGATTGGGAGATCGTCCTTTCGGATGCACTTCTAGTAACCAGCATAAAGTGGGCAGATTACGGTCGAGAACACTTTCTAGCTGCGTGTGGTTTTTCTGGTCTTTACCTTGAATATTCCACATCTTCACTGAGCCGTGACGGAGCAGAAGATCATTACCGATCTCATCTCTAGAAAGAAAAACCTCGTTTTTCACGGCTAGGAGTTCTTGACTTTCAAATGGAGTGCGATCGCTCCGCTCAATTTCAATCTTGTAGATTCGTCCACCTTGAATGTCGCTAACTCTCATGATGAATGTCCTCCAGAAATAAACTTAAATATTGCAACGCGGTGTGGGCGATCGGCCGGAGCGAAATGCAACAGACAATCATATGAGGAGTCGCTTGCTGGGAAACGTTTCCAGCTATCTTGTATTTCCACAAATATTCGTTTATTGGCTTTAAGAAATGACAGCCAAAAACATTGCCCATTGAGACTGCGAATACGGACGTTAGTTGCTTCTAGTTGAAGTTCGACCTCTGGACTATGACTATTAGGCCCAGTTCTTCCATTAATAATCCGATTGGTAAGAATTAATGGCTGCTGTTCTGTCACGGATAAAACAGCTAGGTTGTTTTGGGTATTGAGAAACTTGTTACAGTCTTCTACCTTTGCTAGCGGCTCCCATCGTTTGATTGCCAGTTTTACCAGAGATGGCCGAGGACAATTACACCAAGGGCAGTACTTTTGATTGATGTAGTAAGTACTGCTGCAATCGGGGCACTCGATTGTGGAATCGGCGGCTGAGTACAAATTTTCAACCCATTGGCTAATTCCCGGTCGTTTAGTTGGCTCTAATAGCCCCTCACTAAAGGAACGATGACATAATTTCTTGAGGTTGGGAGATAACACAATATCTCTGGGGAAGCCATGAATCGTGGCATTACTTCGATCTTCTAGATCGTCTACCCAAGGGAGAGCACCCTCTAATGCCTTTTCCTCTAACTCTGGCTCACCGTCTAGGACTAAATCTCCCATCAAAGGATGAATTAAGCACAAGGTACGAAAGGCAATTGTCGCAAAGGCATGAGCATCCGTTAATGTGTTAACCCCAGATTTCCTTAAGACTAATTCAGGGGCACCATACCCAGGTGTATAAAAACTTCGAGTGGATGAGGAACTTTCATAATGAAGGTTATCTGTATCGATCAAACGAATTTCATGGGCATCCAAATCGCTAGAGACGAAGATATTATTGGGCGACGGATCGCTGTAAACCAAGCCTTTGCTATGAATTTGAGCGAGAACTTCAGCGCATCTCGCTAGTAACAGTAAACGACGGCGTAATCCTCCTCCACATAAATACCACTCTGATAGAGATTTCGCATCATGAGGAGGGTGAATCAACTGTGCAATGGAAGTCATTCCAGTAATGAGTTCCATGACATATCCTAAATGAGGTGCCTGGAGCATTTCCAAAGGAGAGGCAATGGCTAGATCTCGTAGCTCGTGCATTCGACGAATATCCTGCAACTGTCCTCGCAGCAACTCCCGCCGACTGCTAGATCGGTCGAATAGGATTTTAATCGCTCGTTTTCCACCTTTGGCTGCATATACGGCTCCCTGTCCTCCTCGTCCCAATTCGCGCTCTAGCTCGTAGGTATTCCCTCGTTCATCGTTAATACGTTTGCCTTCAAGATTCATTTGTGTCGATCATCCGCTTGTTTATGCCAAAGCACTGCCAGGGTTTTATCGTCTAGATGGTTGGGAGTAGACCAATTTCTTAGCTCCCGATGTAAAGCATGTCGGCGAGCGACAGGAACCATTGATCCAAACTCAGTAACGAGGGTGTGAATGAAGTCTCCAACGCGATCGCCCACCAAATCATCGGCTATTCCATCCGTTGCCAGTAGAACTGCGGCGTTGGGTGGTAGAGCTGGTTTTGTTATCACAGTCCAATCTCGTGTTGATTTAGCAACACCTAGCCCAGTGGTTTGATTGGAGAAACCCTGGCGTTCACCTTGTAAGATTTCGATGCTGCCGTCAGCATTCCGAATTGCCGCAATCCCATCACCTAGCTGGGCGATCGTCAATTCACCTGAAGGCACTATTACTGCAAATAAACAGGTTGCGGCACTATCCTCTTCTCGATCGGGTCGAATCCGCAATCCCCAAAAGAGATGAACTAACCGCAGCAGAGTTGCCACAGGTGCTCGATCGGACTTTGACCAGGGCTTTAAAGCCGCCTTAACTGCTTGACAAGCTATTTGTGACCCCATCCGAGCATTAGATTTTGACCCCATCCCATCGCTGAGAATAATGGCTGTGCCAAACGGACCAGATATCTTCATCCAGGCATCTTCGTTTGGACGACGCTCCTGAATATGTAATTTACCCCGAACAGATGCCCCAAATGATTCTAAACATGACTGCGATCGGCTTAACATCAAAACTCCAGGTCATCAAGATCGTCGAAATCGATTGGAGTAATGTCATTCGGGTTAATACTTCTAGATCGATTGGTGACTGTTACTGTGACCCAACGGAAGAATTTTTGAATCTTGGTTTCATCTGCCCGAAATACTGGAATTTCGGGATGTTGTCCAACCAGAAATGCCTTGAGAGTTTCTTCATCGGCATCAGGACCAACACCCATCGCAAAACGTAAGGCTTTAGAAGCCCGTTCTGAATTCAATAATTCTTGGAGTGGTTGCTTCCAATTATCGGAAATATGTCCCCGGTCGTCGGTGGGCTGTCCATCCGAAATTAAAATTAGATTGGGATGGTAAGAGCGACTAGGGACGATCGTTTTATCCTCTAGAAGCCGAGTCGCTAGTTCAAATGCAGCACCTATTGGGGTCGGCCCTTTCGCCTCCAGATCTGTCCACTGAACTTGATCGGCTGGCTGTAATGGCAGGATCAGGTTAGCTCCATCTCCACCAAATGTAATAACAGCCACATGAATCTCTGCCCGAACATCCTGTTCATTAGCAAAATTTGCGATCGTTTCGGAAATCGCTCGGTTCAGGGCAGCCAATTTACCGTAGGCTGTCATGCTGCCACTGACATCTGCGAGAATGATAACAGGCATCATTCTCGCAGATGCGATGGAAAAATCTCTAAGTTTACTCATACTCAAACCAATTTTGAAAAGTTATTTATTAGCTCAAGCACTTACATCAAACTCTTTGTAGATTGAGGTGCTAGGCATAGTATACCCGAGCCTAGAGTATATCTATACCCACTGCAGACAATGTTTGGGCAATTCCTCTTGTCAATAAGTTTCGACCTCTTTGTCTGACTTTGACACTTACTTAGGAAGCTCAATGCTTAAAATTCGATCGCAGAGTAATATTTGAGATAGATATTTTAGATAGTCGATTAAAGTATTTCCCATGACTGGGATCTCTATTAGCAAAACTGGATGCTTAGAAATCTCCCTAGAAATTCGCCAGCAGCTTGGCATTAACCTAAAAATGCAGCAACCAGAATGAATACCGATCGCATCCAAGCCACCCCCCAAAACCTGTTCCAAGACACCAACCGCTGGCAGCACAACCACCGCAGCCTAATTTTTTGGTACGATCCCGATCGCCAGTTTCCTGACACCTTCACCGACCTAGAACTCCCCAATGTGGAGAAAATCACCCTCGGCGACATCCCCTTCACCACTAAATATCAGATTCTCATTCAACAACCCCACCAGAACTTCCTCCTCTACGCCCCCTTCCCCGCAGGGCTGATTCATCCCCTAAAGCAGGTAAAATAGCAAGAGTTGCGGGAATAAAAAAACATGGATAGTAGTCTAATCGAACACTTGAAACAAGTGGAGGACTTTAGAACAACAGATGGCCTAGACATCCACTCTGGTTGGTATTGCTATTCATAATCATGGCAACAATGAATGGAAATTTGGGAAATCGTGGGTGTGGAGATTTTGTGAAACGGCATCAGCGAGTATTAATCGAGAAATTTGGGATGACTCGACATGGAGTACCATCATATTCAACAATCCAAAGAGTAATGAATGGAGTGGATTTTGACAAACTGGTAGAAAAATTCAACCA
>Ga0209491_10006682_pt1 | contig 15762 bp, 11 predicted proteins | sample BON02_FD_187213 | JGI IMG/M metagenome (GOLD analysis project Ga0209491, IMG submission 187213) | Freshwater microbial communities from Lake Bonney liftoff mats and glacier meltwater in Antarctica - BON-02 (SPAdes) (version 2) | ecosystem: Environmental > Aquatic > Freshwater > Ice > Glacier...
GGGGAGGGGGGGGGGGGGGGGAAGTCGCTCAGCCCCCGGACCCATTTATTTCAGAGCAAAATCTGGCCGGTACTAAATTCTTGGTACTAATTTTAGTCAACTTTCAGTAATATTTGCACTAAAATATTGAAATTTTATTGAAATTTTATTGATTTTTTTTTAAAATATAATGATGAATATATTGCAAATTTATTCTTATACGGCGTGATGGCCTTCGTTTTCGACCTGTGACAGAGCAACAAAAAAAATGCAAGTTCAAAATACAGTGTATTCGCCCGTTTGGGTTTTCGAACATGATCTCACGAATGTTCCCGTTGTCAAGATAGGTCCTCCTGTTTACGGCCACCAGGTGACCGACCACGACCCTCGTGACAAATCCAAAGACATTATCATAGCAAGCAACGTGACTGAGCTCGAACTCAGCAACCTCTTCAAGATGTCGACGATCACCTGCATTGCCAGTCTCTCCATGCTCACCAAGTTGATTCTCAAGGGTAACGACGTCTCCAGTTTTCCGCGCATGGGCAAGCTTCCTTTTCTCCAGAGTGTCCACCTCTCCAACATGCACCAGCTGAAGACAGTGGGAAAGGCCCTGTCCACCGCCCCCGCCCTCCGCTCCCTCGACGTGCACAACTGCCGCATTTTCAAGACGATCACACAGTCGTTCATTACTGGGGTGACGCAGGTGGTGCCCACGGACCCTCCAGGGAGGGCTTCACGCTTCCACACACTGCGCGTGACGAAGTGCCCCTTTGTCGTCCCGCGTGCGCTCGGCGACCTGGTGGGTCTGCGGATCCTGTACCTGGCGGACACGTGCCCGCTGCAGATCAGGTTTCCTGCGCTTGGGAGCTTTGTGGATCTCGTGGAGCTCACGGTCAAGCACCAATCGTTCTCGAACTTCCCGCCGGTGGAGGAGCTTGTGTGCTTGACCTCGCTGGAGCGCCTCGTGCTGCAGAATCTGCCGATCGAGAGCGTGGAGGGCATCTGCCTGCTGAAGTCGCTTGTCTATCTCCGCCTGACGGACCTGGACATGAGCCACCTGCCCGACGAGATGGGCCAGCTGTCTCTGCTGCGCTCGCTGAAGATCAAGCGTTGCGACTGGCTGGAGGACCTTCCGACCTCGATCGGCACCCTCCCCGTGCTCGAGACGTTTTACGTGACGACGACGCCGGCGAACATCCGCAACGCGGCGATGTTCACCGACACGTTCATGTTCCGTCGCACCGCCCGCCTGCTGCCCTTCATGCGGGCTCTGCAGACGCTGCAGGTCGCCGGCGTGGAGGACGAGGAGGGGCTGGCGCTCGCGCATGTGCTCAAGTCCTGGCCCCCTCCTGCGCTACAGACGGTGCAATTATACCCGCCGCTCCACCTCTTCGTGCAGGCCGACGACCGCCACATGAACGCGTGGTCGTGCGCAGCCATCGTGAATGAGTGGCAGGGTGCGGTGCTCAAGGCCGAGGCCTTCGTGTGCGGCGCGCACTCCGGCATGGGATGTGCCTCGCTTGTGCTATGCCTGGGCCAGGACCTGCTCAAGATGATCGTGGGGGAGCTGCTGGGACGCGTGCCGCAGCCCTTCAGCATTCACGACCTGGTGGACGACAGCCAGATCCGCAGCGCGCCGGGGGGCGCCGCCACGGTCTAGTGTTCGGGGCACACGTGTGTGGAGGGACCTGGCCTTTCCTCGTAGTCGCGCCGGCCTCGGGATATGCATTTGTTTTTGTTTGGCATATAAAAATGGTTAATTTATTTGTCGTTTCCTTGACCCTGGACGTAAGACAGGATTGTACCCTGACATTGTGTCGTGGCGCACCAGCTTGACAGAAAATAGGTCGATGGCTTTTGACACCACGAATAGATAACGCAGCGGCGCACATGATCTGAGGCGCTCCATACTCCTTGTCGAGCACATGTATTATAAAAAACATTGTCAAATTATTGATTCCTGTGCGGATAATAATTGTAAATTTTTTGAAAATTTATTGATAATATTTTATTTTTGCATTATTTTTTTATTGTTATCCTGCCGATCCCTCTGACTTTCTGGGGGTGGGGAAGAGCAAAACTTCCGGCGATGCTTCGCCTGTACTCCCCCCCATACGGCGCCGACCACTGCACCTATGGCTTCATGAACGGCCCCAAGGACGCGAAGGTGAACCGGCACTCGGACTGCCTCAACATCACGCACTACCCCACCATGACTGCGCTCCCCCCCGCCCTGTGGGAGCTCGAGTCGCTCGGCCACCTCTCTCTGCAGAAGTTGCCTGCCCTGCAGGTCTTCCCCGATTTGAGCCTCCTGAAGAGCCTGAAGACGCTCGTGCTGCAGAACTTGCAGGGCCTCGGGGGGATCACTGCGGCGATGGCGAGTCCGCCGCAGCTGGCGCGCCTGCAGATCAAGATGTGTCTGAAGATGAAGACGATCGACTCGGCCTTCATCGACGCGGTGTGCGAGCGCACGTGCTTCAAGTTCTTGTCGTGGGGGGACTCTCCGATCGCCCTGAACCGCGAGATGGGCCGGCTGTGCCACCTGGAGGGCCTGCAGCTGCACACGGTGTGCGAGCTCACACGCAGCCTGTTTGATTTCTCGGGGCTCGGCTCGCTGAGCAGCGTGCATCTCTCGGACATGGAGTTTGTGGAGGAGCTTCCCGAGTCGCTGTGGGGGGTGACCGGGCTGCAGCACCTTGCTCTGCGCAACATGCCGCTGCGCACCATCTCGGCGGGGATCGGGCGGTTGGCGAATCTGGAGACGCTGTGGCTCGAGGAGCTCACCATCAGGTGCGTGCCTGTGGAGCTCGGGATGCTGGCGAAGCTGCGGGAGTTCAACCTGCAGCTGTGCATATTCTGTCTTTCCTTTCCGGTGGAGGCTCTGCTGGGCCTCGTCAGTCTGCAGATCCTGCTCATCGAGTGGCTGCAGTGCCCCGAAGACCTGGCGGATTGGTACGTCGGGGCGGGGTACAGCAAGCAGGACTCGGAGGGCGTGATGGTCTTCCAGCAGCTCTGCGTGGCGCTGCCGTCGATGCACGCGCTCGAGACGCTCACGCTGAGGGAGGTGTATGATCCGCTGGACATCGAGACGGTCGCGGCGACGCTGCGGTCGCCGGCGGCCTGTCTGCGCTACGTGCAGGTGCAGAGCCAAGTGCTCGAGCGCATGGCCGCCGCCATGTACGAGCAGCCGCGGTGGAGGCGTCTGAACAGCGAGAACCACATGCGTCACTGGCGCAACGAGCAGGCCAAGGTGCTGGCGTTCGCGACGGGCCTGCTCTCGCGTGTGGGCAAGGCCTCGTGCGTGCTCTCGCTGAACCGCGATGTTGTGCGCCAGGTGGGCCGGGAGGTCTTCGGCTGGGGGCAGGTGGAGTCGCATGTGCCCTCGTTGCCGGTGCTGTGAGAGGCGTTGTAGCCCGGGCGACGTCGGCGAGGCCGGTGGCGTGCTACGGGCCTCGGTGCCGGTGCTGTGAAAGGCGTTGTAGCGCGGGGCGACGTCGGCGAGGCCGGTTGCGTGCTACGTGCCCTCGGTGACGGTGATGTGAGAGGCGTTGTAGCCCGGGGCAACGTCGGCGAGGAAGGCGAGCAGGCTGCTGCGGAGGGCCTGCTCGCTGCCGGCGCTGGCGAGGACGGGGAGCGTGAGCACGAAGTCGGTGTAGAAGGTCTGCGTGCATGCGGCGAGCTGGAGCACGCACACGAGGAGCACGAGGTGCCAGCCGGGGGGCATGTTCGTGGGGTGCGGTGGCTGTTATATGGGCCTTGGCTGCGTTTTGTGCTTTTTTAATAAAGATCATACGATACGCGTGGTTGTATGCCTCTTTTTCAGCGCGAATCGTGGCGACGTGCGCATGCATGTATATAACAAGGCGCGTGAGTGCGCAATGTGTCAGTCGCTGTTCGACGACAAGCGTGTCATCACGGCGCTGATTCTGGTGTGGACGATCGTGTCGTCGGCGGTGTTCTGCGCCATCATGATTGACGACAACAGCCCCTTCCTGAATTTCGGCCCGAGCGATAGGACCGTGCTCTTCGGGGTGAAGCTGGACACGTGGGGGATCTGGTGGTGCGTGGCCATCTACACCTTCGTGAGCACGGCCGTGGCCGCGTACGCCTCGGACAGCATCGTGCCGTGGATCACCAACACCGTGCAGGACCACAAGACGCAGTACATCCCGTACTCGAAGTGGACGTGTCTCTTCGTCATCCAGGTCTTCACCTGCTACGCCGTGATCATGTCGGTGATCGGCCTCTTTGTCGCGCTGTCGCAGGTCGACTTCATGCTGATCCGGCTCGCGGCGGACCTCCTGGTGAACCACTTCACCACCTTCTTCTTCCTGAAGGGCAAGACGGTGAATCTGCGGCGCTACAACCTGAACCAGCGCAAACCGCTCGCCGAGACACCGGGGTCGAGCGACGAGGAGTTCGAGGAGATCGTCGAGACGGCGCCGAGGGAAGCCGCGCCGGCGAGCAAGGCCCCGGCGCCCGACGCGGTCTAGAAGGAGGGCACGTGGCACGTCACGAGCGCCACGCCCCGGCCCGGGAAGGTGCTGGTGCAGACGAGCGCGCCGTCGGGCATGACCTCGAGGCGCGAGGGCTGTGCGCCCGGCAGGAGGCACAGACGCTGCAGCGTCTGGGCGTGGCGCGCCTTGGCGTGCTGGCGCTTGCAGCGGTGCGATGTGTGGCGGGGCATGGCCTCGGGGACGTCCTGCAGCGGCTGCTGCATCGACCTGACGCCAAGCGCGTCGGTGCGAGAGAAGCAGAAAGGCGCCAGGAAGAGGCAAGCGTCGTCGACGCGCCGGTCGCGTGCGCACCCGTAGACGTGGAGGTCGAAGGAGCCGGGGAGGTCGGGCTGCAGGGCGACGGTGGCGCAGGGGACGGGGACGGGGAGGCGCCCGGCGCCCGATTCGTAGCTGAGGGTGCCGCAGCGGATGAGGAAGTGGCCGTCGGTGAGCTCGAGCAGCGCGTCGACGCCCGGGTGCGCGACAGGCGCGCTCGGCGTCCACGTGCGGTCGCGCAGGCAGGCGGCGAGGCGCTCGACGGTCTCGGGCGACAGGCCGTTGCGGGGCACGGTGGCCACGGCCATGATGAGGGCGGCGCATATTGTGGAGTGTGGGCCCGGCGCATAGTCGATGCGCCCGGTGACGGTGTGGTGCACGTCGAGCTGGCCGGTCGGCGAGCACTGCATCACAGAGCCTCGCACGGATAACTCAGACATTGCGCTGGCGGCCCTCCACTTTAATACTATATACTCGCGGTCAAATTATAAAAGAAGGGGCGGACGGGGCCAATGCGCTGTGTGTGCCTGCTGTTCTCGCTGGCAGTGGCGCAGTGCGTGAGCGACGCGTCGACGGTGGATCTCGGCGCCTTCGGGGGGCGGGTCGAGGTGTGCACGCCGGACACGTGCGGGTGCCCGCCGGGCTTCGCTGGGGCCTTGTGCGTGGCATGCGTTCCCGGCTTCTTCAAGCCAGGGCACGGTGCCGGGGAGTGCCAGGCCTGTCCGCCCAAGTCTTCCTCGCTGCCGGCGTCGAGCAGCGGGCTCGGGTGTCTCTGCCAGCCCGGGTACTTCGCCGAGGCCGGGCAGTGCGTGGAATGTGGGGACAACATGTACAAGGAGTTCCACGGGCCGGGCGCGTGCATGGCATGCCCGGGGAACTCGTCGTCGATGAAGGCGAATGCCAGACGTGTGCTGTGCATGTGCGATCCAGGGTACACGGGCAGCCTGCCATGCACCGTGTGCGCTGCTGGCAAGTACAAGGTCGGGCACGGGGATTGGCCGTGCGAGGACTGTCCTGCGAACTCATACGGCGAGCACAGTGGCGCGGCCTGGGCGTTCACGTGCACAGTCTGTCCGTCGGCGAGCACGACCCTGTTGCTGACAGGGCAGGTCGGGGCGGCATCCTGCCTGTGCAGCGCCAAGCACTACATGGCCGCTGGCGTGTGCACCCTGTGCGCGCAGAACACGCACTGTCCGGGCCGCAACCAGGTGCTTCCCTGTCCGCAGAACACGCACGGGGGGGAGGGCCTGGAGCTGGCGGCGGAGTGCGAGTGCGACGACGGCTACTACCGGAACGGCACGCGCTGCCTGTCGTGTGTGTCGGACCACTGGTGCGCCGGGGGCGGCATGACGCCGTGCATGCACGACAGCTCGTCCGGACCCCTCAGCACGTCTGCGCAGGACTGCGTGTGCGTGGGCGGGACGCAGCGCAGGACGTCGGGGGCGCCCGTGGCCCCCACGCCCGTGTAGGCCGCGCCCATGGAACTGCCCTCGATGCCGACCTCGGCTGTGGCGATAAGTTTTGCGGCGCATCCCTCGGACGCGCGCCACTACAGGTACTGGACGTGTCTTTTTCGTGCCCTACAATTCGTTGCACGTGTTGACTATGGAGGTGCTGTCAGAGCCTTATGTATTCCAACGCGTTTTGTTGCCTCCAACGATTTTTATCAAGGAAGCCCAATGGCCTTCTTTGTTTTGGGGGTGTGTGGCTGCACGCGGTGCGCTATACCTTGTGCCATTCATGGCAGACGTGGTCTTGAAACTAGACGCCTCTTCGGGTGCGTTGACAGTGGTTGCGGATTTGAGACCTGACAGAAGTGTCAGACATGCCAGAGAAAAGTTTGCTAATGGAGTCCTCGTGGGTGCTGCCATATACTTCATCCCATACAATGCTGATCATATTGGGCGGCTGGACCTGGATGCAGGACAATTTGACCGGATTGCCTTACCGGATAACATACCAAATACCGGGAGCCTTTGCACGGGTGGTGGCCAGGATTCTTCGCACTGCGGAAAGTTCAGTTCTGCGGTGGCGGACAGTGCAGGCAGGATATACATGAGTCCCTGGCACGTAGCTTACATTACAGTATTTACTCCTGGTATTACCGCAGCGACGGGCACGTTTACACAAGTCGGGAGCCCGCGGACAAAGGAACGATATCACTCGTCTTTGTACACACAAGGTGCTGTGTATCTTTTTTCGCAGAAACTTATCACGAAGGTGGTGTACGATGGCACACAGGATGTCGTGCAAAATATACCGATGAATGGCGTTGACTTCACTAACTTCGGAGTTGTATTGCTAGCAGGCAGCATTGTTTTGATGCTGCCCGTGGAACTGGGAAGGCCTAAGACCGTGATGCCCTGGATTACATTTCCGGGCACTGAATCGGGGAAATTCGACATATCTACAGGTCAAGTCACTTTCGAATCTACATTATTCGAGCACTTGATGGACACATCAAGGGATGGGTACGGTGGCGTGGCTGCGAACGGCCGCATATTCATGGTCCCTCGCAGCTCAGGCGATGTTGTGGTACTGTCGTGACAGAGTCCGAGTCGTGTGCTATACCGGAGACCTTAGCGTCTGGCTTGTATTTACGAGATGCCGGGCGCCATGAATGTCGTGGTGGTGCGGCTTGGACGTGCCGCACTCGCTCTCGATGGCAGCGTACGTGGTGCTGTGCCTGAGCTTCGCGTTGATCCTGTCGGACTTGTGCGGCGAGCCGTGGTGGTACGACAGGAGGACACACCCGCCGAAGATCGAGGAAGGGCGTCTGCAGTTTCTGTCGGAGCACATCATGCGCTGCAAGTACAGCACGGACACGCACTGGCACGTGCTCCCCTGGGTCGTGGTGTACCTGTTCACGTTCTCGTTGGTGCAGACGCTGTACACGTGGGTGCGCCTGAACATGCTGGTGCAGTTTCAGCGAGCACACGTGCAGCGAAGCGAGGACGTGGTGGGCAGCCAATGGCACGTGGTCTTCGCGGCAGCCCTCGTGGCGACCAGCATTGGTCTTGGCATGGTGGTGGAGTTTGACCACGAGTACGTCCCTGTGGAGTATGCGGCCAGCGACGCCCCCATCGAGTGGAAAAATAGGATCTACCCGCACTACGTGGGCGTGCTGTTGCTGCTCGGGGGCTACATCAGCCTGCACGTCCCCATAGCGTATCTGTACGTGATGCAGGTGTACTCGCGGCACGACTTCAGCGTCGTGTGCGAGGTGCACGCGCAGGGTGCGGCGTGCGCTGACCGCCCGGCGCAGGTGCGCCGGGGCGTATACGTTGGCTCTGAGATCATCTACCTGATGCTGTGCATGCTGTTCCTGGTGTTCTGGCTCTTATCAATGAACGACAGCGCCGTCGCAACCGAGTACTTCTTGCTCGCTGCGTTTCTCTTGGTTGCTGTGCTCGACGGCTGCCTGAGCTTCCGAATCCGACATGTGTATCTACTGTGAGTGTCACTGGACGGGCACCGTTATTTAAGAGGCAAGCGCCGCACCCCAAAGAGAAATACATGAGCTGCTACACACTCTCGCAGGGATCGACTGTCCGCAACAACACGGCCAAGTACCAGCGCACGCTGGACGGCCTGCTGTGGCACGAGCACGCGAGGAACGCGATGGTCGTGGGGTTGCTGTGCGCTATACTGCTGCTGTGCGACGCTTCCGGCACCAGCGCAGGCGCCATCCTGATGCCTTCGAGCGTGCTCCTCGTCGTGCGCGACTCAGTGGCGTGCTCGCACCTCAGGCTGCATCATGCCCCGAGGAAGGTGGTGTGTGAAATGGCGTGAGGAGAGCATTTCCTGTTTGCAATAAAAAAGTATACACAACAAGACTCCCGCGGCGCTGAGGCGTACGGTGCACGCAGATGCCAAATGTCGTGCAATTCCTCTATTTAACAAAAAACCGGCCGGCGCAATGCGCTGTCTCCTCGTATTGCTGCTGGTGCAGGCGAGCGCTGCGTTCCACGGTGTAGAGGTGGAGGACGTGTCGTGTGTGGTGTGTAATTCGAGCCAGTTCTGCACGGCTGGCGAGCGATTCTACTGTCCGCCGCAGAGCGACTCTGTGGAGCCACGCATCACGATCGAGCACTGCGTTTGTCGGGGGGGGCATCTCCGCCGCAACGACTCGTGCGACCTCGGGCTGCAGCCGGCGTGGTACCAGGAGGGCCTGCGACACGAGTGCGTCCCGGACCGGCTCACGATAGCCGACGGGGCCGCGTCGTCGGCCGAGTGTGTGTGTGCGCGGGGCCTCGAGACGACCGAGGGCGGAGAATGTGCGCGGTGCGGCGAGTCGCACTACGGCCCGACCCCCAACCTGACGGCGTGCGTGCCGTGCCCGGCCCTGAGCAGGCACCCGGGAGTGACTGCCAGCACGAGTGCGCACGACTGCAGGTGCGACGAGGGCGCGACAGGACCCGACGGGCACGCGTGTTCTCTGTGCGCCACCGGGAAGTTCAAGTCCGTGCGTGGCAACAGCAGCTGCGTGTTGTGCGGGGTCGACACCTTCTCGGACGGCAACGGGACGATAGACCCGGCGTGCACGGCGTGTCACGCGAACTCCTCGGCCGTGGAAGGCAGCGTGCGGCGCGACGAGTGCGAGTGCAACCCCGGCTTCGCGTCGCACGCAGGGCCTGTGTGCGAGCGGTGTGTCGCGGGCTCCGTGAAGAGCAGCATTGCGAACGAGGCGTGCGAGCTGTGTGGCCCGGGGTTGTTCCAGGACGAGGCCGGGCGGACCGCCTGCGACTGGTGCGGCTTGCACTCGGTCCCGGTGGCCAACCACACGCGGTGCGTCTGCCAGCCAGGCCACTACGAGAGGGGGGAGGCGGCGGGACTGGCCGACTGCGAGCGGTGTCCCGTCGACACCTTCCAGGTTGCCTTCGACCAGGCCTCGTGCACGCCGTGTCCGCAGCACAAGCGCTCGGACTTGGGCGCGAGCAACGTGGCAGAGTGCCGCTGCGAGCAGGGGTGGAGGGAGCACGAGGTGCTCGGGCCGTGTGAGTCGTGTGTCGCCGGCAAGTACAAGGACTATGTGAGCTACGACGACTTCGAGGACTGTGCTGCGTGTCCCGCGTTCTCGCACTCCGGCGCGACGAGCACAATGCTCTCTAACTGCACGTGCAACGCCGGGTTCTCCGGGCCCGACGGCGGGCCGTGCGCGGCGTGCGCGCCGGGCAGCTTCAAGGCCGGGCCGGGGGACGCGAGCTGCACCGCCTGTCCCGCCGACACGTACCAGAACCTGTCTGCGGCCACTGCGTGCGAGGCGTGCGTGGCGCGCTCCACCTCCTCCGACGAGAGCGGGCGGGACGACATCGACGACTGCCTCTGCGACAGCGGGGTGGGCCGGGTGGGGCCCCGAGAAAGCCCGAGCTGCGTGACGTGCGTGCCGGGCGAGTTCGAGGACACCACGTGCCAGGGCTGCGCCGACGACAGCTTCTCGGATGCCTCGGGTGCCGAGCAGTGTCGCGAGTGTCCGGCCCACGCAGGGACGTATGCGGAGCCGCGCATCCGCTGCTTGTGCGACCGCGGGTTCACGTCGCGCACGTCCGAGGCCGCCCCGGCGTGCACTGCCTGTCCCGTGCACACATACAAGGACGAGCCCGGGAACGCGAGCTGCACGGCGTGCTGGCGGGACTCGCAGGCGCTGGAGGCGAGCAGCGACGTGGGCAGCTGCATGTGCAACTCGGGGTTCCAGCACGGCGGCCCGGAGCCGGGCTTCCCGTGCTTGGCGTGTGCGCTCGACCACTACCAGGACGACATTGGCAAGGACGCCTGCAAGCAGTGTCCGCCGCACTCGCTCACCGTGGCCAACGGTAGCACGGCGCTCACCGACTGCCTCTGCGACGCCGGGTTCTCTGGGGCTCTCGGCGGTCCGTGCACCGCGTGCGAGCCGGGCAGCTTCAAGTCGGCGGCGGGGGACGCGAGCTGCGCTGCGTGCCCGGCGGACACCTACCAGCCCGAGACGAACGCCTCGGCGTGCGTGTTGTGCCACGCGCACTCGTTCTCGGCAGCGGGCACGGCGCTGCTCGCGACGTGCAAGTGCAACGACGGCTTCACGCCGATCGCCGGGCCCGCGTGCTCGGCGTGTGCGCCCGGGACGTTTGCGGACGTCGCGTCGCAGGTGTGCACGAACTGCTCGGGCGGCCAGTTCTCGGAGGACTTCGGGGTCGTGGCGTGCAGCGTGTGCGGCGCCAACGCCCTCTCGCACGAGCAGCCGCACGTCGCGTGCCAGTGCGACGCGGGCTTCGTGCTCGAGAACGCGAGCTGCGTGGCTTGTGCGGTCGACCAGTACAAGGACCGCTTCGGCGACGACGGGTGCGTGGCCTGCCAGGAGCACTCGCAGGCGCCGTCTGCGTCGTTGCAGCAGGAGGCGTGCCAGTGCAACGCCGGGTACGAGCAGGACGGGCCCGCCGTGTGCCGCATATGCGAGCCCGGCGCCTTCTCGGACACGCTCGACACCGTGGCGTGTCCCGCGTGCGCGCACCCCTCGTTCTCCAGCGCGAGCGGGCAGACGGCGTGCACGCTGTGTCTGCCCGAGTCGAGCGTGAACAACGGGAGCACCGGCTGCGACTGCCACCCGGGGTTCACGTCGAGCGGCAGCGACGGCGACGGGGCCGAGCGGTGCGTGCAGTGTGCTGCCAACCACTACAAGGCGGCGCAGAGCAACTCGCCGTGCGTGCGGTGCCAGGAGCACTCGCAGTCGGTGCTGGGAGCCGCCTCGTTCGAGCAGTGTCTGTGCGACCGGGGCTACGAGCGCGTGGGCCGAGAGTGCGTGGCTTGCCCCGCCGGCTCCTTCAAGGACCACACCAACAACTCGTACGGGTGCGCGGCGTGCACGAGCGGCTACACGTTCACGGGCGCTGTGGCCACCGAGCAGTGCACGCCGTGCGAGGTGGAGTGCATCGACGCGACCGGCGAGCCCCGGCAGTTCGCCTCGGCGGCCTGCAACGTGACGCACGACCGGCGCTGCAGCGCGTGCCGCATCTGCGCGCCCGGCACGTATGCGTTCCCGGAGTGCAGCGACGGGGCGAACTACGACCGCAACGACACGGCGTGCGCGGCGTGCCTCGCCGACAGCGTGTGCCACGGTGGCCTGCACATCGAGGGCTGTCCGGCGCACTCGCACTCGCCGGTGGGCAGCTCGAGCGTCGCGGCGTGCGTGTGCGTGCCCGGCATGTTCATGACGGCGGCCTACGAGTGCGAGGCGTGCCCCGACGACTTCTTCTGCGCGGACAACGCCCGCACGCGGTGCCCGGGGCACTCGCAGACGGCCGGAGGCATGAAGTCGGTCGTGCTCGACTGCGTGTGCGACGGCGGCTACTTCAAGAACGCGAGCACCGAGAGCTTCTTCTCGTGTGCGCAGTGCACCGTCGACGACTACTGCTTCAACAACAGCCTCTTCAACTGCTCGGACGTGCGCATGCAGAGTCTGGCGGGGTCGGACGACCCGGGCGACTGCGTGTGCATCCCTGGGTACTACAACAACGGCAGCAGGTGTGCGCACTGCGACGCGGACACGTTCTGCGAGGACGGCGTCATGACTGCGTGCGCCGAGGACCGGTGGACCTCGGACGAGGCGCTGCTCGACGCCCCGGACAAGTGCATGTGCCGACCCGGGCTCTACCAGCACGCCGGGGCGTGCGCGCCGTGCCTGCAGAACCACTTCTGCGAGGGAGACAACATCGCGAAGGGGTGCCCGCTGAACAGCTCGACCGACGGCCTGCTCGGCCTGCAGCGGTGCAGCTGCGACATCGCCTTCGAGAGCGACCTGTCCGGGAACGTGCTCTCGTGCCAGCTGTGCGCAGAGGGGCGCTACAAGCACGAGAGCGGGAACGCAGCGTGCTCGCCGTGCCAGCAGTGCGCCAGCCAGCTCACCTTCGAGATCAGCGCGTGCGTGCCCGGGAGCGACCGCATCTGCCAGGCGTGCACGACGTGCGCGCAGCCCGACTTCCGGCGGCACACGTGCAACGTGCTGGAGGACACGGTGTGCGAGGCGTGCACGGTGTGCGATTTCGCCGAGCAGATCGAGACGCACGAGTGCAACGAGGACAGCATGGACGCGCAGTGCGAGGCCATCGACTTCGGCCACCTGTGTCTCGCCGGGTCCGTGGCTGGCAACCACACGCGCTACCTGCAGCCGCACTGCCTGGCGTGCCAGGTGCGCCCGAGCACGGACCCTGCGGACCGGTGGTTCGACTTCACGTCGCCCGGGAGCGGGTACGCGGACGTGCACAGCTGCAACGTGCGGTGTCGGGGCTTCTCGCAGCTGCGAGACGCGTCGAACCACTCGCGGGGCTGCCAGAGCTGCGAGACGGGCAACGTGCTGTTCCGGGAGATGGGCAGCGAGTGCAGCTTCACGTGCCGCGAGGGGTACGCCCTGGACGCCGCGGGCAGCGACTGCGAGCTGCCGGTGCTGCGCCAGGGCCCCGGGAACACGCTGCCGTTCCTGCGCATCAGCAACTGGATCTACGAGAACGACGGCCACAACATCACGGTGGCGCACGGAGACACCAACCGCTTCGTGGTGCTCGTCGGGAGGCACGCCCCCGCGCTCTGTGCCCCCGGGGTGTGCTGCTACAGCGACCTCGCCCGGGTGTCCACGAAGCAGCAGATGGGCCTGGCGCCGGGCTCGGCCGAGGCCTGCTCGCACCCGTACGCGATCACCGCCGGGTACATCTCGGCGAAGGCGCTGTGGACGCACATCCCGCACGCCGAGCTCGCCCGGATTGCGGCGTGCACGCCCTCGCCGACCGGCATGCTGTGCGAGCTGGTCGTCTCGCTGCTCGACGTGCTCTTCTGGCGCACGATCTCGCACACCCTGCTGCTGCACGTGAACACGAGCTCGGCGCTCGTGGTGCTCAATGCCGAGACACAGTACCTGCCGCTGGAGAAGTTCGTGGCCGACGTCATCCTCGTCGCGCGCTCCGCCTCCGCGGACCGCTGGCAGCTCGCCGTGCACATGCCCGCCGTCGAGGGGCCGGCGTGGACGGTCGACGTGGCGGTGCGGGGCATGGCCTTCAGCCCCGACCCCACGCTGTGCGGCAGCTACGGCGCGCGCGCCGTCGTGCTCTCGGAGCCGCGCTTCAACGCGACCCGGGCGTCGGTGGTGTGGCTGTCGCAATGGACCTCGCTGCCTCGCGCAGGCAGCGTGCACGTCGTGCTGACGCTGCGGAGGGAGGAGGCCCTCATGAACATCGCTGTGGTGCGCAACACCACGCACACCGTGGCGCAGTGCAACCCGCGCCCGCAGAGGGCAGAGCTCGCGACGGGCGAGGTCTTTGCGGCCTCCGGCCTTGGACGTGCGGCTGTGGACCGCAGGCAGCACCTCGCGGAGGACACGCCGTGGAAGACGACCGGCCACGGCAACGCCGACCGGCTCTTTTCGTTCGTGGCCCTCGGGAGCACAGGCGCCCCACTCGCCATATCTCTCAAGCGCCTGCTGGTGGCGCACACCACGGCGAATCTCACCGAGCTGCCCGCTCCCCTCACGCACATGCAGGGAGGGCGACTCACGTTCGACTACGGCTTTCGCGAGTGGTGCCGGGCGCACCGCGGCTGCGAGTACGAGTACGTCGCCATCTACGCCCGCCTCGCTGGCCGCGAGAACATGCTGCGGCTGGACTGTGCGCAGCGAGATGCTGCTCGCCGCTGGCTGCAGCTCGCCGTCGGGGCGCACCGCGACGCGGGGCACGTGGATGCCCTCTGTGCCGTGGTGGAGGGGCTGAGCTCGCAGCATGCCGTGGCCTTCCTTGTCGCAGCCGGCCACGTGCTCGACCGGCGGGAGTGGTCGGTGCAGGCCTACACCACTCTTCTCTGGCCGCAGTTTGCGTTCGAGACGCTGGTGGCGTGAGCCTCTCATTTGAAACAATTTTAATAAAAACTCTGAACTGCCATGCAGCGTCATCACGCACACGAAACACCATTGGAGTGGAAGTGGGGCTTGACACGTATTCATCATCATCAGTAATTCCTGTTCTCGAGGCGGTCTGGTTTACTCCAAGCATTCGGTTCTTTCGCTTGATTTGTGAGCAATAATGCTATATTTTCATCTACACTCTCTACCTGAATTGTGTTAATGGTATAAAACAGTTGCTTACAATATTTTTCGTACGTGGCTTTCAACTCCAAGTGTGTCGTCTCTAATAAATTTCCTATCTCAAGCCACGCCCTTGCTTTTTGTGCTTTCACGAACATTGCACTCGATTCATGTGGCACATCTCCCGTCTGTACGTCTTTGTACTCGTTACTCATCTTTATGAAATGACACTTTTTTGTTACCATTTCAATGATAGATTTTCTGCATCTTCTCATTTCGCTTTCAGCTTCATCGCCTTCCTTGTCTATTCTTTTGCGATTTGCTTCGTAAAATAAAACGATTGACTGCAGGCAATCTAAATATTCCTTCAGTTTTTGTTCACATCCTTCTGGTGTTACGTCTGTTCCCTTTTTTCCGTCATAATACACAGATACAGTAAGAGCGTGTTTCATCAAAGTTTCTCTCCTTTTGAAGAAATGATGCAATACCATAAACAATGCATTTTTCAGTGGTTTGCTGTAAAGAATTTTGTTCATCGTACCAGCCCCAAAACTCTTTATTTTGCTTATTTCAGACCAATATGTTTTTTTAATCAAGTCTGTATTCACAGCAGCATCGAGCACAACAACTGAAGCATCAGTGATCATATATCTGCTAGCATCTGTGATCATTTGCAGAAAACGCTGCCACCTTTTATACACGGCATGTGGCATGCATTCAACATCAATTTCGAAATTTAAATGAATTTTTATTAATTACTTGTAGCAAAAAATCAGATGGCATCCTCGGCGATGCGCATGTTGTTCTCCTTTTCGTGGCCTTCGAAGCGGTCCTCGAGCAGCACCAGCTTGGACCTGAGGACCGACATCTTCTTGACCAAGTCCTTCATGCGCGTCTCGAGCGTGGCGGCCTCGAGGCGGCGGTAGGGCCTGGCCGGGGCCCTCGGCTTGCTCGGGGTCTCGCGTCTTTTCT
>Ga0209491_10006683_pt1 | contig 15761 bp, 16 predicted proteins | sample BON02_FD_187213 | JGI IMG/M metagenome (GOLD analysis project Ga0209491, IMG submission 187213) | Freshwater microbial communities from Lake Bonney liftoff mats and glacier meltwater in Antarctica - BON-02 (SPAdes) (version 2) | ecosystem: Environmental > Aquatic > Freshwater > Ice > Glacier...
CAGAGCCACAATCGCGGCCTTGGCAATGTCCTTCTTCCAGTCACGGGACGCGCTCATCACCACCTGAGTGCGCTGGGGGGCGGGGGTAGGGGGCATGAAAGCCAGGGCCGGGGCGGCCAGGAGGAGGGCGATGATGCACTTCATGGTTGTGTAGTGGAAGAACGGGACTGGCCTGTTTGATTGAGGAGGGGGAGGGGTGAAGGGAAAGAAGAGTGAGAACTGGTGGACCTCATAAATAGCTATATGCTGCGCTTAATGAAGCAGACGTCCGTGCACGCATGTGGGACATATGTGGCCGAGTAGGAGCTGCGAGGTTTTGCCCCGCGGTCTTCCGCAAAGAGGGACAGCAGGGCAAGGCGAACAGGAGGAGCGCTCTCGCTTCAAACGCTGCCCAACACCCAGACAACAGTGCCGCCGCGGCTCCACACACCAAGCTGGCCGGATCCACATGAGTCTTGCCACGCCTTCGCTTGCTTTTGGGCTTCGTCTGTGTGTGTGGGTGGGGTAGAAAAGGCAAAGCAAGGTCTCCATTGCGACCGTGTTTGACCCTAGCGGGGAGAGAAGCAGCAGGCGAGCCACAGGAAGGATGCGCTCTGCAACAGACACCGCCTCACCGCTTGGCTCTCTGCCTCCACTCCGTCCCCAGCGTCGTCGTGCGCACATTGTGGACTTGGCGGACGTGCAGTAGGAAGGCAAAGGGGAGACCTCAAGGAGGGGCAGGGCAAGGGGCAAGACTAGATACAGCTCAAAGAGTCGCTCTTGCCTTCAACTGCCCCCCTTTGTGTGGGCTCGCCAGGGGAAAGGATGAGTGAAAGAGCGCATTTGTTTGGTTTGTACATGGGCCTATGCTTTGTGTTTGAGGGTGGGGTTGGCCATTATTTTTGATACAAGGACCAAGACAAACTATGTGATTGAGTCAGACGGGTGGTGGCTGGTGGAGCTTCGTTCGTCGTGTTTTGGATTTGGATGGCTACCGGCTTCAACTTATCCTGGAAGTAGTTGTGGTCCAACCCCGTGGCTTCTACGCGTCTTTGCCTAGCACTTTCCGAAAGCAAAAGCAAACAAACTTCCTAAGCTCCTTCTTTTCCTGATTTTCCAGTCCTTTTTCTTGTCTATTTTCCATGTGCTTTCTTGTTTTTACTATGTCCCGCTTTTTGTTTTTGCGGGGTCAACTCTCTCACTCACTCACTACTCGTACACGCATCACTGTTTCGTACCACTTCAATCGCACTCCTCCTTCTCCTTCAGTATTCCCTCCTCTCAGCTCTCAAAAGGGAGCTTCCGACACCCTCGCGAACGGCCAAGGCGACAACACCGCGGGCAGCTTGCTCACAGGCATGCTAAACACCACCACCTCCGCCCCACTCCCTTCCAAAACCCTCACCAATTTCAACACACCCCGCTTATCCACGAACGCCCGCACAAGCCTTCTATGCGACTTACTACTGCTGTATTTCATCTCAATTTCTCAATCTTCCCATCCCCTGCCACCGTCATCACATCCACAGGGTGCGTTGCCCACACAGGGCCCCCATGGTGGTTTGGGGACCACCCTCGATACAAAACCAACAGTGCATCCTCTTGCATCCAGAGGGAATGAGGGTTGGCGCGCCCATCGCCTTCTTCTTTAGCAAGCCCAGCAGCAAACAACCAGGGATGAGGACAGTTGCTCAGGTACTCTCCAGGTTCTAATGCAGGACCACCGGGTAGCAAGGCAGGCAAGCGGCTGGCTCGGCTGTGGTATCGATGAAGAGGATGAAATGGCAAGTACTGACCTCCACTACTCGAGAACGCGACGACGACGGTAAGGAGAAGCAGAAGGAGGGATAATTTGGAAAGAACCCCGAAAGAGGACGCAACTGCCTCCTCCTTCTCTGTCGCCTTGGCTCCCTTCTTCTCGTTCACTTCTTGCCCGCCACCCCTCCCCACCAAGCGGCGCACACAATCTCACACATAAGTGAGAGGTCCCCCTTCTTCCAACAGTTGTACTTGTGCCCGTGTCTCTCGAATGGTTTCGGCAGCCACTTCAAGAATTTCCTCTGCTTCTTCCTTCTCTCGTTGCAAGCGGCCCAATCTCATCTCCTGCTCATCCAAAATCGCGTCCTTGCCTTTCACCTTCTTCTCCAGCCGCCGCAACTCGTCACCCAGCTCGTCCACCTGCGATTGTAAAGTTGCCTCTTTGAATCGTTTCTTGGCCAGCTCGTCGCGCATCCGGGCTCCTTGCCTTTCTAGGATGAATTTCTGGGCTATGGCAAGCTCGGCATCCTCATCTTGCCTCGCGACGGCAGTCGCCTCGTTGCCGCTGTCGCCGGTCTGCGATCGCGTAATCGTGTCTTGGTCTTGGAAAGGAGAGGGAGGGTTGGGGCCGGGGGTGGCGGGTGTGGGGCTGCCGCTGGGACGGCGGTGGAGGAGGCGTTTGAGCATTGGTGTTGGTGATGAGCGATGGTGGGATGAAGCCGCTGCAGCAACGGACTAGGTGGGGAGGTCAACGACACTAGCGCCTGTGTCTGCCTTGCTGCCTGTGTTTGTGGAAGGGACTGGGGCGTGCTTAGTTCAGAGTAAGCACCAGCGTATGCTTTTTGCCGAATGGGCTTGGCGGACACGATGATTTGTTTTTCCGACATCACACATCACAGGAGCAGCAGAGCAGCAGATCGAATGAAATAGAGTGTGAGACAAGACACACACCACAAGGCAAGCACGTGCCGCAAAACCACACCCTCGACCGCCAATCTCACATCACAATCACATACCAAATACGCAGAACTAAACACTTCCTTACCAAGTCTTCTTGCATTTCCTTACTGCTGCTATTGGTGTCTTGTGGGCCGCTGCAGCAAACCAATATCATCCTCTTGCCTCGCCGCCGCCTCAGTGAGCGGGGAAATGCACGTGCCCCCCGTGTTGTCACTCCGAGCGCTGCGCACACAGGGACACGCCCCATTAAATTCCCTCACTACGCTGGCAATTGTGCCCCCGGTTGTCCTCGTAGCCCTCTCTTTAATATTTGCCTTTCCTTTTTCCCCTCAAATTCACAGCGTCGACCTCCCCACCCCTCTGCCCAAAGCCTCGTCCTCCACGGCAAGCAACATTCAGGTGCCGCGCGCTACCCTGCTGGCAATCCACAAACAAACGATGATGGAGGCCTGGCTGCATGAGGACTATTATGCCGGGGACAACAGCAGCAGCGACGACGTGCTGGAGAGTGGAGGGGGAAGCGCGAGCGGTGGAGGCCCCCCTTCCCCTGCTCCTGTCACTGCAAGTGCTATGAGGGTACGTGTTGGTTGTGTGTGTCTTGTGCATTCGTTTGCCAAAAGTTTCTTTTGTGAATGAGCGCATTATGTAGCATGGGTTTGTGTGTGCTGCTTGTGGTCGCTTGCTGTGCGGTTAGCCCCATCTACGAGCCAGTCCGTCAATTTGTCCTATCCGCTTTCCTATCCCAGCTTTACCCGTTGTATCGTCTTGCCTGCCAAGCATTATCCATCCTATTTACTTCTTCTTTTCAAAAAACCCATTCCATTTTCTCTATCTTTCTCTACTTTCCCCTGCCTTCCCTCTTCCAGGCCGGTGTCGACATGCGCGCCCACTCCACCATCAAAGCCTTCGTGCAGCAGCTGACCGTTCCCCTCTCCTCGCCCTCCCCCCCGCCGCCGCTGCTGCCGTCAACGCCGATGCCAGAGGAGCCCGTGCCCAACAGCAGCAGTAGCAGCGGCCGCAGCAGCAGCAGCAGCAGCAGCAGAAGTATTCACAGTTGCCGCTGCAGTCACGAGGAAGAGGACGAGGACGAGGATGAGTTTGAGGACGTTGATCTAGAGGCTGGATATTTAGAGGCAGGAGACGCCTGCAGCACCACTAATGCCACAATAGGCGAGAATGATGACGAGCAGGAAGATGAGAATGGACGGGCTATTTGCTTGATTTGTTATGAGGAATTCCCGATGGAGGAGAAGCTGCCGCGGACTAAGCCTCATTCTAGCAGCAGCGGCAGCAGCAGCAGCAGCACTACTACTCCTAATGGCACCAGCACCAGCACGGGCCGCCCTCCTTCGCCTCCTCCTCGACCCGCCTCTGCTTCTTCTTGCCCTTCCTCTGCTCAGTATTGTCCGCATTCCTACTGTGGGCGTTGTGTCAAAGCCTATATAGAGACACGCATTCACGAAGGCCGGGCGGAGCACCCTTGTCCTATGCGGGGCGATGCCGGCTGCAATTTTGTGTTCGGGTGAGTCTTTTGAAAGCGAGGAAATTGAAATGGGGGAGAGGAGGGAAAGGAGAGAGAGCATGCGACGTAAATCGTGTTATTTCGTTTCTCCCTTGTATAGCCTGGCTCAACCCCCCTCAATCCCTCCTTCCCTCCCCTCCTCCCAACAGCGACGACCACATCCACGAGCTCATCGACCCTTCCACTTTAGCAAAACACAAGCACCGCGCCCTCCTTCGCGCCCAACCCTCCCTCCGAGAATGCCCTTCCTGCCACACCCTTGTCAAAGGGGGATCCAAGCGCTGCCCCTCCCTCACCTGTCCTTCCTGCGGGTTAAAATTCTGCTTTTTGCACGCCACGGCCCATGCGATGGAGGGGGAGGAAGGAGGAGGAGGGAGGGAGGGAGGGAGGGGGGGGTGTCGTCGGTATCAGCAGAGGATGCGCGCGGTGGAACGGGCGAGTGCATCGACGGTGAAGAGGATTAGTAAGCCTTGTCCGAAGTGCAAGGCGCCGATAGAGAAGGATGGGGGGTGCAATCATATTTCGTGTGTTTCGTGCCGGTATGAGTGGTGTTGGTTATGTGAGCAGCGTTATACGCCTTTCCATTACTCACCGACTAACATTTTTGGGTGTCCCGGTGCTCAATTTGTTGACTTTGGAGGGGGGGCACAAGGGTGCTGTTGTGGGTTTAGTGCGCCGCTTTGTCGTCTGTTCCGTGTGGTGGTCGCGTCGATCTTGCTGCCCCCGCCGTTGATGTTGGGGTTGGTGGTGGCATTGCTGGCGACTGTGTTGTGGTTTCCGATTGGATTGACTTGGGCGTGTCTTGCGAAGGTTTTGGCGGGGTCGCCTGCGGCGGTTTCGTGCTTGGGAGGGCAGTGGGAGATGCTTGATTTGATTTTTCCGTTGGTGAGTGGGAGTCGGACGTTTCGGCAGGGGAATGGAGCGATGGGGCTTGTGTATGTGTTTATCTTTCTTGGGTCTGCACCCTTGGTGCTGTCGGTGTCGTTGTTGCTGCAGGTATTGTGGATGCCGTTTGCGATGTTGGTGTTGGTGGTGCGGGCGAGCCGACGACGGCGGTTGCGGATTTCGTTTATTTTTGCGCCGATGTTTTTGGCAACGCATTTTCTTGACTTAGATGGGGAGTAGGAAGGACGAGAGAGGGAAGGAGACAGAGAGGATGGTCACCGAAAGTAAGCCTTGCGGTTGTCCTACCTTTTTTGTTGTATGCCTGTGCTTTGGTGGAGCGACTGAATGGAATGGGGAAAGAATGGAACAAGAAGGAAGAGTGGCAACCACTTCTGTCGCCGGTGGACGTGTGTAAAAAGGAAAGAGTGATGAAAGAGATGCAAGAGGACGAACGCAAAGGTTCCGTGGAGGCCCTTTGCGCGTCCTGGCTTGAGACGAAACAAAGAATTGGAAGAATGTGAATGTGAGGGAGGGAGAGGGGGTGGGGAGGTCGGCGTTGGATCGATTGGAAGGAACTTTTGTGTTTATAAAAGTAACAGACCAAAAACGGTGGCGTGTATGTGTCTCTGTTCGCCTTCGAGGTGTACATGGTGTGGATGGCAGTCTGCACAAACAAACAAAGAAGAAAGCAAAAGAAATGCGTTGCTCGAGTATTAGTGCTGGCTGCCGTGCAGAAGAAGCGTTGAAGTTCTTCGCGTTTGTTGCCCTCGTCCCATGACCACAGCGCACTCATCTTACACACCCACAACCACAGGCAAGAGCACCAGGACGAGACGACCATGATGCAGGTGGCAGCGGTGGCGTTGAGGAGGCGGCTCGTCCTCGTGTCAACCAATGTGTCCGCGGGAGCAGCGGCAGTTGGAGGAGCAAGACGGCTAGGCACCCTCGCCTCTCTGGCACACCACACCACACAGCAGCAGCAGCAACCGCAGCAGCAACCGCAGCAGCAGCGGCAGCAGCAGCATAAGGGCGGCATGGTGTGGGCGCGGGCCTTCCACGCGTCGGCGTCCAGTCGGATGATGGCGGAGGTGGTCATGACGGTGCCTAGGTACGTCGGTCTAGAGACAGCAAAGGAGGGAGAGATGCTGCACTTCGTCTGGGCAAAGGCAACACCCACCCACATCCTCATTCATCTCCCTCTTTTCATACCCAAACACAGCATGGGCGACTCCATCACCGAAGGCACCATTAAGTCCTGGGAGAAGAAGGTCGGCGACGCAGTGGCAGTGGACGAGGTGGTGGTCGTCATCGAAACAGACAAAGTCTCCGTCGACATTAGGGCAAAAGACGCAGGGGTCCTGGTCGAGCAATTTGCTGCCGTGGATGACAACGTGGAAGTAGGCGCCAAGCTCCTTAAAATTGATACGGCCGCCTCCGCCTCCGCCTCTTCCCCACCAGCTGCCAAGACAGCCTCTCCTCCTCCTCCTCCTCCTCCTCCTCCTGCTGCTGCTGCTCCTGCTGCTCCTGCTCCTACCCCAGCTGCTCCTGCTGCTGCCACCACATCAGAACCGCACCGCAAGCCTCTTATTAAGTTCTTGGGGAAGCGTTCATTGATTGGCAAGGGCGGGTCTCCTGCTGCTGCTCCTCCTTCTAAGGCAACAGCAGCAGCAACAGGGCCCGCGCCTGTGAGGTATGAAGATTTGAAAAGCACACCGGGCGCGAAAACATTTGGGGAGATGCCGGCTATGTTTGGAAGGCCCGCGTTGAGCCAGAAGGAGATTGACGCGATTGAGAGTGGGGGGGCGACGCTTTAGGTGGAAGAAGGGAGGGTAGGAAGGAGGGAGGGAGGGAGGGAGGGAAGGAGGAAGGGGTTGTAGAAAGAAAGGGGCGATGAGGGAGGGAAAGAGGGAAGGGAGGGAGGAGACAGAGACGAACAAACACATATTTGGATGACACTTATTTGCATCCACACGCTTTCTCTTCTTGTGTGTGTCCCTCCTTCTCTTCCAACTCGTTGTCTTCCTTTTTCGAATCTTGTTTTTCCTTCTTTATTATTATTATCTCTCAAGTGTTTTGTTGTTTTTGTGCACTGCATCTCTCTCTCTCACTCTCCGCCTTTCTCAATAAGGCGGACGCCTGCTTTGGATATATACATAATGACTTCTTCCTCCTCTTTCTTCTTCCCTCCTCTTTTTCTGCTCATATGTGTACTATCTCCACTCGCTCATCTATTTACACTCACTCACACATACACACACATACACACACTCACGCTCACAAGCCCGTCAAAAGCGGCGCCGCCGGCGGCTGATACCCTCCCCGCTGCTGCTGCTGCTGCTGCCCTCGTCGCCTCACCCCTCCCTTCCTCCTCCCCTCATCTGCCGCCACCACCACCCCTCCCTTCCTCCCTTCCTCCCTCCCTCCCTCCTCCCGAAAGCGTTCCGCGTACCTTTCCAACCAAAAAAAGCTCCTCTCCATCTCATCCGTCTGCATGCCCATCCCTCCCCCCATCCCTCCCCCTCCTCCTCCTCCTCTTCCTCCTCCCATCATCACCATTCCACTACCCATACCATACACTGACCCTCCTCCTCCTCCTCCTCCTCCCCACACCCCCGATGACTGCCCCCATGACCCCCCTATCCCTCCCCCTCCCCCTCCTCCCCCTCGATACGCCATTGGCAAGGGTGGTGGAAGAGGAGGACGATAGTAAAGTGAAGAAGAGGAAGAAGGAGGAGGAGGAGGAGCAGGACGCGGCGGGAGAGGGAGAAAGAGTGGAGGAGGGAGGGAAGAGGGAGGGTGGGAGGGAGGGAAGGAGGAGGGGGCAGCATGGCCCTGCTGTTGCTGCTGCGGGGATTGCGCAGGATCATAATACAACGATTCCTGCAGCTGCTGCTGCTGCTGCTGCTGCTGCGGCACCTCCCTACTACTGCTCTCCTCCTTCCCCCCCACCACCTCTTCCTCCCTCCCTTCCTCGCCTCCCCACACCTCCCTCTCCTGGAAAATCGCCAATCGTCTCATGAAGAGTTGCCCCTGCTTCCCCGCCTGCCACTCAGGGTATCTCAAACAAAAATTCAACAGACTCTTCTCCACCTTCCCATCCCCCCCTTCCTCCTCCTCCTCTTCCTCGCCCCCCCTCCCTACCTCGTCCTTATCTTTGCCGCCATACCAACGACTCCCGTATTTATCTAAGTCGAACAGAGAGAACGCACAGACGGAGCCCAGCCCCTCCACGGTTTGGTGGTGTGTTTTGAGAAATGAGAGAATAGCACCCGCGCACTCGGGCAAGGAAAGGCAGAGGATGAGGGGGGTCACGACCACAGACAGGATTTCCTGTGTTTTTTAAAAGAGGAGGGAGGGCGGGAAGGAAGGTGAGTGTCTTCGACGGTTTGGTGGTGTGTTTTGGGGAATGAGAGGATGGCACCCGCGCATTCTGGTGAGGACAAGAGGAGAATGAGGGGGGTGACGACGACGGAGAGTATTTCCTACAAAGGGAGGGAGGGAGGGAGGGAGGAAGAGGTGAGAAGAGAATTTTCAAACACCGAAAAAGTAACAGTATACAGATTGACATCATCCGCAATCAATAAATAATTGGTGATGAATAAAATAAACGGATAAGAGATATTCAAATAATAAATAAATAATTTAAGGAATGAATAAAATAAATGGGTAACTAATAAATATATAAATAAATGAATGAATAAATAAATAAATAAATGAATGAATGAATGAATGAATGAATAAATAAAGAAAGAAATAATAAATAAATAAATAAATAAATAAATGAATGAATGAATGAATAAATAAATAAATAAATAATAAATAAATAAATTAATAAATTAATAAATTAATAAATAAACTTATAAATAAATAGATGAGAGATTACGTAAATATTAACAAAAATTCACCTGCTGAAACAAGGCCGTTTTGTACTGAAACAAACTCGAAAACTCCGCCCGGACCTCCTGCGTGCTACATCGTCCCTTCCACCTCCCCGGCAAATAATGCGTGTGCGCCGCCACTCGTTCCATCCATCGTCACCTCCTGGTTCCCAAACGCCTCTTCGTCCGGCCCCGGAATCAAGCTTCGACTCATCGCGAACAACGCGGAGAACACCCCGACATACCACAATAAGTTCCGGTCCCACACCCGGACATAAAGCAAGATACTCTCATCTAGAAGAGTAAACAACAACAGCACAGCCACGACCGACCCACTTATATAGGCCGCACACCTCGCCAACACCGCCAAAACAGGCTTGGGCGTCTGCCTCGTATACAACAACGCAAACGGGTAACTCGCCCGCAACCTCCTCTCAAACAAATGCGGCAGTTCATTATACTCCCTAAACCTCCACCGTGCCAATGGACTCCACTGCCTCGGCCCCAAATAATTCTTCTTCTGCTGCCACTCCTGTGCGTTCTGCAAAAAGAACTGCATCACCATAAAGACCAACAAAAACGGCATCAGCGCCAACTGGATCAACCCCACCATCACAATTTTCCTCCGCAAGCCCGCCTCATCCGTCAGAAAATCACGTCTCAGCGTAAATTCCTCATTGAACAAATCACTCAACACACACACATGCAAACTCCACTCCAAATTCCGCGTCAAAAACTCATCCTGCGGCCTCCTCCTCCTCCTCCCTCCTACCCCCCCTCCTCCCTCCATCCCTCCTCCTCCTACCCCCGCTGCTGCTGCTACTGCTGCAGACACAACCACTGCCGGGCGTGGCAACGCCAAATCTAACACCCGTCGATTCATCAGCGCAATCATAAAATTCTCCCTCCTCATAATCCGACACGCTATATCCTTGGCCGTTATCTCTCCATGAATCGACACCCTATACTCCCCCGATCGTTGCTTAGCCAAAAACCTCGAAACGACCTCATGCCATTCAATCGCCCCTAATTCCTCATTACTAATCCCCAACCTCTCCGTGTACACCTTCTCCATCTCCACTGCATCCTTCAAGGTCAACAGAAACCAATAACACGACACCCCCCAATATAACACGAAAAGCAGGCAATACACCCACACCAGCCCATACCTCCACATCCCCCTCCCATGCAAATACTCCTTGAACGGCAGGCAACTCTCCTCATCATGACAAGTCGTCAACCGCCCCCAGTCCACATACGCAAACAACCACGTACTTAACGCAACCGTAAAAGCCATCGATACAAGGTTAGTGGCACCTGCGGCCAAAATGGAATGAAAGCCCTTATTCTGATAATATTTATACATGGCCTGAAAGAACACATCCAAGTTCGCCACCGGTGCCCAGCCTGCTCGGTCCTCGTCGTCGTCATCCTCATCCTCCTCCTCCTCTTCCTCCTCCTCTCCTTCGTCGTCCGCAACATTTATTCTTCTCTCTGCGTCCTCCCTCCCTCCCTCCTCCGCCAATCGTCGATAATGGAAAGCATCATGAGCCGAGGCAGGAGCATGTAATTCCATCTGAGAAGAGGAAGACCGTGATGGTGGTGGCTGACGAGAATTAGCTCTACTACTACTACGATTGCTCTTGGAGGTATGCACCACCTCACCGGCGCTTCCCGCCGCCGCGCGCACGAGGTCATGTAGCCCTGCAAGCACGCCTCCGCCACCACTGCTGCCGCTGTCGGAGGAAGAGGAGGAAGGAGAGGTGCTTCTGGTGTCGCCTCCACCCCTGCCTCCGCCGCCGCCACCATCACCACCGCCGCTTGACGAGGACGAGGACGACCCTTGCCGCGTCAACAAACGCTGGCGTTGCTGCTGCTGCTGGGCGATGGCCTCCTCCTCGTCTTGCATAGCGGTCCAAAACTTGCTTTCTTCCTCCTCCTCCATGCTGCTACTCCTGCTGCTGCTGTCTAGGGCAGGCCGCTCAATCTACCTAGCTAGCAAAAAAGTGCCGCGGGCGCGTCGTGTACCGGTCTTGCGCCACGATCCACCTGATGTTGCGTGCAGGCACGGCGCCTGTGGGGTGTGTGTGTTTGTGTTGTGTAGAGGGGAGGCAGGATGAGTCGGGTGAAGAGAGGAGGGCAGCACAAAGCCATGATAAGGCGGACCAAAAGCAAACTCAAGCACCCCACAAACACGCCATGCGCACGCCGCTGCTTCTCCTTGACCTAGCGAGCGTTGTGCTGCGTGCCTGTGGCTGTGTGTGTGTAGGCGTAGACGTCAGGGAAAAGCAGGGGCACGGAAGCACTTCATCAGCTTGCTTTTTTTGACGCGTACGTTTCCTTTTTCTGCATCGACCTCCCCTCCCAAACAGCTACATAGCCAGACCTCTTTTACTTTTACCGTCTTCTTCTTGTTTCTTTCATTCTTTGTTGTTTCTCTCGTCAAGCTTTCGCCATATGACACACAGTTGACGCCAGCCTACCTTTTGCCTTTGCCTAGCTAGTACACACACAGCCCTCCCCTGGGGCCTTGCCGGCCCATTCCCATTTTCAACCCCGAACGCATCGACCCGCCCCCTTTCACCCACACATTTTGATGAAAAAGCCCCTCGAATCGATGAATTGAACAATGCTTAGCTCAATCCCGCGCCCCTTCCCTCAACCCGCACTCCACCCTTCTCCTCCCTCCCTTCCTCCTACCGACCTCCCCACCCATCTCCGCCTCGCCTCATCACCTACCCTTCTAGTGCGTGTACAAGGCCGACACCTCATTCTTCACCCTCATCTTGGGCCACTCTCCCTCCAACGAATGCTGCCACTGCTCCGGAATCGGAGTCTCGGTCAATTCGCCCTCCTCGTTCTTGGGGTACTGAATGTTCATCTCACTGCTCTTGCTCGTGATAAAGCTCGTGCCCAACCCCTCCTTGCTCAGGAGCACGACGATCCCGTCTGTTTTGTCAATGGCTACAGTAGGGACATGCTGCCTAACTTGAACTTTGACCCCCTGACAATTGACCACCTCTAAAGAGGAGAGCATCTCATCTATCACCACCTGAGTCTTCTTACACCCGTCCAAGGTAACGCTCTTTCCCTTTCCTTTGATTTCGATCACGCACGCACCGCAATTATAAATGTAGACGGATTGCTTCTTGTCTTCGATGGTGATGGGGGAGGGAGGGAGGGAGGGGTCGGTGTAGTGTTGGACGTTCCAGCGGAATTGGGAGGGGTCGTAGGAAGAGGAGGGAGGCTTCTGTTGTACTGCTTTGGAGGAGGAGGAAAAGGGGGAGGAAGAGGAGGAGGAGGAGGAGGAAGGGACCGAGGGAGGAGGAGGTGGCGCAGCAGCGTCTTTGTTGAATTCCGGGCGCCAGGTTTGTTGGTCTTTGGAGACCTTTTTGAGGCCACTCGTGATTAACAGGCCTTTGCCTAATTGACTGAAGAGACCCGCCCTTCCTCCCCCCGCTGGCTCTGCTGCTGCTACTACTGGTGCTGCAGGCGCTGCTGGCGTTGCTGCTGTCGTCGTCGAAGACGAGGAAGAGGAAGAGGTGGAGGAGGAGCCGGGGACGTAGCTCTCGATATCGACCCCTTGAGGGTTCCAGCTTACTCCCGTCAAATGACACTCCTTCACATAGCTCATCAACTCAACCACTACCTTCTTATAGGCATCCACAAACAGCACATGCTCCGGTGCAGTCCTCTTGTGTTGGATCCTCACTTTGTTCCCCCAGAAATCAGCGGCGCCTATGAAATTCTCAATGTACTCACAGGGGGCCGGGCGGACCACTACCCAAGTTAAGGCTTGCATGCCCTCCGCCACGGCCTTGGCGTGGTTCTCGAACTCGTTTCGCTGGATCATTTTTTGCACTTTTTGAATGGCGGCTTGCACGGGGGCGAGCTTGCTGATGATTTGGGTGTCGTTTGCAGGGGGTTTGACGGCAGCGGCCATGACGAGGAAATCACGTTGGGCATCCCAGGCTCCCTTCACCACCGCGCCCAGCTCCACCGCTTGTCCGCCCAGGGCGGTGGCGGCCTCGAGGAAGGGGATGAGGGTCGCTTGCAGGTAGGACTCGTAGGCCCGGAGGGATTTTGGGGTCTCTTGGGCTTGGGTGGAGGGAGGGAGGGAGGGCGTTGTGCTTGCGCTACTGCCACTGCTGCTGCCGCCGCCTTCGAGGACGCGGAGCCGGGTGGTGATGTTGCTGAGCAAGGAGGAGAGGTAGGCGTGCTCGTCTTGAGCCGGGGCCGACATGGTGAGGGCGTGGAGGGGCAGGGAGGCTCCTGTCGTGTATGATGGTGTAATGATGGGGAAGGGTAATTAGTGAGGGAGGGTTTGATTTAAGCGCTCCAGAACACCAAAACCACGCGCGTCCGCAGCACGCCCACACAGCACACACATACAGCTACTCTGTCCGTGCTGGCGAGACAAGACGCCCAAGGCATTTTGACGTGTGCCCGTGCCTAGAATTCAGCGAGACGCACTACTGTGGGGCGCTGTGTGGTGGACTTCAAACTGACGCGAGTCCAAATGCAATGCCATGCCACGCGCACACCAACCACACACACAAACCACGCGCACACAGACAAGAGCTTCTCCTCCTCCGTCTGCCCCTCTTCCCCACTGCGCCCTATTGCCTGGCTTTACAAGCGTAGACCATGCCGTCACAACGCCCCACCGCCGGCCTCCTCCTCCTCCTCGTCTCCTTCTTTTTCCTTGCCCATGCCAAGGTCACGCAGGCATTTATCCTGCCAGCGTCTCCGTCCTGCCGGCAGACGACGCGCTTTACTGCCACCTCTATCACATGCAGCAGACCAAAGGCCTTGCCGCTGTCCTTGTCGTCGTCCTCCTCCTCCTCTTCCCCCTTGGCACGCTACCCCTCCATTCTAACGAGCAGCAGGAGCAGGTCTCTCACTAGCCTCCGTGCTATCGAGATTATTGACGACACGACGGGGGAAGACGAGGAGGATGACGGGCCGGCGCCCACGGGCACATTTGCCTGGTTCAAGCGGTGGTGGAAAAAGACGGCCAAGATCGACCGGAAGAAGCTCGCAGGTACGTCGATTTGTCTGTCCGGCCCTCCTTCCCTCTCTCCCTCCCCTTCTCCTTGTCCCTCATGCCGGCATAAATAACAACTTCCAAATGTTCGTTCAGTACATTTCTCGATCATTGCCGGTCCACTCAGCTCAGCACCCTCCTTCCTTCCCTCCCCCTCCCTCCGCGACAGCCCTCGGCGCCAGCGCCCTTTGCTCCTACGGGTTGGTCAGCAACATCAACTACTGCGGCACCTTGTGTGCGTCCTTCATAATTTTTACGAAGAAATACAACGTCTCTCCTTTGGCGCCTGGGCAATGGAAAACGTTTTTGGGGGTGTATGGCACTCTATGGGTGGGGATGAACTTTTTGAGACCCTTGCGGGTGTGGCTTGCCCTCGGAATAACTCCAGTTTTTGACAAGTGCGTTGAAAATATCAGGACAAAGCTCAATGTAAAGAAGGGGGTTGCGCTGGGGATTGCTATTTTCCTCGTGAATATTTGTGGGACCTTCTCGTTTTTGGGGACGGGGTTGTATTTGAGTTCGTTGTATACGGGCGTGCCGCTGTTTCCGCCTAAGCTATAGAAGCAGCAGCAGGAGCAGCAGCAGGAGCAGCAGCAGCGGTAATAGTAGGAGGAGCGTATATTTAGAGGAAACACACCGGAAAGAGGGGAAGATAGATGAAAGAAAAGAGAAGAGGGCATGATGAAATGAAATGATGTAGATGCGTGTGCGGGTGGGTTTTAAAAGGAGGGAGGGAGGGGAGGGAGGGAGGGAGGGAAGGAGGGAGGGCATAGTGTTAGCCGGAAACGGAAAAGAGAAAATGGCACTCGTACAATCCTATCGTTTATTTGTACGACGTGGAGAAAGGAAGAAGAGAGGGAGGGACGGAAGAAAACGAAGCAAGGAGGGAGAAAAGAAAATACGAGGGGCAAGCAGCAGCGGCACAGGGGCAGCAGCAGCAGCAGCAGCATACAAACTGTAATACCACACACCATCATCATCACTCAAGACGCAACCAGACGCGTGCGCGGGGCGTTGCTTGACCAGCATGTGCGCAAGCAAGCAAGCACAAGCACAACACCTAAAGACAAAGAAACGAACGAGAACGAGAAAAACAACAGAGGAAGGCGAAACTGACACAACAGGACCACCATACAATTTTACCCCCTCGCAAATACCCACGCTGCTGCTGTTGTGGGTTTTCTGTTGAAAAATATTCTGCTATTTTTGTGGCTCGTCGTTCATCGGATGAGGGGGGTACTTCAACTCTTTTCTCTTTGTCTTGGATTTCTGATGTTTTTTTACCTTCTGCCCAGTACAATAATACAAAACACGCAGCATCTGGTTCAGTTGATTCTATGCATACACTCTCACTTCCCTCCCTCTATGTCCCCCTTCTTTCTACTTGTTTTACCGTCTCCCCTTCCACAAAGGAGCGCAAGCACCACCTTTTCCTACCCTAAATCTAAGTCTCTCTTTCCCTTTGTGTCTGTCTCCTATCCTCTTCTCTTTCTCTTTTTGGTCCCTTCCACCCTCCTCCTTGCCTCTCTCCTGCAGCTCAAAAGCTCACTCACAAGGTAGTCTTACTATTCCTCTCCATCTCCTCCGGCGAGCCCAACCGATCAAAATCCGACGTCTGCCTCTCCAAGCCTAAAGCTCCCTCCCTCCCTCCCTTCCCACCCCCATCCCCCATCAATCCACTCCCGCTCCCCCCACTTCCACTTCCACTACTTCGCCTCCCATTCTCCCCCCC
>Ga0209491_10006685_pt1 | contig 15753 bp, 13 predicted proteins | sample BON02_FD_187213 | JGI IMG/M metagenome (GOLD analysis project Ga0209491, IMG submission 187213) | Freshwater microbial communities from Lake Bonney liftoff mats and glacier meltwater in Antarctica - BON-02 (SPAdes) (version 2) | ecosystem: Environmental > Aquatic > Freshwater > Ice > Glacier...
GCCCTCGCCGCCACCCCCTCCACCACCTTCGTCCTCGCCGCCACCGCTCTCGCTGGCGCCGCGGCCTCCGCCGCCGCCTCCGCCGCCACCATCGCCGCCAGCGCGGCCCCCACCGGCGCGGCCCTCGCCGCCACCTCCTCCACCACCTTCGGCCTCGCCTCCACCGCTCTCGCTGGCGCCGCGGCCTCCGCCACCGCCTCCGCCGCCACCATCGCCGCCAGCGCGGCCCCCACCGGCGCGGCCCTCGCCGCCACCTCCTCCACCACCTTCGTCCTCGCCTCCACCGCTCTCGCTGGCGCGGCGGCCTCCGCCACCGCCTCTGCCGCCACCATCGCCGCCAGCGCGGCCCCCACCGGCGCGGCCCTCGCCGCCACCCCCTCCACCACCTTCGTCCTCGCCTCCACTGCTCTCGCTGGCGCCGCGGCCTCCGCCACCGCCTCTGCCGCCACCATCGCCGCCAGCGCGGCCCCCACCGCCGCGGCCCTCGCCGCCACCATCCCCACCGCCGTCGCCCTCACCACTGTCCGCGTCCATGCCGCGGCCTCCAACGTTGCCGCCTCCACCGCCGTCGGCGGCAGCGGCAGCGTTGGCAGTAGCGGTGTTGGCAGCGGCGGGGTCAGTGACGGCGGCGGCGGCGCGATGGCTTGACCTGCCGCCGCCGCCGGCGGCGGTGGCGGCAGCGGCGGAGGGGGCGGCGGCGGAGGCGGCGGCGGCGGCGGCGGTGGCGGTGGTGCGTCCGGCGAGGGTGGCGGCAGCGATGGCAGCAAGGGAAGCGCTGCGCGGGCCGCCATCAGGGTCGTGGCGCCAGTCATCTCGCGAGCCGCTTCCGCCGCTTCCATGCCCATGCCACTCGCCGTGCAACCCGTCGCCGGCGGCGGCGGCGGTGGCGGCGGCGGCGCCGCCCCCATCGCCAACGACGACCGTTTCGCGCCGGACGCCACCGCCTCGCAGGGCCCCGCCGCTGCCTCCACGCCGGTCACCACGCGCCCCGTCGCCGGCGGCGGCGGCTGAGACGGCGGTGGTGCGTCCGGCGAGAGTGGCGGTGGCGATGGCGGCGAGGCAGACGCCACGCGAGCCTCCTCGGGTTAACCCTGAGCCCCCCCGCCGCCGCATGGTCCACCGTTGCCGTCGTCGCGCGAGCCGCGCCAGGCCGCCTCGCCGCGCGAGTCCCGGCCGCTGAGTAAGCCGCGCGCGTCGCCGCCGCCCCGCGAGGCGCCGACACCGTCGCCGCGCCAGTCGCCGGCGACAGCTGCCGGTGGCGGCCAAGACGGCGGCGGCGGCGACGGCGGGGGCAACAGCGGCGGCGGCGTCGGCGACGTCGTGGTCCTCGCCACTGCCACCACCGTTGTCTTCACCTCCACCGCCCTTGCTCGCGCCTCCGCCTCCGGCGCCACTACCTCCGGCACCACCACCGCCGCCGCCGTCGTCGGTGCGGCCCTCGTCCCGGTCCCCACCGCTGTCGTTGTAGCCACCACGTCCGCCGCCGCACGGTTCCGCGTCGTCGCCTCCTTCGCAGCCGCGGCTGCCACCCTCGCCACGGGCGCCGCCGCCGCCGCTCACACCGCCGTCGTCCTCCCAGCCGCGGCCAGCGTCGCCCTCATCCCCGTAGACACCAGCGCCGCCCCCTTCCCCCTCGTACGCATCTCCCTGTACCCCACCACCGCCTGTAGCGCCGCCCCGCCCCCCGCCTCCTCCGCCTCCGTGGCCACCCTCCCCGTTCCCCTTGTCTCCCCAGCCGCCTCGATCAGCCGGGCCAGCAGCCAGCAGCGCCTCCGCCGCCACCCGCCTTGAGAATCCCCGTCTCGTAGGCGCGCCGGGCCTCCTCGGCCAACGCCCTGCGCACGGTTACCGAGATACGCACAACGGCAAAGGTGAGCCAATTGCGCATCGACCACGACGCCTGCTCACGCTGCTTTGCTGAGAGACGGTTCCCTCGAAGGCGCGCCCCCGTCCGAAGAAGGTTCATGAGCGGAGGGCTGAGACCGCCCATGGTCTCGATGAGGAGCGGCTGAACCTCGTGGCCCAGCTGCAGAGCACGGTGGTAGTCGCCTCTCACCTCAGCGACGGTGTCGGTGCCGTTCCAGCGGTTGAACTTGCCCTTGCGGCCGCGCGTGGCGGGGGAGACGCCCAGGACCGTCGCCCGCGCCCAGGGATTTGTATTCCCAAAGCCTGCGCCGGCGCCCGCCGCTGGCGTCTCCGCCGCGTCTGCCGGGATGGGGCTGAAGATCTTGAGGTCACCGATGTACAATCCCTCGGAGGCCGCCGTGGTGATGCCTAAGGCGCGGGCAGGGCAGGCGAGGTCCGGGCGGTAGTCGCTGTAGGCTCGGTAGCCTGACGGCTCGCGCTGCATGGCAGAGCCGAAAGCGCCCTGGAGGATGGAGTAAAGGGTGTTGAGAGTGGCAAAGTGGCGGGATTGGTGGCCCTGCTTGCCGCCGTTTTGCGCTACGTCGCCGAGCGTGTCAAAGCGCATCCCGCGGGCGCTCATCGCCTCCGAGCACTGGGCAGCACCTACGAAGTCCGAAACCACCAGCCCGCACCGGCGATGTGCAGAGTAGCGCATCGCCCAGGTGGTAATGCGGAAGAGTGGGTTGCTGGGGATAGCGTTGAGGAATGAGCCAGCTCCCGCCTGGCTCTCCCCAATGAAACGCACCACCTCCCGCTGGGAAACCCCCTGCAGCTGACGCCGCAGAGTCTCCCACGCCGAGTGGTGGATAATCGAAGAGTAGCGCCGTTGGACGGTCGTTAGATATGTACTCTTCGAGTCAAACTTGGAAAAAAGGAGCAGGGTGTGGGCAGGGGAATGGTTGGGCGGGTGGTAGACGAGGTAGCCTCGGGCGGTCGCATTGTAGCAGTGAAAGCAAGGCGCCGCCTGCTGCTGGTAGCGCCTTGCAGTGCTGGCGTGCTCCTTCAGGAGCGTAGCGTGCGAGTCATGCAGCTCACGCAGGTGGGGAAGGAGCTCCTCGCGCGGCCCGCAGATCGAAACCCTGCCCACCATCTGCGGGCAGAGCCGGCCCATCGGCTCGACGCAAAGGGCCCACGATCCGACCACAGCCGCCCTGCTGACCTCCGTCTGCGAAGTGGTGCCGAACCCCCCCATCTTCACAGGCAAACGAGCCTGCGCAAGGGCAAAACCGCGCTGCGACTGCGTCAACACCTCCGTGACCAGGAGCCGGTGGAAAGCGGCGGCGATGAGCTCATCGTGGCGCCGCGCCGCCGCGGCCGTCGCCGTGAGGGGCATCGCTCGGAGGAAGCAGGTGAACGAAGTGTTGGCGCAGTAGCGCAGCATCTCCAGCTGGACCTGAAGCGCGACCTTGTGGCGCCGTGTGTCGTGCAGCTCAACGACCTTCTCGAGCGGGGCCAGCGCCTTCTCCACGCGCTGCATCAGCCGAGCGGACGCCTCCTTGTCGTCGCCGACGAAGGCGCCGAGCACCTTGAGGGTGCCGAGCCGCTGGCCAGCGGTGCCATCGGCCTGCAGCGCCGTCGAGCCCTTGATGTGCGCGGGACACCCGACAGATCGCCGGCGGGAGAGAAGGCGTCCTGCTTCGTCAGCTTCGAGTTGACGCCGCAGAGGCGGAGTGTGTCCTCCTTGCCAGACTTGAGAGCCGCCACGGCCGCCGCGATGATCTCATCAAAGAAGTAGGTATCGTCAAGGTAAGCGAGGATGGTGGTGTCCGGGTGCTTAGCCTGCGTCTCCAGGAGGGACATGTGATACCCAATGGCCCATAGCAGCGGGCCGAGCGGGTCCCCTTGCGTGCAGCCTTCCTGGGAACCAAAGACCACCCCGTGCGAGTCCCGAGCCAGCTCCCGCCCGCCCGCGTCGGCCCCCGCCCGTGTCCAGAGGCGCGCAGTGTTGGCATAGAAGAAGCGCGCCGTGGGGATGAGTTCCGGGAACCATCGGCGCAAGCCACGGAAGATTGCGGCGCGTGAGATGCTGTTGAAGCCATTCGAGAAGTCATTGGAGAGGATAGCGCCCGTCGGCCTGCTCGCGAGCGCCAAGCTGCAGAGCTTGAAGAGGATCTCTGCCCCTCCCGGCGTCGGCGGCGTCCCGACGCCCAGCTGCAGAAGCGTGTTGCAGCGCCGGTCGCCCGCGTGGCCCGCCCTGCGGAGCATATCGGCGTCGGGTGCTGTCCCAGTCAGCACGGTGCGGATGTCGTCCGAGCGGTGCTTCATCAAGACCCACCCCGCGAGGCGCCTGAGCGCCGCCCCCACGCCGATGGGCCGCGCGCCCCCGTCCGGCTTGGAGAGGGCATAGAGATAGCAGTCGCGGAGCACGTACCCCGCGTCCGGGTGCATGGTGCCGTTGTTAATGGCGCAGACAATGCGGAAGAGCACCTCCCGCTCCTCCAAGCCAGAGTGGTAGTACATCGTGCACTCCTCGTACGAGACAGAATGTCCCCCCAGCCCGCGCTCCTTGGGCGTCGACTGAAAGACTTCGTTGAAGCAAGTGCGGTCTGTCTGGTGGGGCCGGACGCCCGGCTCGTCGGCCATGTGGGCCTCCTCCTCAAGGGTCGGCCCAGGGTGCAGGGAGCGCAGAGCGTCTTGCACGGCGGGGTCGGAGGTGTCGGCCATGGGCGACGCCTTGAACAGCGCGTATTCCTTGGATAGGTAGCCGGCAGCGCAGAGGCGGAGAGCATTGGCCAGGCGCCACTCATTATCGAGCTACTGCCCAGCGTCAGGCCCTTGCTGCGGCGGCGGGCGCGGCGGGGCCCCGCCGGCCGCGCCGGCTGCACCGACCTATGCAGCCGCCCTAGCCCATCGCTCGCCTTCCGCACCGGCGGGCGCGTCGCCCATCTCCACGTCAGCCCCTGCGAGCCCGGCCGCCATCGCCTCCGACGCCGCCCGGTGCCGAGCGCCCGCCATCGGCGGGCCACTCCATTGGATGTTGCACTCGTGGACGCGCACCACGCCACCGTGGGCGGAGAGCTCAATTGTCCAGCGGTTGGCGTGGGAGTTCCAGCGCTGTACCGTGCCGCATCGGCCGTTGAGCTCCGGCCGGTCGACGAGGCCGTGGAGACATACCTGTGTGTCCTGCTCCATGCCGGCGGCGCGGGCGGCTGCGGCCGCATTGCGATGGCGGCACCGGCATTCCTCCTCCGCGTCAGCAAAGAGCTCGCGCGCCAGGGTCTCCAGGTGGCCTTTTTTGATCGAACGAAGAAGACTCAGGTCTACTCCGTGCGGTCTGCAAGGCTCAGAGGCAGCTGCTGCTGTCTTTCGTGAACAGCGGGGGGCGGTCTACGTGATCATGATCTTCTCGCTGGCGCTCGCACCTGACCAACGTCCTGATCTAGCCCGTGGCGCTCAGCTCATTCTCGGTGTCTTAATGGAGGCAGGCTTCTGCGAGACGGACTCTGCAGACGAGCGCGATTTTTAGGCGGCAGCGAAAGCCTGCCTGCCTCATCTCGTGGGGGCTGACGCTTGCCCTTCTCGCCGCCGAGTTCGTTCCCCCTACCGTCGGTGGTCAGCCGCCCCCCCTCCTCTGTGCCGCCCGTTCGCGCTCGCGGCCAGCGGGGAGGGGCTGGGCGCAGGTTTGGTGCGCGCGGCGGCCGCCGGCCCGGCGGCGTTCCCCGCGCCGCTGCCAGCCGCGCCGGTGCTCGCACTGCCTGCGCAGATTCGGTTCCTCACTCTGACTCGGATGGGGGCGTTTGCCCAAGCGGAAGACCCGCTCCATTTTCTGCTGCTCGGCGATGTCCTGCGCTTTGTTTTCGGCGACGACACTACTCAGGTGGTGCGCGACGATGAGGACCCGACCCTCCACATCGCATGCGCCATCGTGCAAGGATTCTTCCGCAAGAATTCTGCTCCTTGGTTTTTGAGGCAATGCGCCGACCGCAAGCGTGGCAAACACCGTTCACCAGGCTACCATCGCTCTGCTGCGCCTAAACCGGTGAAACCCTGCCATCAACAAGGCTCGGGTGGATTGTGCATTTCTCCGGTTTACTCTGGCGTTGCAGCTTGTACTGCTGCGGTGCGTCTGCGGTCGGGCAGCATGACGCTCAGGCTCTTCCCCTCGCTGTGCTAGCGAGGATGGGCTGCGCGGCTCTGACTGACATTCTCGCACGGCGTCGCAACTCATACTGCTGCGGCGCGTCTGCTAGGGAGCGCGACACGGCGCCTAGGCTGTTACGCTTGCTATGCTAGCGAGGGTGGGCGGCGCGCGGTTTGCACTGCGTCGCGGCTCACAGGTGATGGCGGCGGCTACGTCGATTCGCGACATCGAGCCTGAGCTCGCTATTAAGCTGAGGGTCGCAGAGAGCCAGAGGCTACGTGAGACGCGCCTCTCGCGTAGCCTCATGCTGCTCGATGATCTTCGGCCTCTGAGCGGAGCGCGTCTTTATGCACCTCTCGCTCTCTACGGCCCTCGGAAGCGCTAGCCGCTGCAGCCGCCCGCTGTCTACAGCCTATGGCCGCAATGCGTCGTTCGCTCTCGGAGCTCGCCTCTCGTGCAGCCACGTGCTGTCCGGCGGCCTTCGGCCCTCTCCTAGCTTCCAGCTACCTACCATCCTCGGCTGCCTCGCGCCGCTGGCTCTAGTAGCAGCGCCTCTCACGCGGGAGGCTGCGGCGTCGACGGCGGCACGCAACGTCGGCATTAGCGTCGGCGTCGGCGACGGCGACGTTGGCAATTGCGGCGCGAGTGGCGTCGGCGGCGTTGGCGATGGCGGCGCGTGTGTCGGCGGCATCGGCAGCGCATGCGGCGCTGGCGGCGTATGCGACGGCGGCGTCGCAGGCTGCTTTGCTCGCGGCGTATGCGGAGGCGTCGCTGGCGGCCCAAGCTGGTTCTCTTCTATCAGCAGCGCGATGGTCGTTGAGTCTAAACCAGACGTCGAGCTGCCCACCGCTCCGTTCTGGTCTCGGTACGTCAACTTCGAGCCCCTATTTGGTTGGCGTCAGCCGCTGCAGCGCTGTCTACAGCCTACTGCCACAATGCGTCGTTCGCTCTCGGAGCTCGCCTCTCGGGCATCCACGTGCTGTTCGTCGGCCTTTGGCCCTCTCCTAACCTCCTGCTGCCTACGGCCCTCGGCTGCCTCGCGCCGTTGGCTCTAGTAGCAAGACCTCTCACGCGGGAGGCTGCGGCGTCGACGGCGGCACGCAACGGCGGCATTAGCGTCGGCGCAAGCGGCGTCGGCGACGTTGGCGACGGCGGCGCAAGCGGCGTCGGCAGCGGCAGCGCATGTGGCGCTAGCGTGTTCGACAGCGGCGTCGCAGGCTGCTTTGCTCGCGACGTATGCGGCAGCGTCGCTGGCGGCCCAAGCTGCTTCTCATCTACGATTAGCGCGATGGTCGTCGAGTCTAAGCCAGACGTCGAGCAGCCCACCGGTCCGTTCTGGTTTCGGTACAACTTTGAGCCCTACTCGTTTGGCACTAGCCGCTGCAGCCGCCCGCTCTCTACAGCCCACGGCCGCAATGCGTCGCTCGCTTTCGGAGCTTGCCTCTCGTGCAGCTACGTGCTATTCGGCGGCCTTTGGCCCTTTCCTAGCCTTCTGCTGCCTACGGTCCTCGGCTGCCTCACGCCGTTGGCTCTAGTAGCAGCGCCTCTCACGCGGGAGGCTGCGGTGTCGACAGCGGCACGCAACGGTGACATGAGCGTCGGCGCAAGCGGCGTTGGCGATGTTTAGCGACGGCGGCGCAAGCGGCGTCGGCGATGTTGGCGACGGCGGCGCATGTGTCGGCGGCAGTGGCGGCGCATGCGGCGCTGACGGCGTATGCGACGACGGCGTCGCAGGCTGTCTCACACGCGGCGTATGCCGCGGCACTGCTGGCGGCCCAAGCCGCCCCTCCTCTACCATCAGCGCGATGGTCGTCGAGTCCAAGCGAGCCAAGCTGTCCACCGCTCCGTTCTGGTCTCAGCGCGATGGTTGTCGAGTCTAAGCCAGACGTCAAGCTGCCTAGTGCTCTGTTCTGGTTTCGGGAGGCTGCGGCACGCGACGGCGGCAGCGGCGTCGACACAAGCGGCGTCGGCGGCGTTGGCGTCGGCGGCGCATGCATCCGCGGCATCGGCAGCGCATGCGGCGCTAATGGCGAATGTGACTTCGGCGGCGGCGGCGCAGGCTGTTTCACACGCGGCGTATGCGGCAGCGTTGCCGGCGACCCAAGCTGCTCCTCATCTACCAGCAGCGCAATGGTCGTTGAGTCTAAGCCATACGTCGAGCTGTCCACCGCTCCGTTATAGTTTCCAGTACGCCAAACACCGAGCCTGCTGCTCGTTTGGCGCTATTGTAGCCTCCCGCTCCCCCTCGGTCGCTTCACGCCGCTCTCTCTCGAAGCTTCTCGTGCAGCCTCGTGTTGTTCGACGGCCTTCGGCGTCTGAGTGGGGCGCGCTTCACCCAACTTCCTGCTACCTACGGCCCTCGGCCGCCTCGCGCCGCTCGCTCTTGGAGCAGCGCCTCTCACGCGGTGGCTGCGGCGCCGGCACGCGACGGCGGCAGCGGCGTCGGCGCAAGCGGCGTCGGCCACGTCGGCGACTGCGACACAGGCGACTACGGCATCAGCAGCGCCTGCGGCGCTGGCGGGGTATGCGGCTGCGGCTGCGGCGGCACAGGCTGCTTCGCACGCGGCGTATGCGGCGGCGTCCTCTACCAGCAGCGCGATGGTCGCTGAGTCTATCTAGACGTCGAGCTGATAGTCGTTGAGTCTAAGCCAGACGTCGAGCTGTCTACCGCTCCGTTCTGGTTTCCGTTACGCCTCTCGTGCAGCCTCGTGCTGTTCGACAGCCTTCGGCCCTCTCCTAGCCTCCTGCTACCTACGGCCTTCGGCCGCCTCATGCCGCTTGCTTCGGGAGCAACGCCTCTCACTCGAGGGGTTGCGCCTTCGACGGCGGCACGCGACGACGGCAGTGGCGTCAGGCAAACGGCGTCCGCATCGGTGGCGACGGCGGCGTATGCGTTGGCGGAAGCGGAAGCGCATGCGGCGCTGGCGGCATATGCGACGGCGGCGGCGCAGGCTGTTTCTCACACGGCGTACACGGTGGCGTCGATGGCGACCCAAGCCATTCCTGCTCTACCATCAGCGCGATGGTCGTCGAGTCTGAGACAGACCTCGATCTGTCCACCGCTTCGTTCTGGTTTCGAAAGGCTGTGGGACGCGACGGCGGCAGCGTTGGCACAGGCAGCGTCGGTGGCGTTGGCGATGGCGGCGCATGTGTCGGCGGCATCGACAGCGCATGCGGTGCTGGCGGCGTATGCGACGGCGGCGTCGCAGGCTGCTTTTCTCGCGGCGTATGCGGCGGCGTCGCTGTCGGCCCAAGCCGGTTCTCCTCTACCAGCAGCGCGATGGTCGTTGAGTCTGAACCAGAGGTCGAGCTGCCCACCGCTCCGTTCTGGTCTCGGTACATCAACTTCGAGCCCCTACTTGTTTGGCGTCAGCCGCTGCAGCGCTGTCTACAGCCTACTGCCACAATGCGTCGCTCGCTCTCAGAGCTCGCCTCTCCTGCAGCCACGTGCTGATCGCCGGCCTTCCACCCTCTCCTAGCCTCCTGCTACCTACGGTCCTCGGTTGCCTCGCGCCGTTGGCTCTAGTAGTAAGACCTCTCACGCGGGAGGCTGCGGCGTCGACGGCGGCACGCAACGGCGGCATTAGCGTCGGCGCAAGCCGGGTTGGCGATGTTGGCGATGGCGGCGCAAGCGGCGTCGGATGGCGCATTCGGCACTGGCAGCGTATGTGATGGCGGCGTCGCAGGCTGCTTCGCTCGCGGCGTATGTGACGGCATCGCTGGCAGCCCAAGCTGCTTCTCATCTACGATTAGCGCGATGGTCGTCGAGTCTTAGCCAGACGTCGAGCAGCCCACCGCTCCGTTCTGGTCTCCGTACGTCAACTTCGCGCCCTACTCGTTTGGCGTCAGCCGCTGCGGCCGCCCGCTGTCTACAGCCCACTGCCGCAACTCGTCGCTCGCTCTCGGAGCTCGCCTCTCGTGCAGCCACGTGCTATTCGGCGGCCTTCGGCCCTCTCCTAGCCTCATGCCACCTACGGTCCTCGGCTGCCTCGCGCCATTGGCTCTAGTAGCAGCGCCTCTCATGCGGGCGGCTGCGGTGTCGACAGCGGCACGCAATGGCGGCATTAGCGTCGGCGCAAGCGGCGTTGGTGATGTTTGGCGGTGGCGGCGCAAGTGGCGTCGGCGACGTTGGCGACGGCGGCGCATGTGTTGGCGGCAGCGGCGGCGCATGCGGCGCTGACGGCGTATGCGATGACGGCGTCGCAGGCTGTCTCACACGCTGCGTATGCCGCGGCGCCGCTGGCGGCCCAAGCCGCCCCTCCTCTAGCATCAGCACGATGGTTGTCGAGTCTAAGCCAGACGCCGAGCTGTACACAGCTCCGTTCTGGTCTCAGTGCGATGGTCGTCGAGTCTAAGCCAGACGTTAAGCTGCTCAGTGCTCTGTTCTGGTTTCGGGAGGCTGCGGCACGCGACGGCGGCAGCGGCGTCAACACAAGCGACGTCGGCGGCGTTGGCGTTGGCGGCGCATGCATCGGCGGCGTCGGCAGCGCATGCGGCGCTGGCGGCGTATGTGACTTCGGCGGCGGCGGCGCAGGCTGTTTCACACGCGGCGTATGCGGCAGCGTTGCCGGCGACCCAAGCTGCTCCTCATCTACCAGCAACGCGATGGTCGATGAGTCTAAGCCATACGTCGAGCTGTCCACTGCTCCATTATAGTTTCCAGCACGCCAAACACCGAGCCTGCTACTCGTTTGGCGCTACTGTAGCCTCCCGCTCCCCCTCGGTCGCTTCGCGCTGCTCTCTCTCGAAGCTTCTCGTGCAGCCTCGTGTTGTTCGACGGCCTTCGGCGTTTGAGTGGGGAGCGTTTCACCCAACTTCCTGCTACCTACGGCCCTCGGCCGCCTCGCGCCGCTCGCTCTTGGAGCAGCGCCTCTCACGCGGTGGCTGCGGCGCCGGCACGCGACGGCGGCAGCGGCGTCGGCGCAAGCGGCGTCGGCCACGTTGGCGACTGCGACGCAGGCGACGACGGCATCGGCGCTGGCGGGGTATGCGACTGCGGCTGCTGCGGCACAGGCTGCTTCGCACGCGGCGTATGCGGCGGCGTCCTCTACCAGCAGCGCGATGGTCGTTGAGTCTATCCAGACGTCGAGCTGATAGTCGTTGAGTCTAAGCCAGACGTCGAGCTGTCTACCGCTCCGTTCTGGTTTCCGTTACGCCTCTCGTGCAGCCTCGTGCTGTTCATCAGCCTTCGGCCCTCTCCAAGCCTCCTGCTACCTACGGCCTTCGGCCGCCTCATGCCGCTTGCTTCGGGAGCAACGCCTCTCACTCGAGGGGTTGCGCCTTCGACGGCGGCACGCGACGACGGCAGTGGCGTCAGGCAAACGGCGTCCGCATCGGTGGCGACGGCGGCGTATGCGTTGGCGGAAGCGGAAGCGCATGCGGCGCTGGCGGCATATGCGACGGCGGCGGCGCAGGCTGTTTCTCACACGGCGTACACGGTGGCGTCGATGGCGACCCAAGCCATTCCTGCTCTACCATCAGCGCGATGGTCGTCGAGTCTGAGACAGACCTCGATCTGTCCACCGCTTCGTTCTGGTTTCGAAAGGCTGTGGGACGCGACGGCGGCAGCGTTGGCACAGGCAGCGTCGGTGGCGTTGGCGATGGCGGCGCATGTGTCGGCGGCATCGACAGCGCATGCGGTGCTGGCGGCGTATGCGACGGCGGCGTCGCAGGCTGCTTTTCTCGCGGCGTATGCGGCGGCGTCGCTGTCGGCCCAAGCCGGTTCTCCTCTACCAGCAGCGCGATGGTCGTTGAGTCTGAACCAGAGGTCGAGCTGCCCACCGCTCCGTTCTGGTCTCGGTACGTCAACTTCGAGCCCCTACTTGTTTGGCGTCAGCCGCTGCAGCGCTGTCTACAGCCCACGGCCGCAATGCGTCGGTCGCTCTCGGAGCTCGCCTCTCGGGCATCCACGTGCTGTTCGTCGGCCTTCAGCCCTCTCCTAGCCTCCTGCTACCTACGGTCCTCGGCTGCCTCGCGCCGTTGGCTCTAGTAGCAAGACCTCTCACGCGGGAGGCTGCGGCGTCGACGGCGGCACGCAACGGTGGCATTAGCGTCGGCGCAAGCGGCGTCGGCGACGTTGGCGACGGCGGCGCAAGCGGCGTCGGCAGCGGCTGCGCATGCGGCGCTGGCGGCGTATTCGACAGCGGCGTCGCAGGCTGCTTCGCTCGCGACGTATGCGGCGGCGTCACTGGCGGCCCAAGCTGCTTCTCATCTACGATTAGCGCGATGGTCGTCGAGTCTAAGCCAGACGTCGAGCAGCCCACACCGCTCCGTTCTGGTCTCGGTACGTCAACTTCGAGCCCTACTTATTTGGCACCAGCCGCTGCAGCCGCCCGCTGTCTACAGCCCACGGCCGCTATGCGTCGCTCGCTCTCGGAGCTTGCCTCTCGTGCAGCCACATGCTGTTCGGCGGCCTTCGGCCCTTTCCTAGCCTTCTGCTGCCTACGGTCCTCGGCTGCCTCGCGCCATTGGCTCTAGTAGCAGCGCCTCTCACGCGGGAGGCTGCGGCGTCGACGGCGGCACGCAACGGTGACATGAGCGTCGGCGCAAGCGGCGTCGGCGACGTTGGCGAGCAAGCGGCGTCGGCGGCGTTGGCGACAGCGGCGCACGTGTCGGCGGCAGCGGCAGCGCATGCGGCGCTGGCAGCGTATGCGACGGGCGTCGCAGGCTGTCCCACACACGGCGTATATGGGCGTCTCGGAGAAAGTTAGGTTAGGGTTACTCGATGGCTCCAAGTTGTCCGGTCGTGCCCCAAGATGTCTGGCCTGACCGCCGCCGACGTACTTTGCTTTGCTAGCTCGACGGCTCCAAGTTGTCTGACCTGGTATGCTCTGCTAGCTCGACGACTCTAAGCGGTTGGGCCTAGCCGCCGACGACGTGCTCTGCTAGCGGCTAGCCGCCGCCGACGTGCTCTGTTAGCTCGACGGCACCAAGCTGTTGTGCCTAGCCGCCGACGTGCTCTGCTAGCTCGACGGCACCAAGCTGTCTAACCTGGCATGCTCTGCTGGCTAGACGGGTCCTTGAGCATTGCGCTTTCCCATCCATCCTCCCCTTCACCGCATCGCCCCAGGCGCGGGCTAGGAGGGTGTCATCGAGCAGCACCGCGAGATGGCCCACATTGCACTTCACGCGGGCGCGTACCAGCAGCGGCCGGCCGTACGAGCTCGTGCGCCGCCAGCTCGCTGCGTTGCGCGCGGTGCCTCCGGTGTAATCGCACCGCCACGAGTCCAACAAGGCAAGTTAAGATTACAGAGCGCAACGAAAGCCGGCGATCTCAGTACTTAGCAAACCACGCTGGACGGGAACCTAGGCTTACGGGCCTAGGCTCATGCGCTAGCCTAGGCTTACGGGCCCAGGCTCAAAGCGCGTCAGCATAAAACGTATACATTCGCTGTACAAAGCTATACTAGAATTCTGATATGTAACAAAGTCCCGTTGCACAGGTTCACGGGCGCGCGCGTCAACGTATGAGTGTAGGATTGCTATACTATGGTGTTGGCGCGTTTAGTAGCAAAGTCAGCTCGATGGAAACCTAGGATTACAGGCCTAGGTTCATGACGTCAGCTGACGGGAACCTATACTATAATTCTGACATGTTGCAAAGTCCCGTTGCACAGGATTGCTTTGTGACGGGCGCGCGCGTCAACGTATGAGTGTAGGATCGCTATACAATGGTGTTGGCGCGTTTAGTAGCAAAGACAGCTTGACGGAAACCTGGGCTTACAGGCCTAGGTTCATGACGTCAGCTGACGGGAACCTAGGCTTACGGGCCTAGGCTCGTACGTGAGCCTAGGCTTACGGGCCCAGGCTCATAGCGCGTCAGCATAAAATGTGTACATTCACTGTTCAACGCTATACTATAATGCTGACGTGTAGCAAAGTCCCGTTGCACAGTATCGCTTTGCGACGGGCGCGCGCGTCAACGTATTAGTGTAGGGAAGCTATACTATTGTGTTGGCGCGTTTGGTAGCAGGGTCAGCTTGACGGAAAGCTAGGCATATAGGCCTGAGCTCATGACGTCAGCTGACAAAAACCTAGGCTTACGGGCCTAGGCGCATGCGCGAGCCTAGGCTTACGGGCCCAGGCTCATAGCGCGTCAGCATCAAACGCATACATTCGCTGTACAAAGCTATACTGTAATGCTGACGTGCATATCCCTGTTGCACAGGATCGCTTTGCGACGGGCGCGCGCGCTAACGTATTAGTCTGTAATCGCTATACTAATGTGTCAGCGCATTTGGTAGCAAAGTCAGCTTGATGGAAACCTGGACTTACAGGCTTAGGCTCATGACGTCAGCTGACAGGAACCAAGGCTTACGGCTTACGGGCCCAGGCTCAAAGCGCGTCAACATAAAACGTATACATTCACTGTACAAAGCTATACTATAATGCTGACGTGTAGCAAAGTCCCGTTGCGCAGGATCGCTTTGCGACGAGCGCGCGCGTCAACGTATTAGTGCATAATCGCGATACCATTATGTCGGCGCGTTTGGTAGCAAAGTCTGCTTGATGGAAACCTGGACTTACAGGCTTAGGCTCATGATGTCAGCTGACGAGAACTTAGGCTTAGGGGCCCAGGCTCATGCTCGAGCCTAGGCGTACGGGCCCAGACTCATAGCGCGTCAGAATCAAACGTATACAGTCGCTGAACAAAGCTATACTATAATGCTGACGTGTGTGTAGCAAAGTCCCGTTGCACAGGATCGCTTTGCAATGGGCGCGCGCATCAACGTATTAGTGTAGGACCGCCATACTATTGTGTCGGCGCGTTTGGTAGCAAAGTCAGCTTGACGGAAACCTAGGCTTACAGGCCTAGGCTCATGACGTCAGCTGACGGGAACGAGGCTTACGGGCCTAAGCTCATGAGTGAGCCTAGGTTTATGGGCCCAGGCTCATAGCGCATCAGCATCAAACGTAAACATTTGCTGTACAAAGCTAGACTATAATGCTGACGTGTAGCGAAGTCTCGTTGCACAGGATCGCTTTACGACAGGCGCGCGCGTCAACGTATGAGTGTAGGATCGATATACTATGGTGTTGGCGCGTTTAGTAGCAAAGTCAGCTTGACGGACACCTAGGCTTACAGTAGGCTTACAGGCCTAGGCGCATAACGTCAGCTGACGGGAACCTAGGCTTACGGGCCTAGGCTCATGCGCGAGTCTGGTCTTACGGGCCCAGGCTCAAAGCGCGTCAGCATTAAATGTATACATTCACTGTACAACGCTATACTATAATTCTAACATGTAGCAATGTCCCGTTGCACAGGATCGTTTTGCGACGGGCGCGCGCGTCAACGTATTAGTGAATTTTGCTATACTATTGTATGCTGACGTGTAGTATAAAGTTTTGTTGCACAGGGGGCGCGCGAGTCGACATCATAGTGAGGATCGCTATACTAATGTGTCGGCGCGTTTCATAGCCACGTCATATGAAGTGCGGGGTGCATCCGCAAAGATATGCCTAATGGCGCTCTTCCTCCTAATGCCCGCGACAGGAGGGGGCGTCCCGACAAGCCGCGGCAAACCTTTACGGAGGAACCGTGCGGGGCCTAGACTTACGGGCCTAGGTTCGCTACACGATCCCGTCGATTAGAGTGATGGGGAAAGCGCATCAGCTTAAACGAGTACTAATAGCTATCTTCGCCTTGACTACGGACCATACAAAGATGCGCAAGCTTCTCTACTTGTGCGTCACCGAGTGCTATACTATTAGTCTGGCGCATATATATATGTATATATATATATATATATATATATTTATGTATATAT
>Ga0209491_10006689_pt1 | contig 15749 bp, 13 predicted proteins | sample BON02_FD_187213 | JGI IMG/M metagenome (GOLD analysis project Ga0209491, IMG submission 187213) | Freshwater microbial communities from Lake Bonney liftoff mats and glacier meltwater in Antarctica - BON-02 (SPAdes) (version 2) | ecosystem: Environmental > Aquatic > Freshwater > Ice > Glacier...
AAGCTATTTCTGCAATAATACATAAAGTTCAAGCTATAGAAATCGAAAATCAAAAATTAATTAGAAAAAAACTTGGCACCTACGATGTAGATGATTATATCGAATCTCAAAAAGATATAGAGTAAAATATGCGCAAAAGAACCATGAGTAATACTGAGATAGCTAATGTGGCTAAAGGAATATTCTTGCCAGAAGGTAAAAAAATATCCGTACAATCAGAACCAATAACTCCACTTTCAATTAGCAAGATATTAGGCTATCAAGAAATGTTAGAAGAAGGGATGCGTGTGTCTTCCCCTGAAGCATATTTAGGGGGCGTGCAAGGTGTTTATGAGGAATATTTTACTCTTTTAGGAAACGTAAAGAACCTAAGCACAAGAGGAAAGCAAATGCTTAGTCGGCTTATCGAATTCTGCGAGAGGACAAAGGTATCTCGACCTTCGAATGATGGAAAACTTAGATTTAACGCTCTTAAATAAAGAGAATGCGGATTTAATACATAGCAAATATCAAAAGGCAGGCTTAGCCTTTGAAGATCTTTTTGCAAACATGGGGTTTCCTTCAAGATCGCTAGAATCTAGTAATGCATATAGAAACTTTTTCAATTTTTCAGTCAGCCCATTTGGAACTGGGTATAAAGCAGGTGAAGGAATGCACCCTATGATGTTTAATATTTTGGGAGCATCTATTAATGCAAGTGAAAATCCTTCATCATTAGATGCAATCAATAGCAGTAGAACCAAATTAAGAAGCCCTGCTTCATTAAGAAATTTAATGGAAAGATCTAAAAATTATTTAGGAGGTGCAGGACCAAATTCCCCCACTAATCATCTTGGTATCCCTAAATCTAAAATGGGACAAGAGATACTTGTCGGGACATGGGATCTTGAAACAACAGGTTTAACACCAGATTCCAAAGTTAGAGATCTTTCACTTGTTAGCACAAAAGTTAAGTATCATTTAGATGGAACTTTTACCTCAACGAATCCTGAACTTGTGATCAGAAAACAAATCCAATCTGATCTAATGGACATTGCTGGTGTAACCGGTCCAGATGGAAGAACAATGCCACTCTCGATGTCAACGTTTCTTCACGAAAATGGAGTTACAACTGAAGCACAAATGGAGAATCTTTATCCAGGTAAATTAAATAAATTTAAAAAATCCTTAGCAGACGGCGGTAAACAAGCTGTAGAAGATATGACAGAATACATGCGCGAAATGCTAAAAATGGATATAGTAACAGGGAATAATACGGCATCGTTTGACGTAGATATGCTAATACAGTCAATACAGGGATACCCTGCTTATAGTGAGAATTTTGAAGCTCAAAAGGTTCTTACTGCTTTTTTGAAAAGAAAACAAGATGACCCTGGCTGGTTTGTTGATACATTAGACTCTTCTAGATTATTTTTGGACCCTCGCGAAAAGATTAAAAATGCATTAAGAAATGTACCTGAATTAGGGGATCATCCTGAAACCATAAACTTGATAGATGGTCTTACTGCTTCAATAATGAGAGACGAATCACTTATAGGAAAGCAAACAGGAGAGAATGCTTTAGAGAATATATTTTTGAATACAAATCTTTTTGATCTAATAGAAAAAAATGAAGAATATTCTCGTACTGTTTTGGAACACATGGAGAATGCAGGAACACACAGCTCAACAGTAGACTCATATTTAAACTCATTATATAGTCAATTTTTGCAAGAAGGTAGAATCCGTGTATCTCATCGCATGCCAGTTGGGATGACTCCATCTAATTTATCAGATGGGGCAGCTAAATTATTTAGAGAACAATCAGGGCCAATACGTTCTGCGTTAGAGGAAATTAATGTTTTAGCAGAAAATAAACCAGCTAGTAAATTTGTTTCTTTCCTTAGAAACAGAGTGATGAGAAGCTCATCAGTAACGCCAACAACGAATGTTAACAATATACATTCTTTATCAGAAGATGTTTTTAACTACTTTAAAGATACATCAGGTGGTAGACAAAAAATATCACTTATGGTAGATCAAGAATATGGCGCTAAAATAGGAATGCTTAAGAATGCTGTTGACATAGAAGAATCATTTGGAGAAGGGGCAGAAGCAGGAAAACTATTTTATTCTAAAGAAGACGATAGATTTCAATTCAAAAATTCTATTGGAAGAACACTAGAAGTAGATCAAGATGTAGCAAATGAAATGATTACTCAAACCCTAGAAGAGGCAAGAGGTGGAGTCAAAACAGGAAAGATAACAGCAGGTGGACGTACAATAGAATTTAATGAAGCTGCAGAAAGAATAAATAATATAGGATTTACTAACTTGGAACAAACCGAGTTAAGTCAAACATTAGTGGCGAGAAAATCTTTACTTGATATTGGAGAAGTAAAATTCCCATTAGGGAATAAACCCGCAATGAGAGAAGCGCTTTCCACAACTTCTGAATATTACGGCGCAGAAGGCGGCATATCGGGAACATCTTTTATAACAAAAAATGTTTTATCTTCAGATATGGTGTCAGTCGCTGGACACATGGGGGCAACGTCAGAAATAGAAAAAACAACTGCATATTCAAGAGCTTTGGCAAGTAGAGGTTTACCATATGCTGATATTGATGTGAGAAGCAGAGTTATGGCAACCTCAGAATCTCACGCAACTGCAGAAATAGGTAGAAAAGCCTATAGATCATCAAAAAGTGCTGAAACCGCAGCTCTTGGAAGTGAAGGTGTTTTAGAAAATCTTTCCGAGATGGGCCTTAGACATGCAATAGGTCAGGGTAGAGAAAATCAATTTGGTATTAAAATTAAAAGAGCTACTAAAGAGGGGTTTTTTGACTCAGCAGAAAATTCATATTTTAGGACTCCGATAAGAGGAGGGGTAGATCCAAGTCCAAGAACAATTATGACTGCTGAAGATATTACACAGTTAAAAATTAGAAAATTTGATGAAGCTGGAGGAATAATTCCTGGGTCTGAAATTGAATTTGGTTCTAAAGCATTTAAAGAAGATATAAATTTAAATAGATTTACCGAGTCTTTAGTACAAGGCGTAGATAACAAAACTATAAATATAGCTTTTTCCCCTATAGAGCAATCGACAGCTACTATGGAAGATTTAGCCGATCAAGTCATGTCTCTTCAGATTAAAAGACTAGAAACCTTCCAAGGTTCAGAAACTGGTCCAGTAGCTATTGGTATAATTCAAGATTTTCAAAATTTACAAAATTCTATTTTTGGTAAGGGAGGGATATCCACAGAAGATAGGCAAAAAGAATTATTGAAAATTGCTAAGATGGCAACAGGAAAGGAAAGAGAAACTTATTTAAGAGAATTGGGCGAGAAAAACAACGTTGCAGATCAGTATCTAGAAGGTTGGCAAACTGTAAAGAAAAACCTGGGAGAAGATATAGCCGACAATAATATAGTTGGATTCAAGTTTGGTGGTGGAGAAGCCGCAGAAAGAATTGTAGAAGGAAGAGCAATTCATGGTCTGCACATGGAGAATACCGATTATTCTATTAAAGGTAGAGGCTCTAGACTAGTAGATATAATAGAAGATAGAACAGGTAAACCACTTGCCGCAGTTTTCTCCCCTAGTGTTCCTGATAAAGTGGCGCGCGCTGCTACGGAAGTAGAAGCATCAGTTACGAAAACACAAATCCCTAACGCTGGTATTTTAAACGCCGCGCAAGATGCAGAAGTGTTCCAAAGATCGAAAGATATAGCTAGAGGAATTCAAGACTTAGGCCCAATTTCGGCTGACTCAGGTAGAGTGAAAGAGGCATCACTCGCACTTAATATTGGAAGAGATTGGATGCAAGCCAATAAAGGAAAAATTTTAATAGGGGCGGCTGTATCAGTTGGAGCTTTTGTTGGATATAGACAAGCTAAGAAAAACAACGAAAATGAACTATATGAAGATACTATATCACCAGCACCTTTTGAACAAGGGCAAAGACCTTATGCAATACAGGAAGCTTTAGAAAGCGGCAATGCTTACTCTTCTAAAAAAAGAGATCCGCTTATGACCGCTGGTATTGTAGGTAATTTAGATAGACAAAAAATAGGACACACTTCAATGAGTTCTACTAAAAATAATCATTTATTCGGAGAATAGAAATGGGATTATTATCATCACTAGGTAGAGCAGCTACCAGTAAAGTGGGAACAGCTGCAATCATCGGAGGTGCAGCTACGGCAGGCTTTCTTAAACATACTGCCCCAGCGGCAAGAGATGCTGCCATGGATGTGGCTTTTGGCGACCCTAATGCAGATGAATCATTTTTAGGTAGGAAGTTAACCCCAGGATTAGTTATGGATGCTGCCGCATTTGGAGGGGGAACTGGCAGTAAAGTAGTCGGTACTGGTTTAGGCGCGGTATTAGGTGGAGTAGCACGGAGGGCTTCTTGGTAAAGGCATGAAGGGTGGTGTAATAGGTGCACTTTCCGGGGCTGCCATGGGAATGGCTGGAACATCAGCAGCAGGAGGAGGGTCTGGTTCTGCAGCGCTTGGTATTATTGGCGCAGGCGCGGCATTAGGTACAGCAGCACGGAGGATTCCTCCCTATGAAAATACCTGGCTTTTTAGGTAGGGGTATGGGAATGGCTAGAGGCGGGATTGCTGGTGCAGCCGTAGGGATGGCAGGGGCTGCTGCTATAGGTGGGGCATATATAAATAGAAATGAAAAATTTTTTAGTGAGTCACCATATGTTGGCAATAGAAGATTGGACAGAAGAACCATGGAATATACCGGAACAAGCAACATGTATGGAGATAATACATCTTCCAGAAATGCAAAAGATCTGAATGCCGATGGGAATATAGTTCTCGGAATGCATAACCTGAGAAGGGGATAATATAATATGTCTAATGCATTTATAGATGACGCCCAAGAGCCAGTCAAGAGCTCTTCTATGGAAGCTATGGAAACCGCTAATAGAATAGGTATTTCTGGTATTGGCTTTGCTAACTTTAGGGGCCAAAATACAATACTCAAAGGTGGATTTCTAGATAATAAAAGCTCAACAGGTGTTGGAGCTAGATCTCGAGCTAAGTTTAGACCATTTACAGGTAACTCAATGACACCGGGTATAAGACCAGGTGCTGAGCAATTCGTTGGTGGAAAAAATATTTTTGGACAAACCACTAAACGTGGCAGAAAAATGGAAGCAAAAAATGCAAAAGCATTAAGTCTAGGTCAACCAGGTAAGACTGGTTCATTCAAACGTTTTAGAAGAGGAAACTTAACAGCAGATCCAAGAGCATTTATGAGGAATCCAAACCTTTCTGGTTTTGGAGCACACAGTGCAGGTTTTGCTAGCCCCAATGCTGGTGGAGCACTTGCAAGTATATCTAATCAGGGAGCTAAGCTATTTGGGAAAGGAAAAAATGAGACACTATTTAGTGGTGGAATTTTTTCTAGGACAGGAGCAGTCACAAAATTAGAAAGAAGAGCTGCTCGTGGGAGAAGCACTGCTAGGGGGGATCTTAATTTAACAAGAATTGCTAAAATGAATACACCAGTAAGTCCTTTTACTACAACCCCGTGGGGAATTAGAGGTCCACAAGGAAGATTTGTTAGTCCAAGAGCTACGGACGTCATCCAGCATGGGGCATTAGGCCCCCTGATAGACAAAGGTGCAGCAGGACAAGCCTTAACAGTTGGAGAGAGACGCCAAATGGCGATAGCAGGCATATCTGGTAAGCACAGCAAATCGCTTTTCCGTATGATGCACACAGAAGGTGGTAGCATAGCAGCTGGGTTTGGCGAAAGAACCTCTGTCGCTGCTAGTGGTAACATAATAGCGGCAACATCAGATAAATATTTTGTTTCACCATTAACAAAAGCATTAGAAAAAAACGCATCCTTGATGAATAGAGCACTAGGTGCTGGGATTGGTATGCAGGGGCAGCTTGCCTCATCACTAGCTCCTGGGATTTTAGCTCAAAGAACAGGTTTAATGGCTGAAGAGATAGTACAAAAAGGTATTGTTAAGACTCTCGGTGTGCGAGGAGCTGCGGAAGCAGTTGGCGCAGGTGGTGCAAGATTAGCAGTGGGGATAGGTATGACAACTCTTGGTAAGGCAATACCTGGAATCAATTTACTTTTTGCCGCGGATATGGCTTATCAGTTAGCTAAATTGGGTGGTCTTGCAGTCAAAGGTGCTATTAACTTTGGTAAAGATGGTATGAAATCAATGCAAGGAAATATTAGTGGAGGAGTTTTTGGTGGCTATAAGGATAACGAAGTAGCAGCCACTTCTAGGGCTAGAGGTGTAGCTGCTATTCAAAATTCGAGGATGAACGCAAGATCTTTGCTCGGCTCAGAAGCGCGGAATGATGGCAGCACATTATGGGTAGAGTATAATGAACGATAAAACAAAAAAGTTTAGAGCTGATTTAGAAAAACTTTCTAGAGAAGATTTACTTGAGATTATCCAAGCTCAAGATCCAGAATACATAAAACAGATAAAAAGAATTGAATGGGTTTTTGCGAATAAACTTAGACATCTAAACTGGCCAGATGGTACTCCTATTCTTGGTAGAGAATTTACTAATAAAGAGTTAGCATTGTTAATAGATGAGCCATTTGAAATAGATAATGAACTTTTAAATTTTGGAGTTTCGGCTGAACAACAAAGACATATACATATAGCTAAAGATCCATGTAGATGGGCAAAGCATTTTCTTGGCGTCGAAACTAGAGTATATCAAACAATAATTCTTAGAGACCCCTCTTTAAGAAAAGTGCTAAGAGCTGGTCGTCGTTTACGGAAAAACATTTACATTAGCAATTTATTTACTTCACTACAGTTATACCCATATAGATGGAAGATGTTTAGTTATAGCGCCGATGAAAACTCAAGTTGAACTTATTTATGAAGAGATAAAAAGACTGGCTTCCAAGAACAGTATTGTTGGATCTTCTCTAATAAGAAGTGTAACGAGTCCTCAGTTTATGATTCAGTTTTCTAATGGATCCACTATTAGATTCTTTACCTCTGGAATGAGATCTGGTGGTAAATCAGATGTAGCCCGTGGTCAAGAAGCACATATTATTGTACTTGACGAGATGGATTACATGCACGTAGACGATCTCGATGCGCTATATGCGATGTTGCAGAAAACAGCAGAAGATCAAATAGATAAAGTTTTAATTGGAGCCTCAACCCCTACTGGTAGAAGGGAAAGGTTCTGGGAATGGTGTAGATCGGACAGATTTACCGAGTATTATTTTCCGTCATATTGCAACCCTTATTTCAATAAAGAACAAGAAGATGAATTTAGGGAACAATATACCGAAACAGGTTATCGTCATGAAATTGAGGCAGACTGGGGTGAGGATTCCGAGGGTGTCTATCCTAGGAAATATGTTGATAAAGCTTTCATAGAACCATCTTGGAACTATACTCCAGAAATACAATCAGCTAGAGGTTTTTATACCATTGGTGTTGATTGGGACAAATATGGTGCAGGTACAAATATAGTTGTGCTTGAAGCTTGTAATGATAATTATGAAGATGAAAGATTTAGAGGAAAAGTTAGACTTGTATATAGGGAAGAAATTGATAAATCTGAATACACTTTAACAAACGGAGTAAATAGAATTGTCCAATTAAATGAGATATTTAATCCTAGACATATTTATGTTGACCGTGGTTATGGTGAATGTGTTTCTCCTGACACTTTGATCACCTTAAAAGATTCTGTTAAAAAAATTATAGATGTGCATCCTGGGGATATGGTTCTTACTAGTGATGGTCAATATCATCAAGTTTTAGATAAGGTGGTTAAGGTTGAGTCGAAGCCAACTTATAGAGTAAAGGTTCACAAAACACTTCCAGTTGAAGTTAGTAATACTCACCCTTTCTTAACTATAGATGGTACTTGGAAAAATATTACTGAATTGAGTGTCGGTGATTTTGTAGCGCTGCCCAAATTAAATCTTAAGCCAGCTAAGACCTTAATAGATATTGTCGAGTTGCTGGAGTTGGATCCCGGGTCATATGACGATAAGAAAGTATGGTGTCCAAATTCTAATGGATATCAAAATAAGGTTAACAGATATATAGATTTAGTGTCTGAGGATTTCTTATCTTTTGCTGGATGGTATTTATCTGAAGGTTCAGCAGATACTAAAAGTGTGGAAATTTCACAGAATACAGATGATCTACAAATTTTAGAAGAGATAAGAAGAGTTTTGAAGAATATTTCTGGAGTTGAACCAGGAAGTTGTTTGAGAGTAGATAAAAGAAAAGAAACATATAAAGAGATAGAAAGATTCTATGTTTGTTCTACAATATTCGCAGATGCTATTGGTAAGTTAATGGGAAGAGGTTCTCATAATAAAAAAATTCCAGAAGAGTTGATGACCTATCCGAAAATGGCAATAAAAATAGTTCGTACATTACTTTGTGGGGACGGCCATTTAAATAAAGACAATGCTTTTGAACTAAGTCTAACATCGATAATGCTTTTGGACCAGGTAAGACTATTGCTACAAACGTTTGATATACCGGTATCTTTTTATTCTGCCAGGAAAGGAAAACCACAGCATAAAGATAAATGGCGTATAGACATTGGTGGGGATACATATATACGTTCTAAATTTATGGAGTTGACTGGATGTCAGATGGGGAACGAACCGAGAATAGACAGGCGTAGCTTTAAAAGCGATGACCAGTTTATCTACATGCCGATTAGAAAAATAGAATATATTGGAGAAGTTTCCGGTTTAGTGGACATTGAGGTAGAGGGCACTCATAGTTTTGTTGGCAACGGGTTAATATTGCATAATACTCAGGTGGAACTGCTTAGAAAATATGGAACAGAAAATCCTGGATCTAAGTTAAGGGATAGAGTTAAGGGTATTGGGTTTGGTGAGAGCATAGAAATAAGGGATCCATATACTAAGCTCCCCGTTAAAAAGGAAATAAAACCATATATGGTTGATAACCTAACTCAATATCTTGAAAGGGAACAATTATTATTCCCAGCTTCTGACGAAGAAATGTATTTACAATTAATATCTTATGTCGTAGTTAGAACCACTCAATCTGGAAGACCAGTTTTTGAAGCTGGAGGGTCTGCTGTCGACCACGCGCATGATGCCCTTATGTTAGCATTATTATCTATAACTCAGAATTATGGAGATTTCAGTAAATTAAAAATTGCGAAAAATACAGAAAGTTTTTCAAATACTTTTTTCATGCCCAAGTATGAGAAAAAACAGGGTGATTATGAGGATGACAAAAAAGATAGTATTATGGTCACGACCAAAAGAAATCAAAATTTACTACCTACCTTTAGAAAAGGTAGACCATTGAAAAAAACTTCTAGAAAAATGTTTTAGGTAAAATATGTCAAACATAAACAGCATATCTCAAGAAAATAGTTCTGAGCAAAAGATAAGTCTTGATTACAATATCCAAGAATCATCTTCTTTGAGTAGTTCAGAATCTTTAGGGTCAAACGCTGCATTAAGATTAGCCTCTACGGCAACATATGGTGATGATCAGACCTATTCGGTTCCTTTGGGATCATTAAGAAAAGAAACAAACAATACACTTATTGAGATGAATACATTCTTAAAAAATTTAGAAAATCTTTTAAGACAAATAAATCTTAGCCCATATAATAATCCCAAGCTAGAAGAATCGCATATCTATATTTGGAATGAAATAAATAAAAAAGAAGATTCTTTTCCAAAAATAGAGATAGAAAACTATCTTGGTGAACTTAGATATCCAACACCAAGCTTCATATGCTTCGATCAATATATATATGCCGAAGATGTACAAACAAGGGGGTACAGAAAATTTGTTAAAGAATATGATAACTTAATTTCCAATTCTAGTTTTGGTCATATATATGATTTTAGGGAAATAATTAAATATTTATTAAATGAAGTAACAAATATAAAACTATCATTAATCAAAGATTTCGGAGTAGATTATGAAGATGAAGCACAACAACAAGTCGCAGCATACTATCTATACTGGCTCAAAATGGCAACCCACTATAAGGAACTCTTTACGAAGGCAATCACAGCATCGCCAACAGGTATCCCAGAAGCCGAAGTGGATAAAACAACTAAAAAGCAAGCCGCTCAATTTCAAGCATTTTTTTCGATCAGAGTAAATTCATTAACAACTTCAATAGATAGTCAATTAGATTCGCTGCATAAAGATTTGGTAACACATTGTGATGTTTTTTACCAAAGTTATCTTGGTCCAGCCTTAAGATTTAAAACGAAAGTAACATCAGACTTCGCACTAGATTTAAGAACAAGTCAAATGGTAGCAGAGATGCCGAGACTTTCCGAAGAAGTGGCTATAGCAGTTCTTTCAGCGGAAGGTAACTTTAAATCTGTTTTGACAGATCTATTAGAGAGAAGAAACTCAACTTCGCAAAAAATAGACTTGATTTATCAATCTATAACACAAAGAAGAAAATACACTTCATATATATCTCAATTAAGTATAAAGGCAATTCAAAAAGCAAAAATAGTAACCAGTAATGTCGATTCTCGATATGCTAGTTTGTTATCAAATATATATGTAGATGGTTTACACTCAAGTTCTTTACAATCTAGCCATTCTCTATTGGATGACTTAAGCGGCGATAGTCATCCGCAGTATCTGTTAAGATCAGGAGGAATTATTAATGGAAATATTTCAGTTGAAAATAATGCTAAAATTGATGGTGTTCAAATTAAAACGCACTCACATGATGGGGTAGATGGTTCATTAAGAATAAGCTCCTTAGATATAGATTATACAACGGTAAGAAATGAAATAGGGCTTAACGCATCAGCAGATGAGATCACAATTAGTATTGATTCCTATCAACCTGATATACTACAGGGCGGAGTCCCAGTTGCAGATGTCAATATTAGTATTGATATACCAGATAGTTTTAAGGATAAATATGATTTTGAAATATTATACGTAGAGATTTAATATGACATGGTTTAAATATTTAAATAATACAAGTTCATTTTTAGCTTCTCCAATTGTCAAAAACTATATAACACCGCCTCTAAAGAGACGGTATTGAAATAGGGGAAGTAAAAGAATATATAAATAAAAATGATTGGCTTTTTGTAGATTTGGGCAATAAAGAAATCAATTATGTATATAATACTTCAACACTAAAAGTTGAACAAGATCATTCTTATATCGTTGTCTATGAAGGTGTAAAGGATTTAGGGGTAGACGTTCCAATTCCAACAACTTCTGTTATAAAAGATGGAATACTTTATTTTAAATCAGTTCAAAGCCATGAAAAAGACAAAAGACCTATTGGTGAATATAGTCTGTATTATGGTTCAGATTACATAAAATATATTCATGCTACTCCAGTTACATCTGGAGGGAACACTATATCTGAATATATTAAGTATCCAGACGTTACTATAAATGGGCAGGAAAGCTCTCCCGGTTATAGTATTTATTATAGTGCGACCCCTTCGAGTATAGATCTATATGGTACAGAAATTAATAGAACTTCTAGCGGATATTATAAATTAGCCTATTTCAACGATGGTATAGATTGGGTCGATGGTGTTTCTACGGTTGCTGGGGCAAAAGCAGCATCAACTTTTAGTGGTCCGAAAATAAGGATTTATGGTTTTGTCGGTCCAAGTTATGGAAAAATTCAGGTTAGAATATCCACTAAACAGGTATTGGCATCAGATACAGAAAAAATAGTTCTTGACTGGTATACTATAGATTGTTATTCTGATAGAGAAAAAGAATCTATAATTTTTGAAAAAATAGATTTAGAATATACAGAATATAATATAGAAATTGAAACACTGCAAGATAAAAATATTTTGTCTGCTGATTCTATGATTAAAATAAGTCAAATAACTTTTTTAAAAAATCTCTATCCAACACTTCAAAAACAGATAATCAATCCTGATCTATCATTTAATTCTATAGGTGGAGTTCAATAATGGCAATAATTAAAAAAACAATTCAAAATCTTAAACCCGGTAAGCAGTATTTGCTTACGGTAAAGCCAAAAGATGGGGACCTCAATGTAGCCCTTGACCCAACAATGGCAATTAGATTTACCATTCCTAGTGATCTAACAATTCCTACTGAATTAGGCAATCTGGTAATAGTCGGAAATTATAAATCAATAATGATTAGTTTTAATCCGGCAAATGATTCAGATTTAAGGGGTTATAACTATCAAGTTTATCTTCCTGAAGATATTAGTCAAAGTGGTTCTATATATTCAATAATTGGTAATGCCACGCCCTATCTATCTGGATTCTCGGCATCAAATGTTATAACTTTAGATGTTCCGCAAAACTCTGAAACAACAAATAATATTGATGCAAATACCGGAGTAACTACAACTACTACAATTGAAAAACTCTATTTTGCTAGAGTGCAAGCTATAGACACTTCTGGGAATACTTCGACATGGACTCCAATAGTTGCATCGAGTGCTACAACATTTATCGAGTCAGCACACATTGTAGATCTCACTGCTTCCAAAATTACGGCAGGAATAATCGGCGCGCATGAAATCATTTTAGCTGGAACTAATTCAATATTAAAGTCCAGTAATTACTTAGCGGCAACTACAACAACCGGAGGTGCTGGTTGGAAAATTGATGGAGCTGGTGGGGCAGTATTTAATGAGGCTAGTATTAGATCTAAATTAGATATTGGTGAAGATTTAGGGACAACTGATGAGACGTCATTCCATGTGGATGTAGAGGGGAATATGTGGAGTGGAGCAAACAGTGCCAATTACGCTACTGCACCTTTCAGAGTAGCTAATACTGGAGATATTACAGCTAATTCCATAACTTTAACTGGTGAGCTTGAACTGTTATCCACAGGAAGTGATCGTGGGATAATATTTTTGGGAGCTGGTAATTATAATAGTCTGGACACTGGTTTTTATGTTGATAGTGATGGATTTTTTTCATTAAAGGATAAACTTGTTTGGGATGGAACAGGTTTATTTATAAGTGGTACCATTCGATTAGTTGACGGCAGCCTTGCTATAAATCAAGATGACGCAGACGAATCAGCGGCTACCGCTGTCGATGAGTTTGGTGACGCCATATATACAGATGGTTTTCTCGGTGGATTAACAATTAATTCTACTCAAATGTATTATGGTACAGGAAATTTTAAGAACGCTGATACAGCTTTTTATGTTGCAAAAAATGGGGGTCAAGCCAATTTCTCTCTTGGGGATAAATTTAGTTGGGATTCAAGTACAAGTACTTTAGTAATAAGCGGAACTGTCACTGCAATATCAGGATCTATCGGAGGGATGTCAATAGGGACCGGAAAAATAACTAAAGATTATAGCTGGGACTCAACAAGCGACGACGGGTCTGTATCTACTGGGCTAGAAATAAATAATGATGGTGTAGTATATTTTTCTGAGGTTAATACGCCAAGTATTGGCGCATACAACGCAGCTAAAATATCATTTGGAAATTTAGCAAAAATTATAAATTCTGCTAGTGCCAGTAATCCTGTGGGGACTTTGTCTTTGAAAAATATTACATATCGTCCTGGAGCGCCACCGACTCCAGCTAGAGGCGATATTTGGCTGTCGTGATATAAATGTCTATTAATATCTATAATGGTTCAACTTGGATTAATCCAAAAAATATTAATATCTATAATGGTTCAACTTGGAATACTGTTAATTACGGCAAAATATGGAATGGTAGTACTTGGAATAATTTTTATACTAGATTAGTAAAAGTAGCTCCAAGTATTTCTGTATCTAAAACCTATAATAGTGTTACTTTTGTGATAACTCAGGGGACTGTAGAACAATTTTCGGAGTTTCCAGCAATTATTGAAGTTGTAGTCACATATCCAAATACTTTAACATCATCAGCTCAATCTAATGCGCGAGTCGCAACATTTTATGCTAACGCTTATACTCTATATCAAAATCAAACTGTAGGCATAGATTATCGTCTTCACTATGGTGATGATGAATATTATCCAGAAGATCAAAGCTATTTAACTCTAAATGTAACTACAGATGTAATTTCTGTAGTTACCCCAAGTATTATATATGTAGGCAATACAACTAGTTCATTAACATATAGGGTGGCCTACTACAGCGCAGATTACTTTAGTTGGGTGCTGCGCAATAGTGGCGGTGCGACGGTTGCCTCTGACAGCACTGAAACAACGACTGGGGACTTTACTATTGGCGGCTTAAGTGCAGGAGCGGCATATACACTCACGGTTACCTCACACTATATAACTAATTTCTCGTCACCTCAAACAAGACAAATAGCTTCAACTAATTTGACAGATGTAATATCATCAGTAGCGCCTACAGTTACGTTCACCGGCTCGTCAGCTACCTCAAGCGCTGCAAGCGTCTCCTTTAGCGTTAACAAAAACGGTGCCAATGGTGGGGACTATGCTTATTCTCTAACTAGAGATGGCGGAATTCCAGTCACAAACGGATCTTCCAGTGCTACAAGCTTAACGTTTAACCGATCCAGTGGTACTGGTGTATACCCAGATGAATATTACACTTTAAGTGTCACAACTTATTGGAATGGTGCAGACTTAGGCAGCCGCAATGGTTCTGCCAGCGGAAGTACTCCAGCGCTTACAACCCCACTTGTCACAAGCGCCCCATTTAATAGAAGTGGTGTTAATTATTTAGCTTGGAATGTTTATTTTAATGGGAGCAGTTCTACATGGACGGTTGGCATTGCGCCATCCGACAGTAGTAATGGCTCCGGCGTTAATGGTATTTCTGGGTATGAGGTTTATAGAAATAGCCTAGCAGTTGATACTGTATATTATTTGACAATAATCGCGAAACAAGTTGGGTATAGAAGTGGCGCTAGAGTCAGTGCATCATCTACCGTATTTCGAAAAACTTTGACAGCAGGCAATACTTCCCACACAGGTTCTTCTGCAACAGCAAGTGGCCAAATTACCTTCAACTTCTCTCTTCCAGCTAATTCCAATGGGATACGATACTCAATAGAGCGTGTAACCTCTGGTGGAAGTTTTCTAGCAATTGTAGCTAATAATTTAATAGACACTAATGGAATAATAGTTAGATCTGGGTTAACAAATGGTTCGTATTATCAAGCTGTAAGCGTACAGGCAAGATTCGCTGGAGATCCAGTTATCTATACTAATAGCACGCAAAGTACTATAATTAGGGCAACTTCCGCTTCTTAAAGAATAGGAGAAATAAATGGAACGATTAGAGCAGTATAATGTAGTTGAGGGTGTAGTCTCTATTATACAATTTTTAAAACAAAACTACTCGCAAACTGGTGACCATTATGTGATGCTAGTTCCTCAGGAAATATTATCTTCAGAAGAACCAGTATTGGTAAGGCAGCATAATATTGAATATTCTTTTAATGTCTCTAGCTACTCTCTTGATAATTATTTAATAATCTTTGAAAAACTATATGCGTATTTGGAGTGCGGGCAAGATGTAGAATCTTTACTTGATACAGCTATAGAAGAAATGCGCAAAGAACAAGAAAATAGTGGCTTATAACAATAAATAATGCTATACTGTATACATGTCTAAGATAGTTTCAAGAGAAGCAAACCCTGTTATCGGACAACAGATATTGGATAACGAAAGAAAAGTTGATACAATGCAACAGTCAAATAATGCAGATTCTAATGTAGACATAAACTTAATTATTATAGGTTTTCAGGAAAAATTAAGTCAATTAATGACAGAAAACATAGTTAAAGATGCTACAATTAA
>Ga0209491_10006690_pt1 | contig 15748 bp, 17 predicted proteins | sample BON02_FD_187213 | JGI IMG/M metagenome (GOLD analysis project Ga0209491, IMG submission 187213) | Freshwater microbial communities from Lake Bonney liftoff mats and glacier meltwater in Antarctica - BON-02 (SPAdes) (version 2) | ecosystem: Environmental > Aquatic > Freshwater > Ice > Glacier...
GGGGGGGGGGGGGGGGAGAGAGACAGGAAGACAGAGAGGGAGAGAGAGAGGGGGAGAAGGGGTCGGAGAGGGAGAGAGACTGACCAGCATCTTCAATTTTTCCACCCCGGACGTATTTTCCTTTCCAAAGACCTAACAGCTGATCAGAATACAGATTGCGTCAGTTGAGGTGGACCTGCTTTCTATGTATATCACACATATATATATATGTATATATATTGCGAATGTGAATAGGAATATAGACATATATGTATATGTGCATACGTGCAAAAATGTACGCAGAGCTTTCGATTTCTACAGTCAGCCCTGCCAAAACCAAACATTGTCAAGCAATTTTGAGAGAGATTTCCTCCTTTTCGAAATTGATTTCATACAAATCCATGTACGTATATGCGAGTGTACGTATACATGTATGTATATATACGGGCCATTCCTCCGGTGGGTTCGTATGTATTCATATGCATATGTACGGAAAATGTCTGAAGTGGGTTCGCTGCAACACACTACAACGAAGACGAACACATGATCTGAGAAAATACAAACACTCTGCAACACACTGTAAAAACAATGAGCACTTTGTTGAGCACATTGGCGTCTGGAGCTGGAGAGTCGCTGCACACACATGAATGCGTGATTACAAAGAGTCGGGGCACACCAAAAAAAAGAGTCACGAAAGTCGTGACACACATATATGATATGGATGAGTCGCGAGAATCTGACATGCACATGAATTCGTCACACTATGCACTAGACGAGCACATGTGCGAGCACATTCGCGTCTAGAGAGTCGTGGCACTCACATGAATGCGTGATTACCAAGAGTCGCGGCACACTTGTGAATGAATCACGAGATTCGTGACACACATGTGAGATGAATGAGTCATCAACTAGACGAGTACATGTTTGAGCACATTAGCATCTCGAGAGTCGTGGCACGCACATATATATATATACATATAAATATATGTATATATACATATATATGTATGTATATATATATATATGTATATACATATATATATATATATATATATATATATATATATATTTATATATATATATATATATATATATATATATATATATATATATATATATATATATTTATATATATATATATATAAATATATATATATATATATATTTATATAAATATATTTATATATTTATATATTTATATATTTATAATGAATGAGTGATAACCAAGAGTTGAGGCACACAAATTAATGAGTCATGGCACTCTTACGAATAAGTCATATGCATGAGTGCTTCGTTTTTTGAAACATCTGGCTCTTTGCTGGACCTCCTTTTTACGGAAAGAAAGTATGGGGTGGCTACGATTAGTTGGTCCCTTCAAATGATAGGTCTCTTTTGCAGAATATAGTCTCTTTTGTAGGGCTCTTTTGCGAAAGAAACCTGTTGTTTTAAGGAGCCCACTCATCGAAATATCTGGCTCATTGCTGGACATCCTTTATTAAGTTGCAGGTCATTTTCCCTTAAGTTGCAGGTCATTTTCCCTTAAGTTGCAGGTCATTTTGCTGGACATCCTTTATTAAGTTGCAGGTCATTTTCCCTTAAGTTGCAGGTCATTTTCCGCAAAAGAGCCACTAATTATAGTGCCCTCCTGCAAAGAATGTACAGGGTGGCGTAGATTCATTGGATGCCTTATCTTCATAGGTCATTTTCTGCAGGAGGGCCCTATGATGAGTGGCTCTTTTGCGGAAAATGACCTGCAACTTAAGGCATCCTATGAGTCTTCGCCACCCTGTATGAGATTGGTGTCCTAGATTCAAAAAAAAGATTTTCTGGAGCAGAAAATACAGCCTGTTAGATTTGTGGTGTCATTTCTCCAGTCTGGAATCTCAATCGATTATCAAGTTCTCTGGGTCTCTTTTGCCACCTTCCCTTGAGAAAAGACATACTATCCTAGATGGAGAGTGGAGATTGAGATGGAGTGACACTCGAAATGCACCAGGCTGTACCTGTTGGATTGTCTTGCCGGTCGAGACTTCGATGGCGCACAATATGAGAGCTGTTGTGTGTGTGTGTGTGTGTGTGTTGTGTGTGTGTGTGTGTGTATGCGTGCGTAGATACTTTCAAACGTCAGCTCTATACTCAATGTGCTACAAAGTGGCGAAGACGCATAGGATGCCTTCAGTTGCAGGTCATTTTTCGCACAAGAGCCACTAATTATAGGGCTCTTTTGCGAAAATGACCTTTAAAGATAAAGCATCCTATGACTCTTCACCACCCTGTGTCAGACGTGACTGTGCTGTGTACGTGACTACATAGCTAGGTATCTTTTGCAGGATATTCTCTCTTTTATAGGGCTCTTTTGCAAAAGAGACCTATAATTTGAAGGAGCCTACTAATCGTAGCCACCCCATAGCTGACTTTTGAGGCCTCGTACCAAAGACTTGGAGAATGATGGCCACTGCGAATGTGCCAAGCATGCTGCACTCATGGAAACGCACAGTCGTCGTGTTAGAAGGTGGTATGTATGCGTATGCGTATGCGTACGTGTAGTCGTCATGTCAAAAAGTGTTGTGTGTGTGTATTTGTGTAGGTACATGTGTGCAAGAGTCTGAAGGGATTTACGAAAGATACCCATCAAAAACCTCCACATTTGAAATGAGACCCACAAAGAGGTGTCTGCAGGCGTTTGCATGCGTTGGCTGCAATGAATTGCAAAGCAAGAACAAGAGAGAGAGAGAGAAAGAAAGAGAGAGAGTGCGAGAGCCAGTGGACAGGCGGTTTCCTGCAAATTGTCCACGATGTTTTAAAAAGAGTGATTTCTGAAAAATGAGTGATTTCTGCAGAATGAGTTATTTCTGCAAAATGAGTTATTTCTGCAAAAAGAAGTTTTTTTACCCGTTGACATTGAGTTGCAAATCTCCATCATTTGACTCTTGGGCGCATGCAGGCACTGTTTTGCTTTTGACTCTGTTTCTTTCGCTGTCGACGGTTGCGCTCCACTCGCCTGTGATGAGGGTTGCAGTATGTTGCAGTATGTTGCAGTATGTTGCAGTATGTTGCAGTGTATTGCAATAATGATCCTGTTTCAGCTTTTGACTCTGTTTCTTTCACTGTCGACGGTTGTGCTCCACTCGCCTGTAGTGAGGGTTGCAGAATATTGCAGAAATGATCCTGTTTCTTTCACTGTCGACGGTCGCGCTCCACTCGTCTGTGGTGAGGGTTGCAGTGTGTTGCAGTATGTTGCAGTGTACTGCAATAATAACTCTGTTTCTTTCACTGTCGACGGTTGCGCTCCACTCGTCTGTGGTGAGGGTTGCAGTAAATTGCAGTATGTTGCAGTGTATTGCAATAATAACTCTATTTCAGTGTGCTTCATAGTGCTGCAGTAATGGTTCCGTGTCTTTTACTGTCGACGGTCGCATTCCACTCGCCTGTGATGTGTTCGTGGGATGATGGAGTTGGGTACAATTACATGACAAACTAGGCGATAGAACTCGATCAACGGAAATGATTTTGACGCTGTTTTGATGACAGAAAATGGTTCTCTGATTCTGTCAAAAACGTAGAAAGTCGACGGTTGCGCTCCGCTCGCGTGAAAAAGATTCATGTATTTGTATACATACATGTAAATATGTATATGTAAATGTATATGTATTTGTATATATACATACACATATGTACATATACAACGCAGCGCCGCTCGTCTATGATGAGTTTGTGGTATTGGGATGCCATAGATCGAATACGTCAAATGATGCAATTCGAGATGAATAGATGACTCAAGTTACCGTAAAATCGCGCTCCGCACGCTAATTTCAAGAGAACGTGTGTCACAGCACAGCCAACATGCAAGTGCAAAAAAATCGGCTTTTGAGCACTGCAAATGTCGTTTGAGCGCTGGGCTGCACGTCTTTATAGGGTAGCGAAGATGCATAGGATGCCTTAAGTTGCAGGTCTCTTTTTGCAAAAGAGCCACTAATTTGGGCTCTTTTGCGGAAAATAATCTACTGTTGAAATAGTGGAGTGTATTCCCCTATTTCAATACACTCCCCTATTTCAACAGTACCGATTACTCTGGTCAGATCCAGTGGGCGCGCGGCAACTGCGCGCTCAAGCGCTCCGTCGCCGCGCGCCCTGGGCTCTTTTGCGGAAAATGACCAATAAAGATAAGTCATCCTACACATCTTCGCCACCTTTTATCATAAACACGCGCACGCACTCATAGGCGACGCACACACGCACGTGCCGGGTCACACAGAAGTGCAACACGATAAAGTTGATGAGAATTGACCTGCAGCTGCATATTGGCGGAAGGAGTAGGAGAAACTCGGTTCGTAGGCACTGCTGATGGGCATCGAAATCGGTATCTATGTAGAGCGAAAGCATGCGTAGAAATAAGGTTTGCGTTAATTTTCATATATCAATGCGTCATTTCAAACGTGTGTGACCAACCACGACACTGTATCGGATTTCGTCTATGGGGTGGCTACAGTTAGTAGCATCGATTAAATTATAGGTCTCGTTTGCAAAAGTGACCTATAAAAGAGACGCTATTCTGCAAAAGAGACCTATAATTTTATCGATCCTACTGACCGTAACCACCCCATAGCACGAGGCATGTCTACACGCGCATCAAGAAGTCTTCTCCACGTATGGATGCGCATGTGATGCTGTGTGGCACCGGTCAATCACCAAATCCTAATCCCAGATTACTGCTAAAAAACGTTTTGTGTACAGTCACGCACATGCTACCAGTGCATACCACAGGGGCTGACCAAAAAAAGTGACTGCTTTGCAAAATCCACATTCAACGTACCGTCATGACCTTGCTTCCCACTTTCACCAAGCTCGAACAGTCTCTCATGAGATCGGGGTCCCCGCTAGGGTCGCGTACGCAAAATACGTTTTGTTCCTCGGCCTCCTCTGCTGTCATACCGCCATCTATCTTTGCGCAGTCCTCAGCGGCATACCTCCCATTGAAGGTGGATGTTATTACTTTCTCAGTGCAAAACACAACGTCGCATTTTCCCCTGTGAAATGCACCCAGCATAGGACCCCAATCTGAATAGGAGCCATCGACTTTAGCGCCGGGATAGATGCTAGAAATCGCACCTGCGACTGCGCCATAAGCGCAAATAGTTAATTCCTTCGCAATAACGTCTTCGATGCTATTAATTTCGTTTCGGGATTGTGTAATCGTGAAGATCGACGCCAGATTCGCGGTATATGATGCCATAAACACCAACAGAAACCACCCAAATCCCACAGCCGCTAGCCTGGCCGGCACCGACGACGGGGTGTTTGCAGGACCGCATGAAACATAACCCATGAAACTCAAGTAAACACATTTGGCAAACTGCGATACGGTATGGTCGTTTTCAAAATCGTTGGGTTTCCAGTCCTTGCCAACATCCAACGCATCGCCCACATCCAGAATACTGTCGGCCAGCAACGTCACGAAGGCCGTGAAAATCAGGAATGCAAAGAAGGCCACCTGCGAGAAACAACAAAACCAGTGGCAATAGGAGGGCGTGCGCGTGCGAGCGAGCAAGAAACGAAAAATCTCAATACAAGTACCAATAGTAAAACGCTAAAAGTGAACAACGAGGTATACACTGAAATATCAACTCACGCAACAGTTCATGCGTCACAACGTACATGCGTCACAACGTAAAATCAGACATGTAGATGTGTACCCAAAGAGCTGCTGAAAAGGGAGCCCATGGTTTCGCTATGATAGCAGATATCATCTCACGCTACAGTTCATGCGTCACAACGTAAAATCAGACATATAGATGTGTACCCAAAGATTTGCTGAAAAGGGCGCCCATGGTTTCGCCATGATAGCACCCACCGAGTTGCCCGTGGCCTGCTTTTTGGGCGCAAGGATAAAGAAATCTGTCCATACCCAAACACCAAACATACAGATGCATGTTTCAGGATGATTGACATTTTGATTCGAATTGTAAACAGCAAACAGCAATAAAAGTCAGAGCAGTGCGGGAAGAGGGTCGAGATAGAGGAAGAAGGACAGAACGCACACGAGTCAAAGAGTAAGAAAACGAGAGAAAGAGAGGCGGAAAGAGAATAACAGGACGGGGTGAGGGAGAGAAGGAGAGACAGAGATACATGACATAAACGATGCCAACGCGCGTGCGAGCGAGAAACAAACTATACCGTCACTACTGAAGGGAGTCATGAATGTAATTCCCGTCGCCAGTCTTTCACTCGTAACCCAAAAGTCAGAGACGCAGATGTCAACTTTGCCCACCACCACATCCATTACACATGCTGTGTAGCTGCTGCCGGGAAATTGAGCTCGAGATTGCTTCGAGGCAAATCCATCGAGAAGCGTTAATTTGAGGGGGGGGGTGTGTTGGTTGGCAATATTGCTTACAGTTTTGACAAGCGCTCCTGAGAAAGAGAGAGAGAGAGAGAGAGAACAACAAAGACGGACCAAAGAAAGCCCATGAGCGAGCGAGTGAGAAGGGAGAGAAAAAAGAACGAGCGAGCGAGAGAGAGAGAGATGCTGATCATGTTATACTGTGCATCATGTTTGCATGTATAAGAAACGACAAGGATTGGTAGGCACGGGGAGAGTGTGTACAAGTTGGAAGGAAATTGTGGTGTGGGAAAATGAAGGCACATGGTGCATTTTAATCATCAAATAGTATTTAACATCGTAGTATCAAGCGCTATAGAACGATGCCAGTACAAAATGCAACTAAGCAAACAGGGTCGGTTGGTAGGGCAGAGAGAAACCTGAATATCCTTTCAATTCAGGGTGAGCCTTATCGAAGTCATCGGAAGTGACAAAGCCTGCGGGAAAGTTCCATGGAGTACTAGCACCTGACATGGCACACAAACAAGGTACCCCACACAGGAGAACATACAAAATGTGTGCGACAAAAATTTATAAATTTCAACGCACATGCATACAAAGGACAATTGATCAGGGCCTACTTGCTGTCTGTGAAGGAAAACAGGCTCATGCACGTATGGTATCGTTGCATTACGCACAAGTGTTGGAACCTACCTTGTCCTATAACAACTCTCACTTCACTGCCAGCTATTTCATTTTGAATGGCGCCTTCTGAAGGCCCTTTGCCACGTCCGAGCCTACCGCACGTCCCATAACCTGTGAACACATACATGTTTCAATACATACACGCATTAAATGCGAGTTAGGTTGACCGATTCTTATGTACACCTCATCTGCAACACTGTACAGTCCACGCTTTGTTCAGTCTGTTTGTTAGCCCACCCGCTCTGGTCCTAAGGCTCTTTGTCATACGACTCACTGAAGTATAGGTCGATGTTGTCGGCTGCGAGCACAGTGGATTGAATCATTGGACGGGAACGACAAGCAGTTGAAGTCGTCGAGCCGATTCCTCCGCCTGTACTCTTGCACGTGTCCGCAGTCACAGCACACACCACCTGCGTTATGTGTGTGGGCGGCACACATGAGCTGTGTATATTTGCAAGACTTTTGGGGAGCGGGCGAGTCGAATGGGGCGCGCAGTAACGGAGCACTTCAGCACGCAGCTGCTTTGCCCGTCCACTGGAGCGGACCAGAGTTTGAGGGGGAAATGAGGGGAGTGTAATGGGGGAGTCTACACAGAGGAGCTCCCCTCATTTTCCCCCACAACACTGTTCCGCTCCAAACGCTCGCTGCAGCGATCCGTCGCCGCGCGCCCTCGTCCCTTCAACAGCTTCCTTCCCATGCAATGATCGACTTTTGCACAGTCTTGCCTCGAAGATGCTGAATGTGGTATGTGGTTGGGGAGAACGTTTGCACAATCTGGCCTCTCAGATGCTGAACACGGCTGGAGAAAGATTTTTTACCGGATCAACAAAACACCAGAGAGACAAGCATGCCCTGCTCGCCGATTTAAGCTCGCCATTATCGTAACATTCTGAAAGCTTCTGCGCATTTGGATTCGTGAGGCCGACATCCCACTCATTGCATTTTCCGAGCCCGTAGTCTATGTAACAGAAAATAAGGAAGCAGTGTCACAAAAGCACAGCAATGTTCCAGTGTCCTCACCCTCTGGCTTGCCTGAGTGCGCGCGCTCGCGAGGAAGCAACATCTGAAGCAAGGAGAGAGATACCAAACCAGCACCAGTGAGAGGATGGGAGGGAAAGAGAGATACAGAATGAGAGAGAGTGCGAGCGCGTGCACAAGGCAAGAAAAGACGGTTGGTTGCGCGAGAAGGAGAGACTGTATGCGTTCATGAGTCTCTTTCTATCATTCTTTCTGCTGGTGTGTCTTATTTTTTGGGTCTCCGGCTCTCGTTTGTGTGCGTAAGCGTTTCACCCTCATGCGCGGCCAAACCCAGATCGCACAGGAAATGGGCAGCACGCCAAACATCAGGGCGTGTCAAATCTGTACCTGCGGGGAAGCCCTTGGCCAAAAGCAATCCGGCCGCGTTCGCTGGCAAGGCCGCGAGGCACGGGCATTCGAAAGCGCCGTTGGCATCGATTGCATTGGTAATGTCTCCGTCGTACTGCCGCCGCATCAGAACAGTGGCCCCGTCCGCAGCGACGGGCACGAGCACGGCCGCCAGGGCCACGAGCAGCCCCAGCATCCTGAGCTGCAGCGGCTCCATGGAAGAAATGACTGGTCTGGTCCAAGCACACGCACGTAGACGAGATATTACCGTTATGGGAACACGAGGTTGTAAAATGGGTGCAAAATACATTCGATTCTTGAGATCACAGATTTTTTCAAAAGTAGCCATCAGTTCAGATGTCTCTTTTCTTTTATTGATTTAGATTTATTGTCGACCTGGTCCCGACGTGTCTGAAAATGTCATGCCCATTCATTTCCATTCATTTCCGCACTCCAACGTCATAGTCTTCTCGTGGTTTTTTGATCAACTTGTACTCCGCCCAAGAATGGAATAATCGCAATGATCAGCCACGAACGGACGAGTGTCCACTTTTTGGTATTGCCTTGTGGTCTTTTTTCATTTACTGAGATTACTGGGTACATATATATTAGTCTATTTCAGACCTAGTACGAATGTGAATATAAAAAGGTGTAGAATTTTGTACCATTGGGTTTTATTATTGGACCGATTCCGTTTTTGTGAAACACATTTTACTACATATCAGCGGTTCGTGGCTGATCAGAGTGCATCATTAGTCAATTCTGGCGGAGACAAAGCTATTAGTCGGGTTTGTAGACATGCTGCGGTTTTTGGTCGCACTGGCTACCGTGGCGGCCGTGCCGGCTGCCGTCGCCACAACCGCCCCCCCCATGCGGCGGCAGTACGGTGGAGACGTTACCAACGCCATTGATGCCAAGGGTGCTCCTGAATGCCCGTGCGTCGCAACTTTTCCAGCAAACGTGGCAGTTGCGGCCGGGCTTCTTGCGGCCAAGGGCTTCCCAATGGGTAAGTATGTTAGCCGCACTGCTGTGTTGCTTGCAGCCCGTCTCCTGTGCACGCTTAATTTGGCGAAACCACTTGCGAGCGAGCCAGCGCGCTAGCGCACACGGACAGACAAACAGAGAGAGAAAAGAGAATCACAGAGAGAGAGACAGAGAGAGCGAGAAACACTGATGCAAACACACTCTCTCTCTCTCTCTCTCGCTCGCTTTGTTTCTCCCTGGCTGTTTTTAATGGACATCTCACCCTTTCACCCTCAGGATCGGATTTCCGAAGGGGTGGTGGTGTGCAGGATGATATGAACGTTTGGATGTGGTCAACGAGAAATCCCTTTGTGGGTGCGCCTGTGGGTGTTCTGTTTCCTCTCTGCTTAACAGCATGCCTCATGAAACGGCACAGGATACGGGCTTGGAGAGTGCAAGGCATGGGACAAAGACCTGACCGATCCACGGGCACAGGCGCTCGCAAAGTGCGACGGCACTGCCTCCCAACCCTCATATTGCTCGAGCTTGGGATGCTATGTGGATCCGGTATTTGCTTTTCAACGGCTTTCGTCAAAAGACATGCTTTTTCCTGTGCTCTGGTATCTTGGTGCTTGCTGTTGCTGTCAACTCGCGGAGCTGCAAGTGAACCAAGCCGTTCTTGTCACAACTCTCTAATATCACAACTCTTAAAATGCAAAAAAGCCTGCTAGTTGCCTTCAAGGCCCCTTGAAGACTGTGTCACTAGTACACCCGCACTCAGACGCATCAACGTCATTGAAATCCACCCGCACGGGCGCGCGGTGGCAAGTGGCTTTAGCCCCGCAGCTGCCGCGCGCCACCCGAAGTTAGGAATTCCAGTGGGAAGATTTTTGCATTGGGGCGCACGGCAAGCAGCCCCAGAGCCGCCGCGCGCTACTCGCTGCCAGCCAGAGTTCAGACAGTTCCCCAAAAACAATTTCAGGGGCGCGCGACGGCGGAGTAGTCCGACGTCGCCACGCGCATACTGGATCGGACCAGCGTCATGAGGACGGTGCAAGGAGAGGAGTGTCCTGAACTGACACTCCCCTCCTTGCATCAGAGTCCGGACATTTCCCCAAAATGTTTGCCACATTTTTTTGATTTATGCCAGTCCAGTCCAGGATAAACTAACAGGTTCTGAATGTCTGCGAGTTTAAAACAAACAGGAAATTGAGAAAAGTCAGAGATCCCTCGATTTTCATTCTTGTGGGAAGTGTTTTCTTGCACCCGGTCAAAAAAAAAAAAGGAATTCAGTCACCCCAATTCTTCCTACCCACACAAAAACCCCTGCATCGTAGGGTCTGCGTGCCTGTCGAGGCCGTGAGAGATCGGGTTGAGCCGGCTCAACCTGAATTTTGGAAAAAAAACGAGTTGAGCGGGCTCAACTCAAACTCGATTTTTCGTTGTGTTTTTGAGGGATCCACGACACGATTTGTGCCCTGTTTTTTTGGGTGTTTTTGGGGGTTTCACCGACCGTTTTGATCCCCGTTTTTGGGTCCGTGCTTTGTTCTAGATCCTGCGCTTTTTTACCCCAAAAAACAGGGTTTTCCAAATCGAGGTCCGATCGTGGCATTGATTTATAACATCCACCTGCACTAACTTTCGCCGGTCCGCTTGCGCAAATTCCACATCAATTCCCACCCAGACGGTGTGCCGCAAGGACCCGCCAGCATGCAAAGCCGCGGGCGGAGTGTTGGGATCGATGACATCACCAGCCTGCCGGGAGAAGGGTATGATACGAAGTTTCGTTCTCAAGGAGGATGACGTCAAGGAACTGTACTACAGTTACCACACGTGCGGCAGTCTCGACACGTATTCAGAAAATGCTCTCCAAGAAGAGGTAGCTGGTGGCACCATGCGGACTACTTTTGCTGTCGGTATTCAAAATATGTATGCACACACCAGTGTCACGTGTGTGGCGTGGAACTACCTTTGTGCACGTGCGTGTGTGTGCTTGCCGCCAAAAATCTCCCGATATCGGTGCATGTTTTTAATGATCTCTGTATGATTGGCGCACGTTTTTTTCCTGGACGCAAAATCGTGCACCAACATGATATGCGTACCGGGTAAAATCGTGCGCTGACAAATTTGAGCACGATTTTGGTGCCAGTGTTGTGGTGCACCTCAAAATTTGTGCGCCCACACACATATCAGTGAGATAGAAGAGGTATCCCGAGTTGCGCGCAGCAGCGTCTCTACTAAAGCCACTCAGCCGCTGTATGCCCATTGCAATATATCAAACTCTTAAATCTCACACAAATATTCATATATACATAGGTACCTCCCCCCCTTGGAACTTTGAAAACGGATTTACTCCGCCTGATGCTTTTGATACCAGTAATCCAGTTTACAAGGGCTATTCAGGGGTACTGGTCAAAACTGTGGACCAAATTGCAAAACAGCACACACCTGCCATCACCATTAAGAAACTCGACGGTTTTGCCTCGGCGCAATCTCGTGAGAAATGGCCCGCCAGCAGCTACACAGCGTGTGCTATGGATGTGGTGGTGGGTAAACTCGATCTTTGCGTGGGCAGGTTTTGGGTCACAGCTGAAAGGCTGGGTATTGGTGTCAAGTTCATGATTCCCTTGTACAACGATAATTTTTACCTCATCGCACCCCGCGTCCAAGAAAATACCACGTTTTGGGCACTTCTGCAGAAACCATGGTTGCCCTTTTCTTTCGATCTCTGGTTAGCCATACTTGGTTTCATCTGTTTCACTTCTGTCGTCACGTTATTGACAGATAGTATCTTGGATATTGGTGATGAACTCGAAAATCGCCATCCGAGTGCTGATGACTTTGAAAATAAGACGCTCCCTGGCCAATTTTTCAAGTGTGTCTATATGAACTCAATGGCGCAGGTTGCAGGAGGTGTGCAGAACGCACCCTCTTCCGTGCCGGCGCGGTTGGCAGCATTAGGATTTGGATGGTTTATTCTCATTGTCATTGCATCCTACACGGCGAATTTGGCATCGATTTTCACCGCGCAAAACACGGCTGAGGGCATCACGAGTATCGAAAGTGCCATCCAGATGCGCCTGACCCTTTGTGTGTATTCCACAAGCAAGGAAGCGCTTGCAGGCATTTATCCCACCGCCAGAATTGACGGCTCGTACAACGACTGGGGGCCTATGATGGCTGCTCTCCACATGGGCAAATGCGGCGCTGCTATTTTGACAGCCGCAGCGAGCCAACAGGCGTTTACAGGGGCGTATAATACTGCCGACTGCGAGAAGATGGATAAGGGTATGACTGAAGCTGAGGCCAAGGCGCAGAATGTGTTTTGTGTACGCGACGGTTCGGGGCCTGATCTCGGGCGTGACTGTTCCAAGTTCGCCCAAGTGGGCGAATCAGTCCTCACGGTACTCCGCAACACACTGCAACACAACGATGGCGGCATCTATACACTGCAACACACTGCAAAACTTTCCGCACACAGCAGAGTAACGATGGTCTACGCCCGTCAGTAAACCACACGCTCACATGATGAGGAGTTTTACACGACCTATTGTGTGCAAAGTTGGTTGATCTTTTTGTATCTATATCTCAAATTTTGGGCCATAGACTTGCTGATGGCGTTGAATAGATACTGAATAGTTATCAAATTTTGTTGGTGTCCCAACTCCCGGGATGTCGCTAGGGGTCTCCCATAGACTGTTTTTCGTGTGAACACAACGGCATGACTAATTCATCCATATCTGTGTTGTGTCTGCTTCTCTGAAGAGGTGCCGGCATTTATACTCATCATATTAACAATGTCTGCATCTACACACTGCAACACAAAAGGTGCCAGTATCGATGCCCATCAGCGACTCCTTCGTTCAGACCTTCTCCTACTCCTTCCGTGCTTTCGAAGCGACTGGCGAGTTTCAAAATCTCATCGCTGCTGAGGAAGTGAGGGTGCAGAGTCTCACGGTAGTAACACACCGCAACACACTGCAACACACTGCAACACACTGCAACACACTGCAACACACTGCAACACACTGCAACACACTGCAACACACTGCTGAGGCGACAGGGGTGTAGAGTCTCACGGTAGCATCACATTGCCACAAATAGCAACACACGACCAAAATAGACGGGGGTGCAGAGTCTCGCAGTACATGGGTCCTTGATCTGTAGGTCTCTTTTCGAATAAGTTGGTCTTGAGTTGGAAGTCTCTTTTCAGATTTTGGAAGTTTCTTTTCAGATTTTGCCTCGTGATTTGTAGGGTTCCTTTTCAAAGTGAGCCCATCTTTTTGGACACGTATTTGTCGAATACTTGTATACGGCAGAAGTCTTCGTGCGGAGTTGAAAAAGCCTCGAGTTCCTACGAATACATGCTCTTTTTGAACGAAACAAAGTGTGCGTCTCTTTTGACGTGTATTTCTCAAAAATTTGCGTGTGACAGGAGTCTTCGTGCGGAGTCGAGAATACCTCGGGTGCTGACGAATATATGCTCTCTTTGAACGGGTACGCACCACCTTTGTATGCGGCATGTCAAGTCAAATACGAATCAGCCACGTCAAAAAAAAAAAAATACGAATCAGCCACGTCACCGATGTGAATGGGTTGTGCCTGCTGTTTGTATGTGTTAATGCAGGATGTCGGGGGTGTTCCTATCGCCGCCCACTCTGCCACACTCTGCAACACCCTACACGTGCAATACTGTATTTTTGACTAGTATGTTGAGGGTATTTTTCTGATTGCTATCGCCGCACTGCAACACCCTGCAACACATTGCAATACATTGCAACACACTGTGGGGGTGCAGAATGTTGGGGGCGTTCTTTATCGCGATCTTGATTCAAGTCATTGCGCTCATTCTTTGCATTCTCGAGTACTCGAGAAACAAAACCATTTCGCAGGTACACTGCAACACACTGCAACACACTGCAACACACTGCAACACACTGCAACACACTGCAACACACTGCAACACACTGCAACACACTGCAACACACTGCCAAACACACAGACACACAAGCACACAACACACTGTGAAACAAGACGTTGCATGTACCCTGCAAGATACTGCAACACTCTGCAACACACTGCAACACACTGCAGCACACTGCCAAACACACAAACACACAAACACACAAACGCGCAACACACTGTGAAACAAGTCGTCGCGCTTATTCTGTGCATCGTCGAGTCAAGATACTGCAACACGCTGCAACACACTGCAACACACTGCAACACGCTGCATGATACTGCAACATAATGCAAGAAACTGGTCATCACGCACTGCAACACAATACAACACCCTGGTATGGGGTGGCTACGGTTAGTAGGCTCCTTAAAATCATAGGTCTTTTTTGCAGAATACGGTCTCTGTTGTAGGGCTCTTTTGCAAAAGATACCTATGCTTAAAGGAGCCTACTAATCGTAACCACCTCATCTCACAAAAGCTCCTTAAAATTATACGTCTCTTTTGCAGAATATCGTCTCTTTTATATGGCTCTTTTGCGAAAGAGACCTATGATTAAAGGAGCCTACTAATCGTAGCCACCACATATTGCCTTAATGCACACGTCGCTTTTTAGTGTGCGTCATCCCACACTGCAACACTATACAAAACCCTGATATTGCCTTAGTGCACACGTTGCTTTTATAGTGTGCGTCATCACGCACTGCAACACAACACAAGCCCTGGTATTGCCTTAGTGCACGTATCGCTTTGATAGTGTGCGTCATCGCGCACTGCAACACCATACAAACCCTGGCAATGCCTTAATGCACAAGTCGCTTTTGCAGTGTGCACCATTCAGTACCAGCATATATATACATATTGCACATTTTTTTTTGGTTGATGGCAAGAGGCGTACATTTTTTGGTGTGTGTCAATTGCAATGTGTGAACTTTTATGACAGTAAATGGATTGATTGTTTTCCTGATATGTATGTATCTGTAAATAAGAATACTTTCACATACTTGTGTCTGTCATGTCGTGCTGTTGATACGGGGTGGCTACGATTAGTAGGCTCCTTCAAATTATCGGTCTCTGTTGCAGAATATTGTCTCTTGTATAGGGCTCTTTTGCAACAGAGACTTATACTTTGAAAGAGCCTACTAATCGTAGCCACCCCATATGCGTCTGTACCTCGTGTCTACCTTGACTTACATGTCTCTTTTGCAGAATATCGTCTCTTGTATAGGGCTCTTTTGCAAAAGAGACCTATACTTTTAAGCCACCCCATATGAGTCTGTACCTCGTGTCTACCTTGACGTATGCACTCTCATATGTCTCATACATGTATGTCGGGTACACCAGTGATAGTTTCTGACCAATTCATTCTTCTGTGTATTACACGATGAATGTTCGTGTTGTTTGTATGAATTGCGTCTATGAATTAAATGGATATTTATATATATGTGTCTATCTATAAA
>Ga0209491_10006694_pt1:5000-15742 | contig 15742 bp, 10 predicted proteins | sample BON02_FD_187213 | JGI IMG/M metagenome (GOLD analysis project Ga0209491, IMG submission 187213) | Freshwater microbial communities from Lake Bonney liftoff mats and glacier meltwater in Antarctica - BON-02 (SPAdes) (version 2) | ecosystem: Environmental > Aquatic > Freshwater > Ice >...
GGACTACACAAGCACCAACCGAAAAAAAACGATTATTTTTCACGATTATTTTCAAAACCCTAGAAAACAAGAACTTACAACCATAAAAAAATCCCCGCCGATAGGCAGAGATTTGAATACATCCTACAAACAATGATTCCAACTTATGATCCGCACGCCTCGCAGCCCTCAGAATCATCCAAAGAACATTGATTATCGGAGCGGTTGTCCCGATCAGATACAGGGGGCTTCGACTGACGCCCCTCCTCCGCGTACTGCGTGTAGTTTAGTTCTTTCTCCGAAACAGTAGCAACCGCTGGCTCGATTTGACGCTCCGCTTGCTTTTGTACAGTAAACTGGACTGGATCCGCCGCAGCTCTGGTACGCAGGTAATACATACCTGTCTTTAACCCTTTCTTCCACGCATAGAAGTGCATAGAAGTCAGCTTAGCGAAGTTTGGCTCCTCCATAAAGATATTAAGCGACTGCGATTGACAAATGAATGCTCCACGGTCTGCCGACATATCGAGTATCGTCCGTTGTTTAATTTCCCAAGATGTCTTGTACAGATCTTTAATGTTTTGAGGAATTCCAGGTATTGGCTGAATAGAGCCGTTGGCCATCACGAGCTTATTCTTCATGTCTTCGTTCCACAAGTTTAGCTTCACAAGATCTTTCAACAAGTACTTGTTTACGACGACAAACTCACCAGAAAGTACACGACGTACATATATATTAGATGTGAATGGCTCAAAGCATTCATTATTCCCAAGTATCTGACTAGTTGAAGCAGTAGGCATAGGAGCCAACAACAGTGAGTTACGTACTCCGTACTTTACTACTTGCTTACGTAGCCTCTCCCAATCCCAACGATCAGTAGGCTTTACGTCCCACATATCAAATTGGAATATGCCCTGTGATATCGGGCTTCCTGCCCAAGTTTCATAAGGCTCTATTTCTTTGGCCAATTCCATCGAGGCTTCCATCGCACCAAAGTAGATGGTTTCAAACACGTCCTTATTTAGGGCACGAGCTTCTTCTGATTCGAAGGGCATCCGCAGAAGGCACAGTGCATCGGCTAATCCCTGGATCCCAATTCCGATCGGACGGTGGCGCTTGTTGCTTCGCTCAGCCTCCACGACTGGATAATAATTCAGATCAATAATCTTGTTCAGGTTACGCGTAACAACCTTCGTGATTTCATATAGTTTCTGGTGGTCAAAACGAGCAAATCCGTCCTGTCCTTCTTCTACAAACTTAGTAAGAGCAATAGACGCTAGATTACACACGGCCACCTCATCGGGAGCCGTGTACTCCATAATCTCAGTACATAGGTTCGATGACTTGATGGTACCCAAGTTCTTCTGATTAGACTTACTATTCGCATGATCCTTATACAACATATAAGGAGTACCTGTTTCTATCTGAGATTCCAGAATAGCAAACCACAGATCCTGCGCTTTGATGGTCCTGCGGGCTTTGCCCTCCAACTCATACTTTTCGTACAGCTTTTCAAAGTCGGCACTGTGAATATCCGAAAGTCCGGGGCACTCGTGGGGACAAAACAATGACCAAGTATCATTAGCCTCAACCCGCTTCATGAACAGATCCGGAATCCACATTGCATAGAATAGATCGCGCGCGCGCTGTTCTTCTTTGCCATGGTTCTTTTTTAGATCAAGGAAATCAAAGATGTCAGCGTGCCATGGCTCAATATAAATAGCAAATGATCCCTTACGCTTTCCACCTCCCTGATCTACGTACCGCGCAGTATCGTTGAAAACACGCAGCATCGGTACAATTCCATTGGAGTTACCATTGGTTCCCTTTATATAGGTACCCGTAGCCCGGATATCGTGAATGCTTAGTCCGATACCACCGGCTGACTGAGAAATAAGCGCACACTGCTTCAAGGTGTCATAAATACCATCAATGCTGTCTTCCTTCATTGTAAGCAGAAAGCAAGACGACATCTGAGGCTTCGGAGTACCGGCATTGAACAACGTAGGCGTAGCGTGGGTAAACCACCTTTCCGAGAGCAGATGGTAGGTTTCGATTGCAGAGGTGATATCCTCCTGGTGAATACCTACGGCTACCCGCATTAACATGTGCTGAGGACGCTCAGCTATTTTGCCGTCTACCTTCAATAGATATGATTTTTCGAGAGTCTTATAACCAAAATAGTCATAGCCATAGTCCCGATCATATATAATGGTAGAATCAAGTAGTGCAGCATTACGACGAATGATATCGTACACCGTCTTAGATAGCAGCGCCGCATTCTCACCTGTTTTTGAATCTACATACGTGTAAAGACGCTTCATTGTAGCCGAAAACGACTTCAACGTATTCTTATGAAGATTCGAAGTTGCTACCCGTGCCGCTAGAATTGCGTAGTCAGGGTGCTTGGTAGTCATTGAAGCGGCAGTTTCGGCAGCAAGGCTATCAAGCTCGGCCGTTGTGACACCATCATAAATACCCGATACGACTTTTTTAGCCACCTCGATGGGCTGAATGTAGTTGGCATCGAGACCGTAGCAGAGCTTTTCAATGCGTGCCGTGATTTTATCGAATTTCACAGACTCTCTTCGACCGTCGCGTTTGATTACATACATTGGCATTGGGATGCTGGTTTATCAGTAATGATTTGAAATTGAGACTTGTTAACTAGGTAATCAGAGCGATAATTTTCGCTAAAAATTTCTTGAAATAACAGCTTTTGGCTGACAAAAACAACCGGCTATTAATGGGGAGTTTTGGAACACTTTGAAAAATCTAAATACTTCTTGATGTTAAGGGAATGTTAAGGTTCTTATTCCAAGTACGTTACCTAAAAATGTCAGATTTGGATGCTACCAAAATAATACCAAAAATATCTTTTAGGGTTAACAATATTTGTAGAAAACTAGTAATCAGTTAGTTATATATAAAGATGGTTACAGTTAAGGAAAATCTAGTACAGTCACATAACGCAGGGTTCCGGGTTTAGTTCCGATTAATTAAAGCGTAATGCGAAGGCTTTCGTGCGAACCCGATCAGGTACACACGACTGATTTAGCCAAAAAATTGAGGAGGAAGTTTTTCTAATGAATACTTATTATGCCGCACATCAGCAAAGTATCGTATTTTATTCACCTTAAAAAAATAGATCATGGTCTTCTATAAAAAATAATGAGGATATGTTGCTAGATTTAGAATTAAGTCCGTATTTTTACAGTCATTTTCGAAAAACGTAAACAACACATTAACAATATATAACGATGAGAAAAGACATTCATCCTAATTACAGAGATGTAGTATTTTGGGACCTTTCAAGCGATCATAAATTCGTAACTCGTTCAACTATCCAAACCACCGAGACAATCGAGTGGGAAGATGGTAAGGAATATCCTGTGTACAAGGTCGAAGTTTCTTCTATGTCACACCCCTTCTATACTGGTAAGAATGTACTTCTCGATACGGCTGGACGTGTTGACAAGTTCATGAAGCGTTACGGAAAGAAATAATTGAATCTGCGCCTCGCGCAGACTCAGAATTACAAAGGCAGTCTCTTGCTTCTAACAGCGGAGAGACTGCCTTATTATTTTGCCTGCGTCAATAAAATAGCCGAAATTTGATCGAATCATTATTTAGAATATGACTTCTGTAATTTTATTCGACGAATCCACTGTCCGCACACAACTATTACCTTTTACTTTCACTCGCCCGGTGTCCGGCATCCGGTGTGGAATCATGACGCTGGCGGAGAAGTGGAGCACTTGGCTAGCTACCCAACCCTCTTTTCTTACGGAATTGTACTTAAAGACTCAGTATCCCTTTGTGAAGGGTAATGAGTACCTATATATCAATGGGAGCATCTGCCCTGATCATGAGCTATGTGATACCATCCATACCCTCCCTAACCATAGTATACTTCGCAACGCAAAGACAAATGCTTTGTTGGCGGCAAAAACTACCTCCGAGGAATGGGATCCTGCTCAACCTGACGAGTCATTAAAAGTATACTTGTACGAGAAAAACTACGTTGCTATTGAGCACCTTTGGGATATTTACTTGCAAAACGGGGCACAGATCATTGCTGACTTCGAAGTACTCACGGCGGGTAGAACCTCTGCTCTAATCACTGATCCTTATACAAGATGTTATGCTCCTGATACTATTTTTATAGAAGAAGGAGTCACCATCAAATCGGCTATTCTGAATGCTGAAGGTGGTCCCATCTATATAGGAAAAGAAGCCACTATCAGTGAAGGTGCCATTATTCAGGGGCCTTTTGCCATGGGTGAGCGAGCGGTAATCGGGCAAGGTGCCAAGATCAGGCCCAATACTACCATAGGACCCTACTCCAAAGTAGGCGGAGAAGTAAATAATTGCGTACTATTTGGGTATAGCAACAAAGCCCACGATGGCTATCTGGGTAACTCCGTTTTGGGCGAGTGGTGTAATCTGGGAGCAAACACCAACAACTCCAACCTGAAAAACGATTATTCGAGCGTGAAGCTTTTCAATTACTCTACGCAGTCATTGACTGAAACCGGGCAGCTTTTTTGCGGACTCTTCATGGGCGATTATACCAAGGCAGGAATCAGTACGATGTTTAACACCGGTACGGTGGTAGGAGTAAACGTGAATGTATTCGGAGCGGGATTTCAGCCCAAACATATTCCTTCGTTTTCGTGGGGAGGGCAAGCCGAAGGATTTACTACCTACCGCTTCGAGAAAGCAATTTCAGTTATCAAAGAGACCATCCGTCGTCGTGAATTTGATCTGAACGAAGACCAACAGAAGATGCTTCGTTCGGTGTTTGAACAAACAAGGCTATTTCGTACTGATGCCTCTTCTAACTAGAAAAATTCCAGCATTCTGTTCTACCTGACAACCCAACTACCGTGCTTTTTAACGATATACCCGGTTTAGAAGAAGTTAAGACAACGCTCCGCCGTTCGGTTCAACAGAACCACGTCGCACATGCGCTACTTTTTGACGGGAATAGTGGTGGGGGCGGACTGTCGCTAGCGCTAGCGTTTGCTACGTATGTAAACTGTGAAAATCAGCAAGCACTCGATTCTTGTGGTAGCTGTGCTTCGTGCACCAAGATGAACAAGTTGATTCATCCGGATTTGCACTCAATATTTCCGCTCCCCAGAGCACCCAAAGACAGCGAAGACCTGATGGGGGAGCTTACCCCCCAATGGCGCACGTTTATTCAGCAAAGTCCGTTCAGAGTATTACAGGAGTGGCTGGCCCATATCAACGCTACCCAAAACCAGCAGGGTATTATTCCTATCAAAGAAGCACGAGGTATTATTGGCAAACTATCGCTAAAATCCTTCGAAGCCGAATACAAGGTTATGGTAGTGTGGCAGCCCGAGCTACTCAATTTACAGGCCGCTAATGCACTACTTAAAATTCTGGAAGAGCCGCCCAAAAAGACTTTATTCCTATTAGTGACCGAGCAATCGGATCGCCTGCTGACTACCATACTTTCCCGCGTACAGCGAATTATTATCCCTACGTTCACCGATGAGGATGTGCGTAATTATTTACAAGAACATCACAATGCAGACGAAACCCGAGCCAAACAGATCGCCTACCTTTGTGACGGCAATCTCTCGGAAGCCCGGCAACTGATGCTCGAAAATGTGGATGAACGCCCAGCCTGGTTTGCCGAATGGATGCGGCTTTGCTATAAGCAGGATCTGATTCAGTTGGTAAAACTGGCAGACTCGTTTGATACGATGAGTAAAGAAAAACAGAAAGGGCTGTTTGATTACTCCCTCCGGCTGTTTCGGGATATGCTTGTGTTTACTCAGGGTGCAGGTGAACTATTACGCGTACCCGATGAAGAGCTTAATTTTGTGCAGAACTTTTCGAAGGCCGTGCCGCTTAGTTCATTGGAACAGATGGTTATTGAACTAAACGAAGCCTACTTTCATACCGAACGAAATGTAAGAGCCAAAATGGTATTTCTGGATCTATCCCTTACCATGGCTCAGTTATTCCAACGATCCCGATGAAAAAAATACCTACGCAGGCACCCCGAGAGAAGAAAATCATTGGCGCCACCCAAACTGTATCCTTCCCAGAATTGGACTGGAACGAGGTAGCAGCCCGGGTAGATACCGGAGCGGCTACGTCTTCGATTCACTGTTCGCGAGTCAAGGTAATAGAGAAAGACGGACAACCACAACTCAGCTTTTTTCTGGATGTAAAAAAAGGGGCACCCCGACAAGCATTCTCCGTAGCTAGCTTTGAAGAAAGGATTATTAAAAATTCATTTGGTCAGCGAGAGAAGCGGTATGTCATTAAGACAGCTATCGTGGTAGCCGGGCGAAAAATCCGAACCAAGTTTTCCCTGGCCGACCGCCGACAAATGAGCTACCCGGTACTTCTGGGCCGTAGGCTTTTAAAAGGTCGCTTTGTTGTTGATGTAGCACAATAATTACTACTCATGGCTGGAAAAATCCCGCCATGAGTAGTAAGTAGTAGTTAGCCACTAGCTTTTTTTATCGCTGATTATTAAATAATTATACAAATTATTTGTGAGTATTTGATACAAACTAATTTTGCACAATTACATATTACAGTACAACAAATTTAACTTACAGTGAGCCTTCCCTAAACCAAGATGGTTTTGTCCCAAGGCTTTCAATATTTTAACCACTCCCCCGGGGGACGGGGGGTACTATCAATTTTTATGAAAATCGCCGTTTTATCCACTGACCCCAAACTATATTCAACCAGGCGTTTGGTGGAGGCTATCACACAAAAGGGGCACGAGGCCGTGGTTATTGATCATGTCAAGTGCTTTTTGATGATTGAAGGAGAACCCACCATTCTCTACAAAGGAGAGGCCATCGAGGGAATCGACGCAATCATCCCCCGCATCGGTACTTCCGTAACAGCTTTTGGTTGTTCGGTAGTGCGCCAATTTGAGCTAATGAAGGTATTTACAACCGTAAAGTCGCAGGCCATTAGTCGGTCTCGAGATAAACTACGAAGCATGCAGATTCTGGCTAAGGCGGGAGTGCAAATACCAAAAACCGTTTTTGCCAAGAATCCATCCCAGGTCAATGAGTTGATCAAAATCGTGGGTGGACCTCCCGTAATCATCAAACTATTGGAGGGTACGCAAGGAGTTGGAGTGGTACTAGCCGAGTCTTCCAAAGCCGCTAAGTCAACTATTGAAGCGTTTTTTGGGCTTAAAGCTAATTTTCTGATTCAGGAATTTATCGCTGAGTCAAAGGGAGCTGACATCCGAGCTTTTGTAGTTGGTAATAAGGTGGTAGCCGCCATGCGCCGCCAAGGTACCGAAGGTGACTTCCGTTCTAACCTCCACCGCGGAGGAGTCGGAGAATCTATTACGTTGTCCCCGGAGGAAGAACACGCCGCTCTGATGGCTGCCAAAGCACTTGGCGTGAAGGTAGCCGGAGTTGATATGCTCCAATCACAGCGAGGGCCTTTGGTCATGGAAGTTAACTCTTCACCGGGTTTACAAGGTATTGAAAAAACCACCGGAGTAGACGTAGCGTCCTTTATTATTTCGTACATAGAGGAAAAAATAAAGGCCGACGAAGGAGATACTGTTGGCGTGTAATTTAAAGAAGTAAGTACTAAATACCAGATAATAATGCACATCAAAATAGGCACCCGTAGTAGTAAATTAGCCCTCTGGCAAGCCTACCACGTAGAAAACTTATTGAAGGCTAGCGGACTTTCGACCGAAATAGTACTGATCGAAACCAAAGGAGATAAAATACTCGACCGGGCTCTTTCTAAAATAGGAAGCAAGGGAGTATTTACCGAAGAACTCGAAGACCAACTCCGCACCGGTGAGATTGATATTGCCGTACACAGCGCCAAAGATTTGCAATCTGACCTGGGTAACGATTTTGAGATTCTGGCCTTTACCGAGCGGGAACGCGTCAATGATGTACTGGTAAGCCACAGCACGAATCTCTCCTTGAAACAAGAGAAATCCTTTGTTATTGGAACCTCCTCTACCCGACGAGTAGCCCTATTGAAGCATTTCTACCCACACTTGCAAACGGTAGACATGCGCGGGAATCTACAAACCCGTCTTCGTAAACTCGAAGACGGGCAATGTGATGCTTTACTATTAGCCTATGCCGGTGTGCACCGCATGGGTTATGATGATAAAATTGCCGAATACCTCTCTCTGGAAGAATTTACTCCGGCTGTGGGACAGGGTAGTGTGGCCATTGAATGCGCCGTTACGATGGATACAGACAAGAAAGCTTCAATACGTACCTTGCTCAACCATCCCGATACTGAACTCTGCCTGCGCACCGAGCGCGCTTTTCTGAAACGCCTGCAAGGCGGATGTAGCGTACCGGTATTTGGGCTTGCTACTCAAACCAACGGACAGGTGACACTCGCCGGAGGCATTGTGAGCCTTGACGGGCAGGAACTAATTCGGCGTACCGCTTCCGGTAGCTCTGAAGACTTAGGTACTGCTCTGGCAAATGAATTGCTCTCCGCCGGCGCCGACCGGATTCTGGCTAGCATTAAAGCTGAGCAAGGTCAGGTTTGATTTAGTTTCTAATTTTTTTAACTTCCCGACGATTATTTAGGCTAAACACAAAGCATGTCGTTCGACAATAATGAGGTTGTCTCAAACTGGCAGTCAATTTAGTTTTTTAGTAAATATTTTTTCAGTGCCCCAAATCATTCACGTCTAGCAGAAATATGCTGTCATTTATGTCATAAATAATGCGGTAATCGGCTACTCGGACCGATAACCATCCCTTCTTTTTAGTTTTTAACGTCCTTGCGGGCGTAGGTCGTTCTCTAGATTCAAAACATGGCCGATTTGGTAAAAACTAATTCTTAGTCAGCGTCCCTGCTAAGCTACCCACAGGTCCACACTGGCGGTAGCTCAGCAGGAAAAACTTTTAAATTGAGAATCCTACAACATTTTTAACGGACCGGGCGAGTTGCCAGACAGCCTTTCCAACTGTATAGTTTTCTAGATGATGGGGCTGATCTGTAACTAACCGACGAATGCCCCGTATCTATCTTTTCTATTGGATAATCTTTGCATTTCAGTAGTAATAAAAACGTATGTTAACGGATTTACCGACCAAAATCATCCTGTACCCGCACGATATCACTCTCGTCAGAAGGGTTCTCTTTATTGGTATGCTGCCATATTTCGGCTACGACCCCGAACCCATCCGTTCCTACCAAACGGTGACGTTCACCACATTTCAGATTTACAACATCACCAATGGCTAAGTTATGCAAATCTGTTTGCTCGTCGGTATCTGAAATCACTACTCCGGCCACCCCTCCTATCAACTTCCAGATTTCTGCCCGGCGGTGGTGATACTGCCACGAAAGGCGTTGATCGGGAGCTACTACCAATATTTTAGGACTAAGCTTCTCGTAACTGGCGAAGTCTTTCAGCGATAAGTGCGGAAAAAAAGCGGTAATAAACTGCGGTGCCTGGCTTTCGTCCAACACAAAAAAACCGCCCCAGGGCCGGTTGTGATCTTTACTGAAAACCGTAAAGCCTTTCTCATCAATAAACTGCTGTACACTATCAAATACCTCGGTACGCGAATTGGATTCAGATAATTTCATTGCGGGATGGTTTTATGAATATGGAAAGGAAAATCCTTCATTGCACAAAGAAACAAAAGATTTACATGTACTGACTTGTTGGGGATACTATCTTTTTTTCCTTTCCAGAGTGGGTAGAATGAGTTGCACTTGACTCTATACAATTAGCAGAAATTCCCACTTTGAAAGCTATAACCAATTGATTATCAGAATAATTAAAAACGTTTTTTTGCTTTCTATAATCAACTCATTATCAATCAGTTAGAAAACCACCTTCGGTTAGTAAACTATTGACAATCAATAAGTTACCCAAAGAGGGAATTGCTGTACAATTAGTATCGATTCTTCTAACCTAGTGAGTAAGATATATTTACGATAGTGTTTTTTTGTCTTAAAAAAATACTGGACTAGTCATGAGTGAAATATTTCGGGAAGTAACACCCCTCACCCAATACGACTGCTTCACGGTGTTTATCCGTAATAAGCGGGAGTTTGATTTTCCCATTCATTACCATGAAGAATTTGAATTAAATCTGATCGTGGGCGGTAGAGGCGCGAAGTGTATTGTGGGAAACCACACAGCGGTAATCAATGATCTTGAATTGATACTAGTAGGTAGTAACCTACCCCACGGATGGTATAATCATCAATATAAGTGGGAGGAGGGAATACCCGAGGTCTTAGAAATCATGATTTAGTTGCACCGCGATTTGTTTGAGAGTAGTTTTCCGAAAAAAACCAACTTTATTTGATCCGTACTCTGTTTGAAAAAGCCAATCAGGGTATTAGTTTTTGACCGAAAACCGTCGAACGCATAATTCCCAAGCTACGGGACCTTACTGAAAAGCAAGGGTTTCAATCTGTACTTGAACTACTCTCTATCCTGCATGAGCTATCCGTTACTCCAAATATGCACTTACTTTCCAACGGAATATTTACTCGCGTAAGTACTAACTACAGCAACCGCCGCATTGAAAAAGTATTCGGTAGTCCTAAAATTGTAATGATATGTTGTAATGTGTGATCACGAATTTTATCGATTTTACGTGTTGATCAAGTTTTTTCGAGAAAGAGAGGCTCAGCCTCACCAGTCTCGAGCACCGTTGCCGAAGCGTGCAGAAGAACCTCTCAACATGATTGCCGGGCCGCCGGTGCGGTGTCCTTCTTCGTCTTTCGGA
>Ga0209491_10006696_pt1 | contig 15734 bp, 13 predicted proteins | sample BON02_FD_187213 | JGI IMG/M metagenome (GOLD analysis project Ga0209491, IMG submission 187213) | Freshwater microbial communities from Lake Bonney liftoff mats and glacier meltwater in Antarctica - BON-02 (SPAdes) (version 2) | ecosystem: Environmental > Aquatic > Freshwater > Ice > Glacier...
ACCTGCATTCGAGCAGAAGGAATAGAAGCAACCTTGATAATTAGCGGGTTATCATTATCATTTATAATGATGTTCATGCCAGAAAGTCGTATTACTTCATGAAGTCTGTTGCGGCGCTCATTAATACTTCCAAAACGCGGCATAAGAATGCGGATTTCAAATCCTTTGTCCTGCATAGCCTGAGGTAAATGACGGGTAATCTCAGAAATTTTGGTAAGTTCTAGGAAAGGCGACATCTCATGCGTAATAAAAAGAATCTTCGTTTTTGCCATCTCCGGTTTGATTAATTTGAGGTTAAGAAAAGTTTTCGAACTGCAAAGATAATCATTATCTTATGAAATATCAACGAATTACGCAAGTTGTTTTGGTTCTCTTTAAGTATTTAACCATTTTTGAGCCCAGTAAAATCAAATTAGAATTTGAAAATCTTTAACAGCAGGGAAGCTATTCATTACTATCTGGATAATTTACGTTCAGCAGGCAGATCCATCGGATTTGTCCCGACTATGGGTGCTTTGCATGCTGGTCACTTATCTTTAATTAACGCAGCTCGTGGAAAGGCGGATTTAGTGGTTTGCAGTATTTTTGTAAATCCAACCCAGTTTAATGATAAAAGGGATCTAGAAAATTATCCGAGGCCAATTGAAGATGATCTCAGAAAATTAAGAGAGTTTAAGTGCGATGCTTTGTTTCTTCCTGAAGTGGATGAAATGTACAACAGTTCAGAGTTCTGGAAAATCGAGCTTGGTAATCTGGATAAGATCCTTGAAGGTAAAATCAGACCGGGCCATTATCAGGGGGTCACACAAATCGTAAAAAAGCTATTTGATACATTGAAACCCGACTTTGCTTTTTTTGGTCAGAAAGATTATCAGCAGATTATGGTGATAGCACATATGGTCAAAAAATTAAAGATCAGAGTTGAACTGGTTATCTGCCCGATTATCAGAGAAAATGATGGTCTTGCAATGAGTTCTCGGAATGTTTATTTGTTACCCGAGGAGCGCTTGCAGGCACTTGCTTTATTCAAATCACTTACCTTGGCACAGGAATTATTCAAAACTGAATCCATATTACAAATCAAGAAGCAGGTGAGCGCTTTTCTTGAAACTTGCCCCGGAATCGAGACAGAATATTTTGAAATTTTTAATGCCCATACATTTGATCCACTTACTTCAAAAAGGGCCAAAACTATGATAGCTCTCGTAGCTGCCAGAATAGGTAAAATCAGGATTATTGACAATATGTACCTGAATAAAGCTAATTTATATTGAGAATCTCGCCCGCCACATTTCTCAGATACCTGATATTCCTGATTATCGGCATTTTGCTTTTATATTTAGCTTTCAAAGGGCAGGATTTGGGTAAAATGCTTAATGATTTAAAGAGGGCAGATTTTGGATGGGTACTTCTTGCCTTAATAGCCGGTCTGTTTGCGCATTTACTAAGAGCCTACCGATGGAATTTGATGATTGGCTCATTGGGACATGGTACTCCCGCTTTCCTGAATACTTTTCATGCGGTAATGGTGGGATATCTTGCGAATCTGGCATTCCCGCGTATGGGGGAAGTAGCCAGATGCAGTGTGATAAATAAATCGGATAAAATTCCATTAATTAAGTTGTTGGGAACGGTACTTGCTGAACGCCTGGTTGATTTGCTGATGCTGGGTCTTGTATTTGCAATGGCAATATTTTTAGAATATAAAGTGGTATCCGGATTTTTAAACAAGCATGTTCTGAATAGATTAAACGGTAGAATTGGAGATATTGCTTTGCTGATCTTTGCTTTTTTTCTTTTAATGCTGATTCTTATTTTCTTAGTTATCTTGATGAAAAAGAGAAATTGGGGTATTTCCAATCGTATTTTTCAGTTTATTTCGGGAATGAAGACCGGAATACTTTCAGTAAAAAATCTGGACAATAAAATCGGATTTATAATGAGTTCATTAGCTATCTGGTTGCTTTACGGGCTTTCATCCTATTTGTGTTTTTTTGCCCTAAACAGTACCTCCTCACTCGGCCCGGGTGCTGCACTTTCTACACTTGTATTTGGGAGTCTGGCAATGATTGCGCCTGTGCAGGGAGGAATCGGAGCTTTTCATTGGATGGTTTCAGAGGGTCTGATTATATATGGTATATCAAAAAGTGATGGTCTTTCGTACGCATTAATAGTTCATACAAGTCAAACATTAATTATCCTTTTTATTGGTTCATTAAGTGTAATTTTGCTCCTAAAGCAATCCACCGGTAAAAATAAGAATGAGTAGACTGGATAATATAAAGGCCAAGATTTATACTCAGGCGCAAATAAAACCTGCCCTGAATGTATGGCGTCTTCTTGGAAAGAAAATAGTGTTTACCAACGGTTGCTTTGATTTGCTTCATTTAGGACATATAGATTATCTCTCTAAAGCTGCTGATATGGGAGATAAATTGGTGATCGGATTAAATTCTGATGCATCTGCTTCAGCATTGAAGGGCTCGGGCCGACCAATTACAGATCAGCTTTCCCGTTCTGTAATGCTTGCTTCATTTTCATTTGTGGATGCAGTTGTAATTTTTGATGAGCCTACCCCATTGCACCTGATCGAATTGGTCAGACCCAACATCCTGGTTAAGGGAGCTGATTATTCCATTGAACAGATTGTTGGTGCCGACCTAGTATTGCAGTACGGCGGAGAAGTAAAGACTATAGATTATCTTAATGGCTATTCCACTACACTTATTGAGAAAAAAATCAGGTTCAATTCCTGAAATTATCAATCAAGTATTTGTCATTCTTTAGTTTTTATGGCAGATTCTGCATACCTCCTTATAACTAACGGAAATATTTCTTAATATTTGCATACAACCAAATACTAATCACGCCCGAAACATAAATTTTGGGTAAAAACCAATTATTATGTTTTTTGAATTTACGGAAGAGCAGCTGATGATTCGGCAGGCAGCCAGAGATTTTGCCAATAATGAATTGAAGCCCGGGGTAATAGAACGGGACGAACATCAGAAGTTTCCGCATGAGCAGATCAAAAAACTGGGAGAACTTGGTTTTCTTGGAATGATGGTTGATCCAATGTATAATGGCTCTGGACTTGATACCATTTCGTATGTGCTCGCCATGGAAGAGCTATCAAAGGTTGATGCATCAGCTTCTGTGGTAGTTTCGGTTAACAATTCATTGGTTTGCTTCGGACTTGAGAAATATGGTTCCGACTTTCAAAAGGAAAAATATTTGAAACCACTTGCAGCGGGAGAAAAATTAGGTGCATTTTGTCTTTCTGAGCCTGAAGCTGGTTCTGATGCAACCTCTCAGCAAACAAGTGCAATCGATATGGGGGATCATTATCTATTGAATGGAACTAAGAATTGGATCACCAACGGTGGAAATGCATCTACCTATCTTGTAATTGCCCAAACTAATCCTGCACAAAGACATAAGGGTATAAATGCTCTGATTGTTGAGAAGGGCATGGAGGGATTTACGATAGGTCCTAAAGAGAATAAACTTGGAATACGAGGATCCGATACGCATTCTCTGATGTTTACTGATGTAAAAGTACCTAAGGAGAATCGTATAGGGGATGAAGGGTTTGGGTTCTCATTTGCTATGAAAACACTTGATGGAGGTCGTATAGGTATCGCTTCTCAGGCTCTGGGGATCGCTTCAGGTGCTTATGAGCTGGCTCTTCAATACTCCAAAGAACGCAGAGCTTTTGGTAAACCGATCTCGGGCCATCAGGCTATTCAATTTAAGCTTGCAGATATGGCTACCGAAATTGAAGCCGCAAGGATGCTGTGCTTAAAAGCTGCATGGCTAAAGGATCAAGGACTTCCATATGCTCAGGCAAGCTCTATGGCTAAACTATTTGCTTCGCAAGTGGCCATGAAAACTACCATCGAAGCCGTGCAGATACATGGTGGTTATGGATTTGTCAAAGAATTTCATGTTGAACGTTTGATGCGTGATGCAAAGATCACGCAGATTTATGAAGGAACATCTGAGATTCAGCGTATTGTTATAGCACGAGAGATTTTGAAATAGGCAACGGAGTTCATTTTATGAAAAACATCTTCAAAATTACCTTATTCCTCTTTCTCCTTACCGGATTGTCTGCTTGTGAAAACAAAACAAATCATGAACTGGAACAAGGAATTTGGCGTGCTACACTTATGACAACTTCAGGAGCAGTAATACCTTTCAATTTTGAAGTAATCGATTCGGCTAATCAGAAATTTTTAGATGTTATAAATGGGAATGAAAGGTTCAGGGTTAATGAAATATCAACAGTATCTGATTCTATTTTTATTCAAATGCCCCTTTTTGATTCTGAGATCAGGGTAAAGATCCGGAATGGGTCTTTGAACGGGCAATGGATTAAACATTTTGCAGATAGTAGTGAAATAATGATGTTTGAAGCCAAAAAAGGTTATTCATGGCGTTTTTTCAAGGCAAATACTAAACCTGAATTTGTTGTGTCAGGCCGTTGGTCTGCGGCCTTCAATGATACAAAGACGGGCAATGTAGTTCAGGCCATTGCTGAATTTACCCAAAAAGATGGCCGCATTTTTGGTACTTTTTTGACCAGTACAGGAGATTATCGTTTTCTGGAGGGAACAGTTTCCGATGATAAAATTTATCTGTCCTGTTTCGATGGAAGTCATGCATACCTGTTTACGGGCAAAATATTAAACAAAAATAGCATAGTGGATGGATTATTCTATTCCGGGCTATCTTCTGTTAAGACTTGGACCGCTAAACGAGATGATACGGCGATCCTGCCTGATGCTTATTCGATAACATCTTTGAAGGATGGATTTGATAAAATAGATTTTTCTTTTCCTGATCTGAATGGAAAGAATGTTTCCATATCAGATCCGAAGTTTAGGAATAAAATTGTTCTTGTACAGCTTTTTGGATCTTGGTGTCCCAATTGTATGGATGAGACCGCTTATTTAGTTCCATTATACAAAAAATATAAGGAGAAGGGGCTTGAAATTATTGCTTTGGCTTATGAACGTACTGCCGATTATGAACGCTCGAAAAGAAATATTTCACGCTTACGCGAAAGGTTTGACGTTCCCTATGATATGTTGATTACCGGCTACGTAAATGATAAAGCCGAGGTTGTTAAAAGTCTGCCAATGCTAAATAGTTTTATAGCCTTCCCAACACTATTGGTAATTGATAGAAAGGGTACGGTCAGGAAAATCCTTACCGGTTTCAGCGGACCCGGAACAGGAGCACATTACACGGATTTTAAAAAGGAATTCGAAAACATAATCGATGATCTGCTGCTTGAAGAATAGGAATTGAAAACTCCATGTGCAACAAGGTACAAACCGCAGTGAACAAAGCTCAAAAGCTCATGGAAGCTTCATCCCGCAGGTGCGGGATGAAAAACAATTAATAAAAAATGAAAATAAAATTTATCTACTGCTATCCCATTTTAGCCTCAATATTGCTCTTAGCTTGCTCTACTCCAAAAATGATAAATCTGGATCCGGTTACTGTTGTCCAAAATTCAAAGGGCTCAATGGTTTACAGAGGGAGTTATGCTAAGACAACAGATATTATAAATACCCGGCTCGATCTAAGTTTTGATTGGGATAGCGCTTACGTTATTGGGAAAGCTACCATTTTAGCGAAACCCTATTTCTATCCTTCTGATCAATTGGTGTTAAATGCCAATGGCTTCCGTTTTAACTCCGTATCATTGGTTAACAACTATGATAAAAAGCCACTGAGATTTACTTATGATGGTAAATTGCTAAGAATCAGCCTCGATAAGATATATAACAAAGATCAGAAATACACAGTTTTTATTGATTATGTAGCTATGCCCAATAAATTAAAGATCGGCGAGGATATCACTTCGGCAGGTGATCGCGGAATTTATTTTATAAACAAAGACGGAAAGGAAAAGGGGAAACCTAGGCAGATCTGGACACAGGGTGAAACTGAATGTAATTCGAACTGGTTTCCAACCATTAATGGCAGTCAGGAAAAAATGACTCAAGAACTGAATATTACAGTACCGAATGAGTTTGTCAGCCTTTCAAATGGCACACTGGAATTTTCGAGTATGAACGGGGATGGTACCCGGACTGACAGTTGGCGACAGGAGCAGACACACTCTACTTATTTGACTATGCTTGCAGTCGGAGATTTCGCTATTACTAAGGATACCTGGCGAGGAAAAGAAGTTAGTTATTACACTGAACCGGCTTATGCATCCACTGCAAAGCTGGTTTTTGGAAAAACCCCCGAAATGATGGAGTTTTTTTCTAATAAATTCGGAATAGAATATCCATGGGATAAATACTCACAGATCGTTGTCCGTGATTTTGTTAGTGGGGCTATGGAAAACACTACTGCATCTGTATTTTTCGAAGGTATGAATATGTCAGCCGGTCAGTACCTTGACGAAAATCACGAAGATATCATAGCCCATGAACTGTTTCATCACTGGTTTGGCAACCTAGTTACGGCCGAGTCATGGGCTAACTTGCCTCTTAACGAATCCTTTGCAACCTATGGAGAATATTTGTGGGAAGAATATAAATATGGCAGGGATCAGGCCGATCTGAAAGGCCTGGAGGACATGTCGGTTTATATTGGGAATAAGCGAAAATCAGAACCTGACGTAATCCGTTTTGACTATGCCGACAGGGAACAAATGTTTGATGAAATCAGCTATCACAAGGGTGGCCGGATCCTACATATGCTAAGAAAAACAGTAGGAGATGAGGCATTTTTTGAATCATTGAAACTTTACCTCATCAGGCATTCATACAAAACGGCTGAAATTCATGACCTTAGGCTTGCATTTGAAGAAATTACTGGCATTGATTTAAATTGGTTTTTCAATCAATGGTTCCTTGCCTCAGGACACCCGGTTTTGGGTATTCAGAATACCTATGATCCTGTAAAGCGGGAGATAAAGGTTAATATTACACAGGATCAGAATCTTTCAGAAACACCCCTTTACCGCATCCCAATGGCCATAGACATTTATTCTGGAGCAAAAGTTGAGCGTAAAGAAATTGTCCTTGAAAAGCAAAATCAATCCTTTATTTTCCCTTCAATAAGTCCTCCTGATCTTGTAAATGTTGATGCTGAAAAGTATATCCTTGCTGAAAAGAACGAGGAAAAAAATATTCAGGAGTATATTTTTCAGTATCAGCATGCACCCTTATTTATGGATAGGATTGAAGCAATAATGAAACTGAAGGATATGAAGGAAGAAGCTGCAGCAAGGAATATAGTGGTATTAGCATTGAAAGACAAGAACTGGCTCATACGTCATACAGCCTTATCTGTTATTGATAATCTGACTGATGATGAACTTAAAGCTGTTCATGAAACATTGAAAGAATTGGCTCTCCATGATAAGGTTTCAAAGGTAAGAGCTGCTGCAGTTGAAAAACTGGCAAAACATTATCGGATGTCAGATAACAGGGATGTATTTGTTCAAACAGCAAAAGACAAATCTCCTCTTGTAATCAAAGCAACAGGGGCATCTAAAGAATAATAATACCTTATTCATAAAAAATTCAGGGATCGGGAATAATTCTTAAGCCGCTTTCTCCGAATGAAATGCCGAAAAGATCATATTAATCAGGGCGAGTACAATGGCAAATAAGACGGCTGAGAAAAAACCACTGGTATTGAAGGTTTCCATCAGGTTGTCAACTAATAAAACCATCAGCACGGTAATAATGAAAGAAACCAAACCCAGAGTCAGAAAATTGATTGGAAAGGTTAGAATACGGAGAATTGTTCCAATGGTAGCGTTTGCAAGCGCAATAAGTATCCCTGCAATAATGGCGCTCCAGAAATTTTCGACATCAACTCCGGGAAGCAGGTAAGCCGCAATAGCGACTGCTACTCCCATTAATAGAATTTCGATAATCAGCCTCATGTTTTTTGGTTTTAAATGTAAATAAAATGAAATTGAAGAATCTATTCCACATTTCGACAATTATTTTGATATTTTTTCATTCCTGTAAACAGGAAATGGTTCAGGAAAGTACCAATAATAAACTACTGATCAGGCTTAATTCGGATAGCAGCGCGCTAGAACTAAGCGGTTTAGCTGACCAGGCTTTAGAAGAGTTAAGGACTGATTCTCTACCAGATTCGCTATGGACTAATTTCTTCGCTGTTTATGAAGAACCGGCTGACCCTGAAATGAGAGATTTTCAACCGGCTTTGGTAGGCACATATACAATTGAAGGGGCACTGATTCGGTTCAAACCAGGGGATAATTTCAGGGATACCAGACTGTATTTTGCCCGTTGCTACACAAAGTTGTTGCTTCAGGATGCTGAAGATCTGATTAAAACGCGTGAACTGTTTAATTCAAACGGGTATATAGAGTATAAATTCAGTGTTTCAAAAAAATAAGTCTTATAAATGGATTGAAATCAGCTATTTGTAATGATGGATAGTTTGTTTATATTTGCATCGATCTGAGAGGAGCCCCGACATTTTCGGGGCTCTTTTTTTACCAACCTATTTTTCAAGGGGATTAAAAAAAGGTCAATTATGAACATAGAAAAACGTGTAATTGAATTAGTTGAAGAGAAGATTTATGATCGTCCGGATTTGTTTCTGGTAGACGTTCAGATGCATGGTAGTGGAATTTTGTCTATTTTAGTAGATGGAGACAAAGGCGTTGCAATCAGTGATTGCGTAGCGATAAGTCGGCATGTGGGTTTTCATCTTGAAGAGGAAAATGCAATTGAACAAGCATACAGACTGGAAGTTTCCTCTCCGGGAATAGACACCCCTCTAAAATCATTGCGCCAGTTCCAGAAAAATATTAACCGTTCATTAAGGGTTAAACTTAAAGATGGCAGTATCAGGGAAGGTAAATTGGTGAGTGCCGATGATTCAGCAATAGGTATTCAGGAAATGGTTAAGGAGAAAGGTAAGAAAGCGGTTTTACACGAAAGCCTAATTCAGTTTGAAGATATATCCGAAACGATAGTTTTAGTGAGTTTTAAATAACGTCCCGTACAAACGGGACAAATTCAATAAAAAATGAGCAATATTAATTTAATCGATTCATTCCAGGAGTTTAAAGACTTCAAGAATATTGACCGTCCTACGGTCATCAGTGTGTTGGAAGAAGTTTTCCGCAGCATGTTGCGTAAAAGGTATGGCACAGACGAAAATTGTGATGTGATTGTCAACCCGGATAACGGGGATTTGGAAATCTGGCGTACAAGAACTGTTATGGAAGATGGTTTTTCGGAAGATGATGATCTAGAGATTGAACTTGCCGAAGCAAAAGTTATTGATGCTGATCTTGGGGTTGGAGATGATTTTATTGAACAGATTACCCTGGAAAGCTTTGGCCGAAGGGCGATTCTTGCTGCACGTCAGACCCTGGTTTCCAAGATTCTGGAACTTGAAAAGGACGAAATTTTTAAGAAGTATAAAGATCGTGTTGGTGAGATTGTAACCGGAGAAGTATATCAGGTTTGGAAAAAGGAGACTTTGGTACTTGACGACGAAGGGAATGAGCTTCTATTGCCTAAGACAGAGCAAATTCCTGCCGATTATTTCAAAAAGGGAGACTCTGTACGCGCAATTATTGAGAAGGTTGAAATGCTGAATGGCAACCCTAAGATCATTATTTCACGTACCGCACCAGAGTTCCTACAACGTTTGTTTGAAATGGAGGTTCCTGAAATATTCGATGGACTGATCACCATCAAGAAAATTGTCCGTGAACCGGGAGAACGGGCAAAAGTGGCGGTTGAGTCCTATGACGACAGAATTGATCCGGTTGGAGCTTGTGTGGGTATGAAGGGATCGCGTATTCATGGAATTGTTCGTGAATTAAAGAATGAAAATATCGATGTCATTAACTTTACAAACAATATTTCATTGTATATTCAAAGAGCATTAAGCCCTGCGAAAATTACAAGTATTAAGCTTGATGATGAAGAAAAGAGAGCCGCAGTTTATTTAAAACCTGATCAGGTTTCATTGGCAATTGGCCGTGGAGGTCATAACATTAAGTTAGCCGGAAAGCTTACCGGATACGAAATTGATGTATACCGTGAAGCGCATGAAGATGATGAGGATGTGGATATTGAGGAATTTTCAGATGAAATTGAAGGCTGGATTATTGATGAATTCAAGCGTGTTGGATTAGATACAGCGAAGTCTATTTTAAGCTTATCTGTAGATGAATTGGTTAAGCGTACTGATCTGGAAGACACCACAGTGAAAGATGTAATTGAGATATTGAAGTCAGAGTTTGAATAAATTATTCGATTGCAGCTAATTGAGAAATTGCGGGCTTGAGAAAAAGCCCAATCCTCAAAGCATATAACATATAAAAAACGTACTTTTGTACAAAAATAGCGAGGTTAAAATATTAAATGTCAGAAGGTAAAAGCACAAATTTACTTAAAGCTGCGAAGGAGCTGAATATCGGCCTGAACACCGCGGTGGAGTTTTTAGGGAAAAAAGGTCACAAAGTTGAGGCCAGGCCTAATACCAAACTCACCGACGAGATGTACGATGTTCTTCTTAAGGAGTTCCAGGGTGATAAGATCGTAAAAGAAGAAGCTAAACAAATCGTTATTGGCAAGATTCGTCGCGATGATATTCCTGTAACCATCGAAAAGACTGAGCCACAGCGTTCAAAGGATTTTGAACAAGAAGAGATTCTGATCAAGAATGTCAATCCATATATTTCTCCTGTAATCGAGAAGCCTAAAGCTGAACCTCAGAAGCCTGTAGTTGCTGAGCCTAAATTAGAAGATGGTGCTTTGCCAGGCGTTAAAGTTGTTGGAAAGATCAATTTAGATGATCTTAATTCCAAAACCCGCCCAGATAAAAAAATTACAGAACCGGAAAAGTCTGCTGTTGCACCGGCTCCAGCTGTTAAAGTTGAGGAGCCGATCATAGTTAAAGTACCGGAGGTAGTTCCTCAGCCCGCCCCGCAAAAAGCTGAACCCAAAGTGGAAACACCCCCTTTAGCAGAAATTAAAGAACCTGCTGAAAGCCCGAAAGAAGTTGTTAAGGAACATTCTGCAGTTACTGCCTCGAAACCAGTAATTGAAGAAAAACCAGAAATTAAAATAAATACACAGGAAAGTAATCCTGATGTTACTGTTATTCGTGCCAAAGCAGAACGCCTGTCAGGTCCGAATGTGATTGGCAGAATTGAGTTACCGGCCTCGCCGGCTCGACGTGGGCAACCGGTGGCCTCCTCATCAAGTGCTGCAGGTGCTGACCATAAGCGTAAGCGGAAACGTAAAGATAATGCTCCCGGTCAAGCCGGACAAGCAACACAACAGGGGCAGCAGAGTCAGCAATCCGGAGGAGGATCACCACGTCCAGCACCTGGTGCAGGATATCAGGGTAATCGGCCTGATTTCAGAAATGCCAGACCCGGACAAGGGGGTACTGCAGGCGGTGCCCGTCCTGATTTCAGGAATAAGCCCCGTACACCTGATGCTCCAAAAGCTGAACCTACAGATAAAGAAATTCAGGATCAGATTAAAGCAACACTTGCACGTTTGAGTGGTGCGGGTAAATCAGGTAAATTTGCACAAAGAGCAAAATTACGCCGTCAGAAGCGTGATGATGTTGCTCAGACTGCAGAAGACGCAGCATTGGAAGCAGAAATGCAATCCAAAACCATTAAGGTTACTGAGTTTGTAACTGCAAATGAGTTGGCACTGATGCTCGATGTTCCTGTTACTCAGGTTATTTCAACCTGTATGAGTCTTGGAATGTTCGTGTCTATCAATCAAAGACTTGATGCTGAAACTTTAACTATCGTAGCGGACGAGTTCGGTTATGAAGTTGAGTTTGTGAAACCTGAAGATGAAGAAATTGGTTTGCTCGAAGAACCTGACAGTCCAGAGGATCAATTACCAAGAGCTCCGATCGTAACCGTAATGGGTCATGTGGATCATGGTAAGACCTCATTACTCGACTTTGTTCGAAAGACTAATGTTATCGCAGGTGAAGCAGGAGGTATTACCCAGCACATTGGTGCATATGAGGTAACCCTTGAAAATGATCGTAAAATAACCTTCCTAGATACACCGGGTCACGAAGCCTTTACGGCCATGCGTGCTAGGGGTGCCAATGTTACCGATATTGCAATTATTGTAATTGCTGCTGATGATAGTGTGATGCCTCAAACGCGTGAAGCTATTAATCATGCACAAGCTGCAAATGTTCCATTAGTATTTGCTTTCAGTAAGGTTGATAAGCCGGGTGCAAATGCAGATAAGATTCGTGAGCAGCTTTCTGCTATGAACATCCTGGTTGAAGACTGGGGTGGAAAATATCAGAGTCAGGAAATCTCAGGTAAAACCGGTGCAGGTATTGATTTATTGCTTGAGAAGGTATTACTCGAAGCAGATATGCTGGAATTAAAAGCCAATCCTAACAAACGTGCCGTAGGTACAGTTATCGAAGCAGCATTAGATAAAGGCCGCGGAATTGTCACAACAGTGCTTATTCAGGCCGGAACTTTACGCGTTGGTGATGCAATACTTGCCGGTGGATACAGTGGAAAGGTAAAAGCATTACATAATGAACGCGGAGTTAAGTTAGACCATGCCGGTCCTTCTACACCAGTACAGGTGCTTGGTATGCAGGGTGCACCAACTTCAGGTGATAAGTTCAACGTAATGGAAAGTGAAGTTGATGCCCGTCAGGTTGCCAATAAGAGATTACAATTACAACGTGAGCAAGGATTACGTACTCAGAAACATATTACGCTTGATGAGATCGGACGTCGTTTGGCGATTGGAAACTTTAAAGAGCTAAACGTAATTGTTAAAGGTGACGTGGATGGTTCAATTGAGGCATTATCTGATTCCTTACTGAAACTGTCTACCGAGCAGATCCAAGTGAATATCATACATAAATCAGTTGGGCAGATATCTGAATCTGATGTATTGTTAGCTTCTGCTTCCGATGCGATCATCATTGGTTTCCAGGTTCGCCCTTCTGCAAGTGCACGTAAATTGGCTGAAGCTGAACAGATTGATATTCGCCTCTATTCAATTATTTATGATGCCATCAATGAGGTGAAAGCCGCAATGGAAGGTATGCTTGATCCTGAATTTGAGGAGAAAATTACCTCAAACGTTGAAATTCGTGAGGTGTTTAAGATCACCAAAGTTGGTACAATTGCCGGTTGTATGGTGCTCGACGGAAAAATTACCAGAAACAGCAAGATTCGTATCATACGTGATGGTGTAGTTGCTTATACTGGTGAACTGGCCTCATTGAAGCGTTTCAAAGATGATGTGAAAGAAGTTGCTACCGGCTATGAGTGCGGTTTAAATATTCAGAACTTTAATAATATTGAAGTTGGTGATATCGTGGAATCATACGAACAGGTAGAAGTGAAAAGAAAATTGTAATTTGAACAAATACTTTTGAAAGCGATCTATTTGATCGCTTTTTTTGTTTAATATGAACGTTGTTTAGTTGCTATAAATCTGATAGTTGTGGGTTTTAGAAAAGAGTTCAGAAGGCTTAAAACGAGGATAAAAATGAGGCTTAATTCGGGCGATATTAAGCTTGAATTAGGTCGGATTGCGGATTATAAGCACTTTACAGTCGGGTATGCCCATGTGTTTGATAAACCTTTTAAATTTCATCACGGACCAAGTTTTGCCGAATCGTATATTGAACTTTTCGAGACAGAAATTTATCGTTTCAAACCCAACCCCGGATCAAGTACTATTCTTGATTGCGGAGCAAATATGGGCCTGAGTGTTTTATATTTTTCAATAAATTATCCTGATCATCACATCATTGCATTCGAACCTGACCCTGATATTTTCGCGATCCTGAAAGAGAATGTTGAGACTTTTGGATTAAAAAATGTGACACTTCATCAAAATGCGGTCTGGACCCAAACTGAAACCTTGAAGTTCTTTACTGATGGTGGAATGGGGGGTAGAGTAAATAATGAATACTCCCTGCAGGAGCCTAAGCTTATTGAAGCAGTTCCTTTACTCGATTACCTGACTGAAGATGTCGATTTTTTGAAAATTGATATTGAAGGTGCTGAGGACATTGTTTTGAAATATTGCGGAAAAAGTTTACAGAATGCCAAGCATATTTTCTTCGAATACCACAACAATGTGAACTCAAAACAAACCCTGCATGAACTTCTTGCACTTGTTGAAAGTTTAGGTTTCCATTACTATATAAAGGAATCAGCCACAAGAAAACGCCCATTTGTAGATAACAGATTAATTTGTGAAAGTTTTGATATGGCCATTAATGTGTTCTGCTACAAAGAAAAGCAAGCCCGATTAGTCTGAAAATATTCTTCTGATTTTTCCTCCCCACAATTCTTTTAGAGTGAAATTCACTTTACTGAAGCTACTTTTTTTGTTAATGCTGAATAGAACATCGCGATTTTTATAGATTAGCTTTGCAAGCTCGAATGAAATAAATTCCATTTTGTTCTTTATGAATTCAGCATAGAGTTTTCGTACGAATTCGGGATTTTTATTTTTAGGATAATCGAGGCAGGATTTAATCCATAGCATTTTCCGCTCATATTTCATCAAAGCACTGATTGGATTTCTGACTGTATTATCCCTCTTCCGTTTTAAAATATTTGTATCTGCTTTCTGATGCTGCCGATATTTGACTAAACTTTCATTTAGGAAATCTATGCTGCCCAGGTTTGTGGCAACGTATCCCATCCACCAGTCATGAAAATAAGCATCTGGGAATGGTAAGAGATCATCTCTAAGCTCTTTTTTCATTAATACCGAGTGTCCCGAAATACTGTTGAAGAAAAGAAAAGCCTCGGGTTGATCGCCGCGGTACAAATTCATAATATCAGACATCTTCCTATTCAATGATTGACCATTCTGGTCCACGAATTCGGAGTCGTGATATAACAGTAAGTGATTGCCAATGGTATTAACTTGCTTTTCGACCTTTTTTAAATCCCAGATATCATCCTGATCAGATAATGCAATATAGTCTCCGCTACACAGCTGGAGTGCTTTTTCAAAATTTTTGATATAACCCAAGTTTTCTGAATTAACAAAAATTTTAATAATGGGGTACTTAACTGCATATTCCTGCAGAATTTTTAAGGAATTATCTGTGGAACAATCGTCAACTGCAATCAGCTCAATTGGAGAGTAGCTTTGATTAACAATTGAATCCAGCTGTTCTCTTAAATATGCTTCCCCGTTATAGGTACATAAAGCTATAGAAACCAGTGCTTTATGTTTCATTTTTATTCGTTGAACGTTTGCATTTCGATGAGCCTTTTATAGAGGCCATCAGCCCGGATCAGTTCATTATGGGTACCCTGTTCTTCAATTTTACCATTTTCCAGAACAATAATCTGATCGGCTTCCTGTATTGTACTCAGGCGGTGGGCAATCACAATAGAAGTACGATTTTTCATTAAATTTTTCAAGGCATTTTGTACTACTTTTTCTGATTCAGTATCCAGGGCAGATGTAGCTTCATCAAGCAGAAGTATGGGTGGATTGGCTAATACAGCTCTTGCAATGCAAATCCGCTGTTTTTGTCCTCCTGAAAGTTTCATCCCCCTGTCGCCAATATTGGTCTGATAGGCGTCAGAGGTATTGACTATGAACTCATGGGCGTTCGCTATTTTGGCTGCTTCGATTACCTCCTCCAGAGTAAAACTTCTGCCAAAGGCGATATTATTGAAAATGGTATCATTAAATAGAATA
>Ga0209491_10006704_pt1 | contig 15720 bp, 14 predicted proteins | sample BON02_FD_187213 | JGI IMG/M metagenome (GOLD analysis project Ga0209491, IMG submission 187213) | Freshwater microbial communities from Lake Bonney liftoff mats and glacier meltwater in Antarctica - BON-02 (SPAdes) (version 2) | ecosystem: Environmental > Aquatic > Freshwater > Ice > Glacier...
CCGAGCAGCCGCATCCGACATGCACGCCGCCTGGCTTTGTACATTCTGAGTAGCCTACGCCCCAGGCTTCACGTTGATAGTATGGAGATGGCTGAACTATGCCTGGGGGTGCGTGTAGTGGGTGGGAACTCGTTTTCACCCTCCTTGTCACTGCGCCTTCAAACGAGCATGGAGGCTCCCGCAGTCCCTCGCACCATCAAACGAGCATGTGTGCAGCATGTATTTCGACTAAATCGATGATTTAGGACACGAACTACATGCTGGTAGCATGGAGAAACGTAAATAAAGTAAATAAAGTCGGAGTCACGAGCACCAACTAGCAAGGTCCCAGTTTCACCCTTCTTGGCACTATACCATCCCGGATACTCCAGCAGCCTCTCGCAACATCAAACAAGCATGCGCGCCGCATGCATTTCGACTAAATCGATGGCCCAGGATGTGGGCTGCATGCTGGTAACACAGAGCTGCCTAACTAAAGTCAGGATCACGAGCACCACCTGGCAAGGTCCTAGTTTCAGCCTCCTTGGCACTGTACCCCTCCCGGAGGCTCCAGCAGTCCCTCGCAACACCAAACAAGCATGCGCGCCACATGCATCTCGACTAAATCGATAGTCCAGGACCTAAGCTGTATGTTGCTAGCACGGAGCTGCCTAACTGAAGTCGGGGTCGCGAGCACGAACTAGCCTTGTCCCACTTTGGACCACCCTGCTTCTCCTTTCTTCCACGAAAAGTCCATAAAACCCGAGAAATTGACGTACAAACCGCATGCATCTTCACAATTTCGAAAGCCTAGCTTTTCTGCTCCACGTTGTCACCATGGAGCTGTCTGCTTGAGGCCGGAGTTGCGTGCATGGCTGACCCCCGTCCAGCCGGCTGGCCCTCCTACCGCCCTTATCCCCCTATCTACCTGAAGGTCGCCTGGCCAACCCCTTTAAGTCTGAGCCAAATTATACCCCAGGACCATGAATCTACGTTGGTACCAGATGCATGATATTTTAAACACCAATGGTAGCTGCGCCAAGGTGGTGAAGGCGCCGTGTGTGTGCCTGGCAGGCCCTGCGCCTTCCTCCTCTTTCATTGAAAAACCCCAGGAGCATGGGCGTGCCGGCTTGCTCAAACCCCAAAATCCTGATACATTTTATCATTTGGCAATAAAGCTACGTGATGGTGGCCTTCATACCAAGTTTCACAGTCGGGGTCGCGTGCAACTGGCTGGCCGCCGGCCCCAAAACCTCCTCCCCAGGCATTTCGACCGGCCTGCCCGCACCCCGCACCTCCCCCCGTTCTCGGCCAGGTCACAACATCAAGACCCCGCACCTAGCGCATTCGATCGGCCGCGTCGAGATGCACCGACCCTCTGACTATCGAGGAAAGCGGCCCGTGCAAACAAAACTGTCGGGGGAGGTTTGGATGTAAAATATCGCCTCAACAAGAACGCCCCAAACTCGCTGATATGGAATGCGGAAGAAGAAGAATGCGCGAACCCCCAGGCGAGCGCGTTCGTGCAGAATAGGCGACGCATCCCCCGTCGTTGTTCTTCCCTCTGCTCCAACTCTCTCAAATTAAACCACACGCAAGCGCCCGGCCTTCGGCGTGCTTGGAAAGGCTTCTTCCCATTCATCCCCTTTATTAGGTTTGGCATGCCCACGCCGCGTCCCTACACACAAGCCCCAGAAGGAACAAAGCATGGGCCGCACCAACGTCCCTGCAGCCCCCCCTACTTCTCGCCTCCCCCCGACCTCGAGAACCAAGCGAGGGTCCTTCCGAGCCCGTCGCTTACAACTTTTTACGACCGCGGACCGGGCCAGCCACGCGCACAACACCCATGCACAGGCCACACAACCAATGTACTATATATACAAACACTCACTCCCTCCCTTGCCCTTCCCCCTTCCCCCCTTCCCCCATCCCTCCCGTCAGATCAGACATAAGGAAGCAAGCGAAAATGAGGCTGAGCTTTCTAGCGACCGGCACGGCCGGCTTGCTGTGGCTGGGCGTGGCTATGGGGATTGGGACCATGAGCCCGGAGGATGCCCGGTTGGACCGCAAGCGCCTGGAGAAGATTACGCAAGACCTGCAAATGCAAGTGAGCCGCAACCAGTTGCCCGGCGCGGCCTTCCAAGTCTACCGGGCCGGCAAGCTTGTGTTTCAGGATGCCGTCGGGTACCAGGACCGGGAGCTTTTGCGACCCATGGGCATGGACACCATCGTGCGCCTCATGTCCCAGACCAAGCCCTTGGTGGCGGCCGGCATCATGATTTTAATGGAGCGGGGCCTGCTCAAGCTGGACGACCCGCTCTGGAAGTACCACCCCAAGTTCCGTCACATGGACGTGCTCAATTGGGATAGGACCAAGGCGACCGTCCCCGCCAATCGCGACATCACCATCCTCGACCTCTTGCTGCACACGGCCGGCCTCGGCTACTCCGGGGGCTTTAACGACCCCAATGGCGGCGGGCCCTTGGAGACCTTGCAGCTGCCCTTCCAGTCCCTCGACACCTTTATGGACGACCTGGCCGACAAGGCCTTGTTCTGGCAGCCGGGCACCACCTGGCGGTACTCCTGGAGCTACGACGTGCTGGGGTACGTGATCAAGCGCATCACCAAGCAGACCCCCGACGACTGGCTCCGCCAAAACCTCTTTGTGCCCCTGCAGATGTACGACACAGATTTCTATGTCCCCATGTCCAAGATCGATCGCTTCGCCGTCGCCTACACCATGACGCCCGGGGAGATCCTGATCCCCATCATCCGCCCTCGCATGGACCCCCTCCAGGCCTTCCGCCCCCCCACCTTTTTGTCCTGCGGCTCGGGCATCGTCTCCACCCTCTACGACTACGGCCGCTTCGCGCTCATGTTGCTTAACGGCGGTGAGCTCGACGGCGTCCGCATTTTGCAGTCCGCGACGGTAGATATGATGTGGCGCAACAACCTGGACGTGTCCCTCCTGCCCATGGACCTAAATGGCTGGAAGTCTGACATGAACACCGGCTGGGGCTTTGGTTTCACGGTGTCTGCTCCTGAGCCTCTGCCAGGCGTCGACTGGAGCAAGCACACGGGCGCCAACCGCACGGGCTCCATCGGCTGGGGCGGGGGAATGATGACTAACTGGATCGCCTCCGCTGATAATGACTTGCTGGTCCTCTTTGCGACGCAGCGTCTGGCTACCCCCATCCCAAACACGTTTCAGGATATTGTGGTGGAGGGTGTGATGAAGTCTATCAAGGGCGACTCGCCCCGCAAGATCCCTGGCCCCGAGGGCCCTGCTGTTGACTACGAGGTCGACGATGGCACCAACCACGCGGGGGGAAGCAACGGCAACAACCGCGGCTTTGGCGGGATGGGTCGGGCGGCTGTACCCCTGAACCCTCTGCCGGGGTTGTGGGGGAACCAGTGGATGCAGACGGACCAGGGGGAGCTGTTGGCGTCCTTGGCCCAGGAGCAGGCCAAGTGGACTGAGACCCAGCAGGAGGCTGCGGCGGAGATGGAGGCGACCAAGGCAAAAACCCTCCTGCGTAACAATAACGCGTAAATGTAGCTTGATATAGAGAGTTGGGAGGGGAGGGGGAGGGTTTGTTTTGGAATTCTTTGCACCTGCCTGCCTCATTATTTACGCACCAGTATCATCGTCATTTGTCAGCAACACTTTTCATGCGCTCGCACCACCGTTATTCTAATGTGTGTGTATCATTAGCAGTGTTTGTTTGTTCCTGTTCTGGCAGGAGAGAGGGGAAGTAAGTAAGTATATTTTTGTGTGTCGCGCACATATATGTAGCCCACTTTTTCGGGAGGAGAGCTCACGGAAAAAGGTGTTTGGACACAAAGTTAGAAATGAAGAGAAAGAAGAATCTATTTGAATGACTCTCGAGGGAGAGGGGGAGGGAGAGGAAGAGGGAGAGGGGGGAGGGAAACCACGAATAGGGCCAGACTGCATTTTTGTTTGGGGACAAGCAGCAGATCGGGCAGTAGGGTGGGACATGCATGACTATAGAGACAGATTGAAAACAAAAAGGAAGAAAAGGGACTGTCGCGATCAAACACTTTCTTGCGGTAGCTTTACTTCTTTCTTTGTGTTGTGCAATTTCTCTCTTTACTTTTCTCTTGTGACAAAGTGTTTTTGTGGAAGGGTGCTTTGGTTGTTTTTGTCTCTCTGATTCAATAAATCAAGACATTCACTGTGTTGTGAATACTTTACACACATGAATAGATGATATGAAGATAGGCAGACACATGCAGGTGTGTGTGTGTGATGAATGACGTGCTTTCCCTTCCCGAGATCTCGAGGCGAAGTTTACATACATGAAGATGCAGTATATATTTCTCGTTGACATACAGTGGTGTGGTGTTGGTGTGTTTGAGCGTTTGGTTTCCCACTCTTTTCATGCAGATGAGATGATGTGTGATTTTAACATAAATAGGCGCACACAGACACAAAATTCATATTATTAAAAGATCGCTTATGGCCGTTCGGCGTCCAAAACCCAGCGGTGCTCCATCACCTCCTCCAAGCTGAGGCGTGCGCGGGGGTCGGCCTGCGTCATGCCTTGGATCAAGTCCGCAGCTAAGCTTGGGAGCGGCATTGCCTGCTCGTCAAGGTGGAAGAGGGTGGCAAAATCGTTTGCGAGCAAGGCAGAGTACCGAGGGCGAGGCCCTTTTTTGGCGCTGGAGGGCTCAAGGAAGAGGCGGCCCGTCAAGATGGAAAAGAGCGTGCAGCCGAGCGAAAAAATGTCCACCTTGTAAGGGTCAAAGGGCACCTCGTCCAAGACCTCGGGGGCCGCGTAGGCAAGCTTCCCTCGAAAGCGTTGCGGCGTCAGCAGCACCGAGGCCGCGGATGGGTGGTGCGGACGCATGAAAGTGGAGGAGGGCTCGAGCTCGCCTGCCCCCGAGGCAACCAGGGTGGGTTTGGGTGGTGTGCATGGCAAGAAAGTAAATGCTCCGGCGGGTGCTGCGGCTGCTGCCGCCGGCGGTGGTGCGCCGATGCTGGAAGCGACAACCCGAGGGCCCACAAAGAGCGCCATGCCCAGGTCTCCAAGAGCCACCGTGGTCCCATCTCCTTCGACAAACACGTTTTCAGGGCTCAGGTCCAAATGCGCCACGCCGCGATTCTTTAAATGCGAGAGCGAGCCCAGCAGCTGCATAAAGATGATTTGCACCCAATCCTCGCGACTGGGGGAAGGCGTAGAGACCGCTCCTACCGCAGCTTCCTGGCGCGGCATGCCCTGCGCCAGCACTTCCACCAAGTCCCCGTGCGCGTAAAAGGGCTGGACGAGGTACAGCCACTTGTCGGCACAGACAAAGCTGTCCAGAAGCGGGACCACACCGGCTGCGGCTCCAGAATCGTCCTTGGAAAGCTGGCGCATGGCCTTGACCTCTTCCAACGGCTCGTCCGCCCCTCGCCTCCGCGGCATGCAGGCTCGCCCGGAAGCGACCATCTCACTCTCCTGCACCGTGAGGCGGGACGCCTTAATGACAACTTCGCCGCGGGCCGTCGGCACGTAGGTCAAGCCACCATCCACGTCGTCGTCGTCCACGGCCAGCTCGGAGCAAAGGTAGAGAGGCTTGGTGTGCGCAGGGTGAATGTCTCGGATTTTGATGTAGGCATGGCCAGTCGTCGGGGAGACAAGGGCTTCCACGTACTGAGGCCTCGCATCGGCCGCCGCACCCCGGGCCCAAATCTTTTGGTACTTGGCTACGCCTAGCGTAATGCCGGGGAAAGGCAGCGGGTTCTCCGGCAGCGGCGTGGTTGTGGTTGTTGTACTTGTAGTTGTTGTAGGAGGACGAGTCGTCGCCCCGGCTGCCATTGCCGCCGAACGACAGGGCATGCGCTGATGCTGCTGCTTGGCGTGGGGGGTGGCAAAGTAGTCTTCCATGATTCAAAGTGGCTGTGAGTTGTGGATGTGTGTTGATTGTGCTTGTGGGTTAGACAGGAACAAATACATGCGTTTGCGATGGGCCAGGAGCAGCAGCCAGGCGCAGGCGTCGAGGGAGAAAGAGACGCCCTTGTTTGGAACAAGCTTGCGTTGACGAAAGTGTGAATGGGGAAAATTGTGCGAGTGCAGCGTTTGTACGTCTTGGGTCGTTGGATGTAAACAAAAGAGGGGTGTCAAAGCAACCAACTCAACAACACTTTTCCCTCCCAAACGATGCGACGAACAAACGCGCCGCCGACGTTCGAAATTTGAAGGAAAAAAGAGCGCGGGAAATGTGGTGGGGAGCGGTGGGGAGGTTGATCAAAAGTCGCTGCTCATTGATGTGCTTCTAGAGCGTACGACCACCACATGCAATGCAGGCATATAGATAAAATATACGACCAAACGCAAAAGACGAAAGCGTTTTTACACGATGTGGCGATGCGGAAACGGTCGCGCCACTCGCTGTGGCCCATGGGGTACCTCGCGGACGGAATACTCTTGTGGCTCCTGACCGAAGGCTTTAAGGCGTAGTTTAGACATGCTTGCGTGGCTGACACGCGTGATTATTGACGCGCAAGGCATAAGCGAGACGCTCGAGGCCTGCGAGAGGGCTAGGGGATGTGGTGGAGCGGGGCGCTTGTCGGATGGCGCAGCTCGTGGCCATGTGCAATTCCAAAACAACGTTTCGCACCCCTTTTTACCAAAGTCACCATCATTTACAAAGCTGCTGACACAAGGAGGCAATAGTAAGAGAAATGGGGGGAAAGAAAGGCACCATTTATCGACAGAAATCCCCTTCCGTCGCCCCCATGCCCCCCTTTGTGAAAGCCAGACCTACGTCCACTGTCAGAACCGGCCACCTCAACGTGGAAATCGCCGGAACCCGTCCGCTCTCCGACGCTAAAGTCGTTCGTGTCCCGCCAATACCATCGTCCGTGAGGAGATTGGAAGCCAGAATGTCGATTTTTTTTGTTTGCTTTTGCTGTCTAGAGGGCCCATGACTCATATGGCCTGCCTGCATTTGTTGCTCCTTAACCTCTCCTTCCGCACGCTTACATGAATTTCCCCACATTTAAACTAAAAAACAAGAAGAACAGAAGCAATTTGGAAGAAGCAAGCAAAATTATGTCTCATTCACGTTTCCTTTCCCGCACGCTTATCTCAATTTCCCAACATTTTACATAGTTGAAGGACAAGAAAAGAACACTATTGGGAAGAAGCAAACAAATCCTTGTCTATCGTTTGACAAACCAACAGTCTTTGTTACTTCTTCATTTTTACAGCTTGGATTTTGCCTTGGTCGTGACAAAAGCCCTTCGTCGCTTTTGGGCGCTCGTGCCATGGGCCATGCTGGTGGCTTTGCTGCTGCTTTTCCCCACCATCACTGCCTCCACAGGCAAGACCTTTTGCCGAACTAACCCCAACAACTCCGTCTCAATCAGCCGCGTGTCCTCCTCGTCCAACCTGCTCGAGTTGAAGTGGCCTTTGCCATGCCGGAGGACAACCCGTGCGCCCACAATCTCCTCAAAATCTCGTTTGTTGCTTTGTCCGTCGTCGTCGAGGCCGCGATACGGGTCATTGTCTGACATGAGGCACATGAGCTTGCCCGGCGGGCAGACGCGTCGCACATTCTGATTGAAAGGGAAGAGATGAAGAAGGTGAGTGGGGACGGCGGCAACATGAAGAAGACACAAAGACAGCAACCTTCCCCTCCCTTGAGCCCAGCCAGGCAAAACTCCCTCCTGCCCCTTCCCCACACGTACCGCAAAATCAATATTGTGGTGGTCCATCCACCCCTTCTCGAACGTTTCCCATTCGTCCCAAATGAGTTCGTCAATCGCCGAGGACCGTCTCTTCCGCGTCGTGTGATCCAGGGTCAACCAACAACCCACGCAAAGGCAGCCACCAACCTAGGAGGAGGAATAAGATGGGGGAGAGTGAGTAAAATGGGACAAAGAAAACCCTTATATGGCAACGCCAATCGTTTATTCCGAGAGAAGAACTCCCGCATCCTGCTGGCTAGCTTGATCTATCCAACACATAAAACCCTGCCTCGTCAACGCCCACCCGCGGCAACTTTATATACTCACTCGCACCCGCTGCTCTCTACCGCGCCACAAGGCGGATTCGACTGAAAAATACACCTTCGGCACGCACCTCCAACTCTTTTTTGTATACCCAGCCATTCATTCGCAAAAGAAGACGCTCACGTACCTTGGACCCCGGCGGCAACCGCGCCAAGTAACGGAGAATGACTTGGCAACCAATACTCTGGCCAATAAAATAGGTATTTTCGTCTGGGCCGCCCGGCCCCACCAAATCGGCCATGTGCCGGATGTACTTCTCTGCGTCGGCCGTCTGCGCAGGCATGGTGTTGCCCACCACTTCGACCTCGACTTCTTGATCCTCGTCGTTGTCGCCCTCTTCGGAGCAGTAGCGCGTTCTCAGCAAATGCTCGGCCAGGGGCTTCATCCAAAGCCGAGGGTACAAAGCCTGCCGCAACCACCCATTAAAGAGGATGACGCGCGCGCGCCGCCTCTTCTTTGTCGTTGTCGTTGTCGTCTTGGTGCTGCCAGAAGAAGGTGGGAAGTGCGGTGTGCTGCTGCTACTGCTGCTGAAGGCCGGGGTGGTCGATGATGCCTGGCGGGTCATGGTGCTGCAAGCCTCGTAGAGCGAGAGGGAGGACAGAGACCAAGCCAGGCTGGACGGTGGCAAGGGCAGCGCAGGGTCTGTGTACAGGTGTTGTGTGTCGTAAATACATGAGAGAGGCGTTCAAAACGTTCATGCATGATCATCATGCTTCGATCTCCACTCGCGCCAAAATACACCTCATCCGGAGACCGACGACGGCTTTTCTTCTCGTCGGCCTCCGAGAGCCGAGAGCGAGATGACAACCAAAAATGAGACTCAGGGCGTAGTGTCAGTGCAGTGTTTTTTGATGCGACTACAAGAGCATGCCACGTCTCTATGCGAGTTTATACCGTGGTGTGCGATGCGACCAGGCAGACGGCAAGAGCATGCCACGTACCCCCAAAGGAAGGACGAGGCCGACGTGGCTGGGCCAACAAATTCAAAACATAACGGCAGCAAGAACAACGCAACACATGGTGCCTTTCCCAGCGCCTTTTCCCGCCGCCAGGAGCGACTTGGGCCGACCGCTTTTTGTCGTCCTGAACGAGTTCACGAGCGTGTGGTATTGTCTTTCAAGGTCTGCCCCGCGTAGCCATTGTCCACCGCACTGCGCAGGAAAGGCGTTCTGATTTGCACCACCCGTGCTTGATGCGGATTTTCGCGCCCACGTGTGCATGTCGGAGGCTTTCTTGTCCTACACTTTCTGGGCCTTTGACCGACAGAAACGGGGCTCACGGCCCGGACTGACGTACAAGGCATGCGTGTGCCTGTCGGCCACGTGGTTTGGCTTGTCGAGGGCTGATGACAGTGTTGTCCCTCACTAGCTGCAAAACATGGCACGTCAACACACGATGCGAGCGCATATTGCAATACTCCAGGGAGGTGCGAGCTTTCAAGCAGCAAGCAAGCAACTTCGCTTCGTTTCTTTCTTGCTTTTGCCACACGCACGCACCAGGACTCACACAACCCTTTCCCATTCCCACACACAGATATCATCCCTTTGCTACCACCCCGCCCATTCTGCTGGACACGACATGGGGGCCAAGCATTCCATCGTGGCGATCGTGCCGGAGCCTCTCGAGCTTCAAAGCGGCCCAGGGGGCGCGCCTACCCCTGCGGAGTTGTTGCCCAAAGCCTACCGCCACCTGAGTCAGTTTCCCGTGCTGGGCAAGCAGGCTCGGGGCCCTATTCGCCACCACCCGAATGAGATTGTCACGCAGTAAGTCACACGTGGAAGGGGCGGGAGAAAGAGGGGTCGAGACGGGCAAGTTGATGTTGTGCACCCGCAGCCATATGGAAAACGATCTTCACACTCCCCTCTCATGCACAACAACCCCGCCCCCTCCCAAACCCACCCACCACCCCACAGCTTTCTGAAGGAGCAGACCGAGCCCCCCGCCCTTATCGCGGACTTCTTGTCTGTCCAGGAGCGCTTGGCATTTCTGCAGACGCACAAGTACGTTCCATGTATGGATTTCTGTCTCCTTTACTTGTTTTGGTTGTATAAATTAGCATTTTGACGCACGCGCTTGCCTTGTGCTCATATCATATGACCTTCCCGTATGCCTATGCCTCTGATTGGGTCCGACCCTCTAACTCCTCAACATATGTTTATGTCCCGCTCTCGGCCCGGCCCAAGAAACGCACCTGCAAGCGAGCTCTTCTCTTCTTTTGTTCCCGACTTCAACAACCACGCGCTCACTTACTAAATTGCCTTCGCACCGCACCCACAACCAACAAACAGATTGGCTCTTCCGCCCAAGCTGCTCAAGCCCCTCCTCTTCAACGGGCCCTCCCGGGAGCTCAACTTCTTGTACTGCCCGGCCCTCTCCGTCGCTGCGGGAGGCAGTCCCACATGGCGCAGCAATTGTGGCAAGCTCATCGCCGCGAGTGGTGCGGGAGTGGTTGATAAGAACGAGCAGGGGCAATGCCTGCAGCAGCTCGAGGTGCGGTATCGGGGCAGCGTCCTCTCCCGGGCCGTGCCCTTGCCGCTGGTGGCCACTGCGCTCCACCGGGTGATTCGGAGCTGGCTGAACAACCGCCTGCGCAAGCAAGGCTTCCCCATCATTCTGGCCATGGTCAACAAGCTTCTCGCTGTCTTCCGGCCCACGGAGGAGGTCTGGTATGCGATTGTGAACAATTGCGGAGACGACGGGGCCTCCCTCCTCACGTACGCCTGCGCCGACCCCTCCATCCCCCTCCCTGTCATTGAGCAACTGCTTGAGATTCCCTGCTTTGACCTGGGCCTTCCAGACCGAAAGAGTGGGCTCAATGTCATTCAGCTCGCGCACACCCAAAACCGTCAAGAACTCCTCGTCTACTTTGCCTCTTTGGTTGGGTTCTGAATCTCCATTCGTGAAAAGAGAGATCCGCTGGGAGCGTTTGCGTTGCGGCAGGGTGCCGTTCGCGATGATATCCCCCTAAAGATTCTTGATGTTTATTTTACATAATTCGGAGGTGAAAACAAATGTTGTGCTAGGCAAGAAAAGCAAAAAAAAAGAAATCGGGTTGTAAAGGTGTGATTCCCCATTGAACTGACTCCCCAGAAATTTAGATAGAGAGAAAGAAAAAAGCGACCATTCGCGTTGTGCACATGACTACATTGTTTAGAGGTTAGGTGATTTATCTTTCTCATTATTTTCTTTGATAGTCAGCAGCGTCGCCGTTGCCCACCTCTCCTGGTTGCTGCCTAGAAGCCTTCCCCCGTGAGCAAATCCGTGATGCTCTCAAACCAGCTGTCGCGCACGTCCGCGTTGTAGACGAAGAGGTGGTTCCCCTGCACCAACTCCACATCAAACTCCGAAGTCGTGAACTCCCGCCAGCCCTCCACCATTTCCTGTATAGGTTTGTTCGGGAGAGAAAATGTGAGAAGCAGCACGAGGGTGATGAAACGTAGCTTTTGATCAGGTAAGGCAAATGTTTTGTTTTGGTTCCCCTTTTCCCGAGTACATACCCTTGAAATCTTGCGGTCCTTGGCGGCAAAGTAGCCGTGAATAGGGAAATTGAAGGGGCGGAAAGCTGTGTTTTAAATAAATTGGGAAGAAAAGAGATCATTGTTTGCATCAATCTGAGAGTGCCCCTCGTCATTTCTGCCCCACCGAGCCGGCAGGCATTACGCAACCACCCCTCCATTATCTCAATCTATTACCTTCGGGACCGTGCGTGTATTGATCATAAAGAGAGAAATCCGCGCGAAGCAGGGGCTCAAAGGTAGGCCACACATCCGGACGGAAGACCACCTCGTTCACGTCCCACAGGCGGCACTCGGCCTGGAGCTGGGCCACGCTCATCTCCTTGTTCGGCTTCCACGGCTGGTGGGGTAGTGGGGAAAGAGAGGGTTTTAAAAGGACGCTTGTATAAAATGAACGCAAATGCTGACAAATTTTGAGCAGCAACCCACGCCTCCACATGCCTGCTCCTGCAGGCCCACCACAAAGCGGTCTGCCTCTCCCACCCAACCCCCCCCCGGCTTCCCATACGCACCTTGGCACTGGCCGCAATGTCAGGAGAGGCCATGCACGACACAAAAAGCATCTTAGGCATGGGAATGTTCCGCGCCCGCAGCAGGCGCAGCAATTCGTACGCAATCCAGTTCCCACAGCTGTGCGCGACGATGACGTAAGGCACATCCTCCTCCTGCAGCTTGGCCTGGACGACGGGAAGGAGGGCGGCCGCCATGGCCTGGCAGCTATTGGCAAAGGGTTCGTTCCGTCGCTGTTCTCGGCCGGGGTACTGGACAGCCAGCACCTCTACTTGGGCATCGGTGGCCCAGGCCATGAGCTTGTTGGGCGCCCGTTGCTTCTCCCGGACCGCCAACCCAGTGTAGATGTTCTCGGCGCTGCCTGCGCTGGGAAAGCAGAGGATGCGGAGCCGAGGCCTCTCCAAGGGCTTGTACATGGGTAACCAGGCCTTGACGATTTCGTTGGACAACACCACCGGGGCTTCTGCGGTCGCGGCCTGGGGTGGGTGGGGTGCACAGAGAAAGGAGAGGTGAGCGATGGAGGGGAGGCAGACAGAGGCCGTGCTGCTGACTCACTTACCATGACTGCTGGGTCCAAGGCGCTGGCGACCGAAAAGCAAGCACCTATGGTTATATCTATATGTGTGTGTGTTGTTGGTAGGGAATGAGATTGGTTTTGTGGCTGCATGGAAGCGACGGCTCAACGCTCGATTCAGCCGTTGAGAGATTTGAAAAACGCGATTGTTCTTCGATACCCCCCAGACCCCCCCACCAAAGCAAGCAAAAAAGCAAATGGTACGAGCCCCCACAGCGCAAGTGCAGATGAAGACACGAGTTCCTTCATTTATTTTCTTTATTCAACCCCAGGGACACCTACGTCGCTTCCCCTGCAATGTCTCCTAGCAACATAAAACTCTTCACCTCCTTGATGAGCACTGGCACGAGCTTGCCCCGGAGTTTGGCAATGTCCCCTTCAAACAGCACCGGCCGGCCCTGGCGGTTGCGGCCCTTGACCAGACGCGGATCCTTGACGTACCGCCCTTCCACCAGCACCTCCACCTCCCGGCCCAGGTAGCGCTGGTTCCGCTCCATGGCGTGGTCGGCGGCCAGCCTGTTGATGCGCTGCAGCCGGTCCGACTTGACGTCGTCAGGCACCTGCTCCTCGTATATGGCGGCGGGCGTGTTGGGTCGCGGTGAGTAAGCCGCGGTGTTGACTTGGTCGAACTTGACAGTCTTCATGAGCTGGAGCGTGTTCTGGAACTGCTCCTCCGTCTCTCCGGGGAAGCCGACGATGATATCAGAGGTGACGGCGGCGTCTGGCAGCAGGGTCCGGATGCGGTCCACGATCTCCAGGTACTTGGCCACGGTATAGCCCCGGCTCATGCGCCGCAAAATCTCGTCGTCGCCGGCCTGCACGGGGAGATGGAACATCTCGCACATGTTGGGGGTGGAGGCCACGGCGTCTACCACGCCCATAGACATGTACCGCGGGTGGCTCGTCACAAAACGCACGCGCTCGATGCCCTTCACCTGGCCCACCGCAAGCAGCAGGTCCGAGAACTTCTGCTTGGGGGTCAGGTCGCGGCCATATGCGTCAATGTTCTGGCCAAGCAGGGTGATTTCACGGTAGCCCGAACGCGCCAGCTCTTCAATCTCGCGGATCACCGACTCGCGTGGCCGGCTTTGCTCTGTATGTGTGGTGGAGGGTGGTGGTGGGAAGAGAGTGGCAAGGAGTCAACCACCAACTTTGTTCAGGTAATCAGCCACCTCTTGGAACGACAGTCGTCCAATGGCCAGATAGGCTGCCACAAATGATAAGTCAAAAATTACAATCACAAAGCCTTCCACTCTTTCCTTCCCACGCGCCTCTATCCATTTCCCCCGTCAAAGTCCTTACCTGTGCCACGGGTAGTGGGGACGACGCAGTAAGTACAGCGCTCGTTGCACCCATAAATAATGTTTACCCACGCCCGCAAATCACTATCGCGCCTGGGCTTGGTGACATCCTCCATGATGTGTGTGGCCTCGGTCGCCACCACCTGATTTCCATCCATCACTTCCTCCAACAAATCCCCCAGCCTGTTCGCGTACTGCGGCCCAATCACCAGGTCCACCTCCGGGAAGCGCGTGATGATCGCCTGCCCCTCCTGCTGGGCCACGCAGCCCGCCACCACAATGGCCAGATTGTCGCCGCGCTTCTTCCGGTTGATGTACGGGCCGAGGTAGCTGTAGACTTTTTGCTCGGCGTGATCACGGATGGAGCAAGTATTGACAACCACCACATCCGCCTTCGTAACCTCCTGCGGCGTAGCTGCTTCCCTGAAACCCAACGCCATTAACTGACCCGCCATCCGCTCCGAGTCCGCCGTATTCATCGCGCAGCCCATCGTTTCCACCGCGTAAATAAGCGCGGCGTTCGGGTCGGCCCCCTCCTTGGCCATGAGCTGCTTAAGAGGCGTGGGCATCAAGCCTCGGCCCTGCACTCGACCCTGGGCCTTGGTGGTGTAGCTGAGGTCGAACATGACGTCCTCGATCTTGACGAGATGGAACCCCCGCGTGCTGGCCACCTTAATCACATCCCCAGGCTTCTGCTTCAGGGCCGCTTCCCGCACTTGGCGCGGCACCACGTCTTCCAAGAATTCGTCCGCCACGCCGATCCAACCCACGTCGCCGCCGGCCTCGCGCGTCACCTGATGGAATTGTACGGGAGGAGGAGGGAGGAGGAAATAACGGGTTTGATATGAGATTAGCGTAGTAGCAGGTGGGAAGCTTGTTCTTTGTATGCGTCTCCTCCTCTCTTTTCACAGCAGCGAAAAATGCCTGCAGCGCATCCCAACTTAAAGTCCACAACCCATACTATTTTCGTCCCTTCCAAAGCCTTACTGTGCAAGCCGAGATGGCTTGTGCCATGGTGTGAAACTCCGCCCCCTTCTTGATGTCCTCGTAGAGAGAATCGCACAGAGGCTCCGTCTGTTTTTGTGTGGTGGAGAGAGGCCGAAGATGATGTGAGCAAGCGCACATTTACAGGGTTTCCTGCTAGAGAGCACTATGTTTAACGAAGCAGCATTTACACCAGCCGTATCAGTCTCCCATCTAATCGATTCTTCTCTTTTCCCCACGCCCGAAAGCCTCCTCTCTCCCCCACTCACCTCGACGAGCAAGTGGCGGGCGCGCACCGCAATGACATTCTTTTGCCGCTCCGCCTCAGTCCGTTCTATCAGCTCCTTCAAGGACAGATTCATGCTCTCTGATTGGTGTGCGTGTGTGGGGTTGTGTGAGCGTATATTGCTTCTCCGCTATCCTCCACCCTAAACGCCTCTTCCTCGCCGGCCCTCACACCACGAATCTCACCTTCTTTGACTTTGCTAGACTTCTGTCCTGTCTGAGGCGCAATGGCACTGCAGGTAGTCGCGCCCCGTGCACGCTGCGGAGCCGACGCGTGTCTTTGGGAACTGGTAGTAGTGTGTGTAGATAGAGGTGAGGGAGAGGGACACGATGGGCAAAATCCTGTCAAAGAAATATTTTGCCCACGTTCAGCTGGCTAAAATGGGTCGTACCTCAGCGTCCACAGAGCCCTGCTGCCCACGCCGCCAAAACTGTGCACTGTTGGGAGGCATTGCACGAGGCAGGCCACGAGCAGCAGCAGTGCAGCAGCAGCAGCTTGCGGCCGTCGGGCCCGATGATGATGATGATGCTGGTCTTGCATGGTCCCCATTG